>Ga0256405_10005854_pt1 | contig 20527 bp, 2 predicted proteins | sample RumenRJG_02DNA_FD_189096 | JGI IMG/M metagenome (GOLD analysis project Ga0256405, IMG submission 189096) | Bovine rumen microbial communities from Lethbridge, Alberta, Canada - RJG_02 | ecosystem: Host-associated > Mammals > Digestive system > Stomach > Rumen | place: Canada: Alberta | collected... | reverse complement strand
AATTTATCTATTATTAATATATGATTTTCCTTAATTAATAAGTTTAATTAATTGATGGAAATGATTGGTTAATACGTGATTAAAAGAAAAAATAGTTTAAAAAAATAAAAAATTAGAAAAAATATTAATTGGAAAGATTATCTTTTAAATCTTCTTGCTTGGCCTGCACCAAGTGCAATTAATATTAATAATATCATTAAAATTGGATTTCCTGTAGAATATTTGGACAATGCAATTCCTTCACTTACTGCACGTGCACTTTCTCCGCCTTCTGTATCGTTATGGGTTTCATTGCCTGAAGGATCATTGCGGTATACAAGGATATCTGTAATTGTATCATTTGCTTCGTATTTCTTGTCACCGGAATATTCAGCCTGTACGTCCCAGTCCCCTTTAACCAATCCAGGAATTACGAATACTGCCTTACCGTTTTCTACCTCTTTTGTGTATTTTTCACCATTGACAGTAATTGTTATAGTACCTGTTGCATCTTCAGGAACCCTTACAACAACGGTTGCCTCTTCACCTTCTTCAATTTCATCCCCTGCAGCATTGATAGAGGTCTTGAGTTTTGATACTGTGAATTTAACGGTAGTTACGCTTGGCAAGTATTTGTCATCACCTTCATAAGTTACCCTTGCAGTGTATTCTCCGCTTGGAAGTTCCGGAATTATAACGTATACAACACCGTTTTCAATGGTTGCGTAGTATCCCACACCGCCGATGTCAACCAATACTTTTCCGGTTGCATCATCAGGAAGAACATGGGCGTTGATTACTTCATCAAATCCAACATAGATGTCTTGAGCAGTTGCAGTTATGGTAGTAGGACGTTTAATGACTCTGAACTGACCGGTTGTGAAATTATCCCTGTACTTATCATCACCGCTGTATTTTACGGCAACTGTCTTATTACCGAATGCCAATCCGTCAACATAGAATATTGCTTTTCCATCTACAACAGGAGCAGTATACTCTTTGGCGTTGATTTCGATAGTGACTGTACCGGTAGCGTCCTCAGGAAGAGTTACAACTACAACTTCGGTATCTCCAACATAAATGTCATGTACGCTGACGTCTATTGGAATATAGTTTCCAGGAATATTTACGGTTGCGTTTTCGGTGGTCGGATTATTATTTTCATCACCGGAATAGATTACAGTAATATTATGTTTTCCAGGAGTTACATTGGTCAAGTCAACAATAGCAGTACCGTTAACCACAGGTGCGGTAAATGTCTGATTTTCAACTTCAATTGTAACGTTACCAGTAGCATTTTCAGGAACGATTACTAAAACTGTTCCGTTGCCCAGATCATATACTTTTATGTCAGTGTCCTTGCTGGTCACTTTGAAAGTGGTTGTATTGTCAGCATATGTGTACTTGTAATCACCATTATATCTTACGCTTACGACATATTCGCCGACAGGCAATCCTTGAATTACCAATTCACCATTACCGCCGCTTATTGCCACAATGTATTTTTCACCTTCGCTATAGTATGCGCCTATTGTACCTTCATTCAAGTCAAAGACAAATTCTTCACCGTCAATTATGACTGTCACATTTCCGGTGGCGTCAACAGGGACAATCAATTTGATGACTTCGTTTTCGCCGACGATGATGTCATGTGCGATTGGAATTACAAATGGTTTGACCTTGTTTACATCGAATAAAGAGACATTTGCGCTTGGCAAGTATTTATCGTCACCGATGTAGGTTAAGTTGACATTGTATTTGCCGCTTGGGATGTAAGGTATTGTAACAAATCCTTCGCCGTTGGTTACATTCACATAGTATTGTGATACGCCGTCGACGTCAACCAAGACTTGACCGGTTGCATCGGTTGGAACTTTGACTTTGACGATCACGTTTTCACCAACGATGATGCTTTCAATTTCAGCGCTTACGAATGAATTGCGTTTGAATACTGTGAAGTTTGCGGTTGCGAATTTGGCTTCATAGTTTTCATCACCCACGTATGATACTGCGACCGTTTTTGGACCGGCAGTTAGGTTTTCAACTTCAAATCTTGCAACACCGTTTTCAATTTCTGCATAGTATTCTTTACCGTCAATCTCGATTCTTATCTTACCTGTTGCATCGCCAGGAACGGTTACATTAATCTTAGCAACATCTCCAACATAAATGTCAGCTACATCTACTTTAATCGGAGTGACGCATACAGGAATTGTAACTGTAGTATTGATTATTTCGCTTGTATGGTTTTCATCACCAGAGTAAATTACGGTAATGTTGTGCTCACCAAGAGTTACATTTGTTAAATTGATAATTACAGTGCCGTTAACTACAGGACCTGTGAATGTTTGATTTTCAACAACGATTGTAACGTTTCCAGTAGCATTACCAGGAACAACGACAACAACAGTACCATTACCTTGATCAACAACAGTAATTTCACTTGTAGCCTTATTCACGCTGAACTTAGTAGCATTAGTACTTGATTCGTATTTTCTGTCACCGAGATACTTGACATCAACAGTGTAATTACCGACTTTAAGACCAGGAACAACAAGAATACCTTTACCATCCGCCACAGAAACATTATAATCTTTACCATCAACACGAACAGTTACAATACCAGTAGCATCATCAATAACAGTAAGTTCAATGACAGCTTTTTCACCTACAGTAATGTTATCTGCTTTAACAATAACAGTTGAAGGCAATTTAGATACTTTAAAGCCAGTCGCATTATCAGCACCAAGATACTTGTCATCACCGAGATATCTGACAGCCACATCATATGAACCGCTGTCAAGACCAGTGACATTTAACTGACCGACACCATTAGTCATATTAACAGCATAATCAACACCATTAACATTAACAATAACCGGCCTAGTTACATCAACAGGAGCAATAACATTAATTACAACAGTCTCACCGACAATAATGTCAGAAGCGTTAACAGTAATCACAGGAGTATGTTTAAAGACTGAGAAATTACCAGAAGTATGGTTACCAGTGTAGTTATCATCACCTACATATAAGACATAAACCGTTTTAACACCAGCAGTCAAGTTCTCAACTACAAATCTTGCAACACCATCAACAATAGGTGCAAAGTACTCTTTACCGTCAATTTCGATTCTTACTTTGCCTGTAGCATTGACAGGAACTGTCACATTAATCTTAGCAACATCACCAACATAAATATTAGTCACATCAACTTTAATCGGAGTAATAATCTTAGGAATTGTCACAGTAGCATTAATAATCTCACTGGTATGGTTTTCATCACCGGAATAAATCACAGTAATGTTATTTACACCAAGAGTTACATTAGTTAAGTTAACAATAGCAGTACCGTTAATCACAGTAGCATTAAATGTCTGATTTCCAACAACAACAGTCACATTACCGGTAGCATTACCCGGAACAATAACAACAACAGTACCATTACCTTGATCAACAACAGTAATTTCACTTGTAGCCTTATTCACGCTGAACTTAGTAGCATTAGTACTTGATTCGTATTTTCTGTCACCGAGATACTTGACATCAACAGTGTAATTACCGACTTTAAGACCAGGAACAACAAGAATACCTTTACCATCCGCCACAGAAACATTATAATCTTTACCATCAACACGAACAGTTACAATACCAGTAGCATCATCAATAACAGTAAGTTCAATGACAGCTTTTTCACCTACAGTAATGTTATCTGCTTTAACAATAACAGTTGAAGGCAATTTAGATACTTTAAAGCTGGTAGTATTATTGGCAGCCAAGTACTTGTCATCACCAAGATACTTGATAGTTACATTGTATTTTCCACTGTCAAGACCAGTGACATTTAACTGACCGACACCGCTAGTAATGTTGACAGCATAATCAACACCATTAACATTGACTATTACTGGTTTGGTTACATCAACAGGAGCAGTAACATTAATTACAACAGTTTCTCCGACAATAATGTCAGTAGTGTTAACAGTAACCACAGGAGTATGTTTAAAGACTGTGAAGTTAGCGGTTGTGAAGTTAGCAGTGTAATTATCATCACCATCATAACTTACAGCAACAGTTTTAACACCCGCAGTCAAGTTTTCAATCACAAATCTTGCAACACCATCAACAATAGTTGCAAAGTACTCTTTACCGTCAATTTCAATTCTAATCTTATCTGTAGCATTGACAGGAACGGTTACATTAATCTTAGCAACATCACCGACATAAATATTAGTTACATCAACTTTAATCGGAGTAATAAGTTTAGGAATAGTAACTGTAGCGTTGATAATTTCACTGGTATGGTTTTCATCACCTGAGTAAATCACAGTAATGTTGTGCTCACCAAGAGTTACATTAGTTAAGTTAATAATAGCAGTACCGTTAATCACAGTACCGTTAAATGTTTGATTTTCAACAATAATAGTCACGTTACCGGTAGCATTACCAGGAACAATAACAACAACAGTACCGTTACCTTGATCAACAACAGTAATATCACTGGAAGCTTTGTTTACAGTTAATTTAGTAGCGTTTACGCTTGAGAGATATTTGCCGTCACCATTGTAAGTTACATCAACAGTGTAGTTTCCAACTTTAAGGTATGGAACAATAGCTTGAGCAGTTCCGTTAACGATTCCAACGACTACAACAGTGCTGTTTACTTTAACTGTTATGTTTCCGGTAGCATCCTTAGGAACAGTCATGTTAATAATAGCTACATCACCGACAGTAATGTTATTTACTGCAACAGTAATGTTTGAAGGAACTTTGGATACTTTCAATGTAGTTGAATTGGTGTTTGGCAAGTATTGCTCATCGCCAATGTAGGTCACATTAATATCATAAGTACCATAAGGCAATCCGCTGACCGGAATTGATCCTTTACCGTCAGTTACATTTACTGTGTAGTTGGTTCCATTTATGCTGATTACAACATAACCGGTTGCATTTTGAGGAACTGTCACGTTAATTATTGCAACGTCACCCACATTAATGTCAGTAGTGTTTACAACTACGGTAGATGGACGTTTGTAAACTGTGAAGTTATTTGTAGTTGCATTGAACAGGTATTTGTAGTTGCCCGCATATATTGCAGTGACAGTCTTATTGCCGCAAGTCAGGTTAGCTACCTTAAATGTAGCGTTTCCATTGATTACTTTAGCGGAATATTTCTTACCTGCTATTTCAATTGTCACGTTATCAGTAATGTTTGCAGGAACGCTTACAACGATGGTTGCAACATCTCCAACGTAAATGTCAGTGACATTGATAATCATTGGAGTTTCCCATTTGAATACATGATAATTGGTAGTTACGGTCTTGTTGGCATATTTGTCATCCATAAATGTTGCATTGACAACATATTTGCCGTATATTGATTTGGTTACATTTAACTTAGCAACACCGTTTTCAATAGTAGCATAACCTGCGAATGAATTATTAATATAGATTGCCACTTTTCCAACAGCATCACAAGGAACATTTACAATGATTGTAGTATTTAAATCAACTTTAGTGTCTTCAGCGGTGACATTCATGACATAGCATGAGTATCTGAAGATATTTACTGCATTGTCTTTATTAGCTGATGCTTCAGTGAAGTTTCTGTCACCTGCATAATATGCATCAACTGTGTAATTGCCTGAATTCAATTGATCAATGACAATTCTTACAACACCATTTTCAATAGTGCCGTTGTATTTCTTATTATTAACAGTAATCGTTACATTTCCGGTAGTTCCCGGAGTGATGTGAACAACAACAGTAGCATTTCTAATTGAATTTGTCTCTACAGAATCGATAGTGATTACAGGAGCAATCTTCATGACTTTGAATACTTTACTGGTGCTGTTTGCATGATATTTATTATTTCATAAGTAATCTGCATAAACTGTGTAATTGTCAACAGCCAAGTTGTCAACCAGCAGGTTAACTTTGCCGTTTGATATTGGCAAGGTAATTTCTCTAATGATTCCGCTTCCGTTGACGACTTTAATAGTGATTAATCCGTCTACGCCGTCATTGACACTTACAGTAATGTTGGCCGTTTGTCTGTAGTAGATATCTTTAACATCAATGCGGATAGGAGTGTCTTCTCCAGATACTTTAAATACAGTATCTGCTTCAGCTACGGTGTAGTTGTCATTGCCTCCACCATAATATTTAATATGTACGCTGTAAGTTCCGCTAGCTAAATCATAGACTGGAATGTCAGCCTTGCCGCCTATAAATTTGGATACGTAAATTCCGTTTTCTGTGAAGTTGCCGGTTATGATTACAAATCCTGTTGCGTTTGCAGGGATTTCAACATGGAGCGGTTCCACTTCACCGACAGTAATGTTTTGAGCAGTGACGTTTACGACAGGAACTCTTGGCATTACTTTAAATGATGCAAGAGATCTGTTTCCGTTATGGTTTTTATCACCGTCATAGAATGCCCAAACATTCTTAGTACCAATGGTTAAATTAGGAATGACAAATCTGGCAACACCATTATTGAGTTTTTGACTGTAGGTTGCGCCCTCGATAGTTATAGTGATGTTTCCAGGAGCGTCTGTAATGACACTGCCGGCTGCGTCTTTAACCGTGACGCTTATGCTTTCATTATCCCATACATAGATGTCATGGACATCAACAGTTAAAGTAGTATTTACCGGAATGACCTGGAATACGCCCCAAGTGTATGCCGGATTATAGAATTCATTACCGTTATACCATACTTCAACAGGATATGTGCCTACATCCAATCCTTCAAGAACCCATTTAGCTGAACCCTTATCGATAAGTCCGAATTGTTCAACTTCAAGAACGATTGTTTTATTAGTTCCGTTTACCCAAATGGTTACATTACCGCTTGCATTTACAAATACTCTTAAATTCTCATCCATTCCATAAATAATATCTTCAACAGATAAATCAACAGTTCTGTTTAATTTATATACTATGAAAGGAGCGCTTACCCATCCAGGTTCATAATAGTCATTTCCGCGGAAGTATGCACTAGCATTATAGATGCCAGGTGCCAATCCGGATTTGGATGATTCCACTTCTCCACGTGTGAAATAATCGTCTCCAATCTTAGTACCATTAATATAAATATCTACCCATCCGGTAGTATTCGCATATACCATAATATTTTCTTTTTCACCGAAGATAATATTGTGAGGTACAATAATCATTGGGATTTTTCCTTTTTTAACCGTGAGGTTTCCGGAAGTGGTATTTCCATAATATTTTCTGTCACCAAGATATACCACATCAATGGTGTAATTTCCAGGATTTAGACCGGATATTTCAACAGTTGCATTACCTTTAACGATTGGAACATCTTTAAATTCTTTTATGACTTGTGTTTTGTCCATAATTCTGATTGTTACATTTCCGGTTACGTCATCATATTCAAATGTCACATTGATTTTTTCTTCTCCGCCGTAAACTTTGACAACATCTGTGACATTCAATGTTATATTATGTTTTAGGACAAGGAAATCAGTTGTATTTACTGCGCTGTTCCAGAAACCGTCACCAGAGTAATTACCCCATACGTGATATACACCTGCTTCGGTTGAAATCGGAAGAAGAATGCCTTTTTGAGTAGTCAGGTTAATATAATATTGTTCGCCTTCAACTACAAGATAGACAAATCCGGTAGGAATATGTACCAATCCGCTTTCTGTTTTATTTGAAATTAATATTTCAAGATATTCCTGATCGTCGACAAATATTGTTCTTCCTTCAATTACAAAGTAAGGGTCATATTTTGAAACAACGAAACTGGATGTATTACGTACGAGCTTGAAGTGCTCATCACCGTTATAGATTCCGATTACATTATGGACTCCAACAGGGAATGTGCTGTCTCTGATTTGTATGGTTCCGTTTACAAGAGGCAAGTCACCTATATAGACACTGTCGATATATACTGATACAGTGCCCGTTACCTTCTTGGTTGGGTCTACCGTAATATTGATTATTTCCATTTCGCCGACTCTAATGTTTTCAGTCTCAATAATGATTGTCGGATCAATTTCAAATACCCTAAATGAAGATGAATTGTCTTGAGGGAAGAAAACATCATCTCCGTGATAGAATACTTCAACTGAATATATGTCGGTTGGACATAAAGTAGCGTTGAACTGTGCAACAGATGAATTTGTACCATCCACAACAGTTAATGTTATATTAGCTTCATATGTTTTTCCGTTGTTTCCAATGACTTTAATTGTAATGTTTCCTGTAGGAGCTCTTGTTTCTGATTTGTTTTGAGGAACTACAGTAATATTGATTATTTCATCATCAAGACAGTAAATGTCTTCAGTATCAATTAATATGTATACTAACTGAGCACCATCACGGTCACCGAGATATGTGTAATAATCATCGGCAGGGTGTTCTATTTTGACTTTAGTATGTTCTGCAGTAAGTCCAGAATAGAATCCTTCAACATAACTGTCAAATCCTGTTAATTTAATGTCTTCAGCAACCAGACCGTTTTGGTCATAGACGCTTATTCTAATAATTTGACCTACCTCATAATCTGACTGATAGAACTTATTAGAATCAGTAGGTATATCATTGATTTTTTCAGGAGTTACACGTTGAGAGCCGGTATTAACTTCATTGGCATTAATACCGAGGTAGGTTACATTAGTGAAGTATACTTCACCGCCGTCATTCCACATTCCATTGATAATGTTATCATTACCTCTGTAATATGTGCTTACACGGACACCGCCATTTACATCAGTGATTTTAAACTGTTCAAACGTATTGGAATCTGCCCTGTTTTCGAGGAATGATGAATCGATGATATCCATTTCTTTCATGGATGCATCCTCATATATTGCAGAACCTGTATGTGCCTTGTTGAATCTGAAAGTTGAATTGTCTATTTTAGTACCATTTACCCAGTAGATAGCTCCACCTTTACTTGCAGTGTTGTTCAAGAATGTGGTATCAGTAATATTGCTTGAAGAGGTGTTCCAGTAAATAGCTCCACCCAAACCGGTTTCATAATTGGCCTTGTTGGCGAAGAATGTGGAATTCTCTACAATACCGTTATTACCTGTAGTTGCGATTTTAGTGTATGTTGTAGCTCTGGTAGGAGGATAAGTTGCTTTTTGAGTAATATTTGTCCAATAGATAGCACCACCTTTTTCAGCGTAATTATCTGTGAATTTTGAATTGGATACATTACCGTTTTCACCAGCCCAATAGATAGCTCCACCGTTTGTTGCAGTGTTTTCGATGAATTCAGAATTAGTAACTTTACCGTTATTACCGTGGACTGCAAATGTATTCACATAATTCCATTTATATTCGATATATTCAACTCCACCTTTCCAGTAGACAGCACCACCTAAAGTAGCATTGTTTCCAATGAATGTGGAGTCAGTTACGACACCATTAGGACTTGTCCAGCAGATAGCACCACCAAGAGTAGCATTGTTTCCAATGAATGTTGAATCTCTAATTATTCCATCATCACCCATGACACCAGTATGTCTAGAAGGATTATCTCTTTGATAATTGTCACCGCCGTCCCAGAAGACTGCTCCTCCTTCTTTACCGGTACAGTTGATGAAAGTACAACCTATAACTGAAACAAGATTATCCCTAGTAAATATTGCACCACCTTTACCTTTACAGAATTCTTCAACATTATTGAAATTGTCTATAATCACTTGAACGGTAGAATTAATTAAAACAGTACTTGCAGTGGAATTGATGAAAGTACAGTTAATGATTTGGTTATTTGTAGTTTTTGTATCTTTAATAACAAGGGATCCGCCGAAATATGCTATATTATTTTCAAAGGTACAGTTTATTAACTGTGAATCTCTCATTTGAAGAGATAATCCTCCACCAGCATAATTAGCTGTGTTATTACTGAATTTAGTATTGATTATAGTAAGATTTGTACTTACATCAAATTGACCAGTATCACCGCAGTAGAAACCACCGCCGTCTTTACCAGCGATATTATTAATGAAAGTACAGTTATCCATTGTACTGTTAACAGTACGGTGCCAGTCCATACCTCCACCGTGTTTTCCAGCATAGTTACTGTCGAAAATTGTGTCTTTTACCAAACCACCAGGAGTAACCTGAGTACCAATATCCCAGTAGACACCACCACCTAAAGCACTATCATAGGAAGTAGCACTGTTATTGAAGATGATACATCCGACAATTGAATCTCCACCATGTCCACCTTTCCAGTAGATAGCTCCACCGTGAGTAGATGCAGTATTTTCAGTTAAATTGGAGTATTGCACAGTCGCATTTATACCATCAATATAAATAGCTCCACCCTGAGATACACCATGATTTTTTAGGAAAACCGTGTTGTTTACGGTAGTGTTTGTACCTGAAACGTGTAATGCGCCAGCGGAAGTTCCAGCACTATTGTCAAAGAAGTAACACTTATCTACAGTAGTGTTTAAACCTAAACCTTGTTGGATATATACTGCACCACCAGGAGATGCAGCATGGTTCTGTATGAAGTTTGATGTGAGAATATCAGTGTTTTTACCTGCAATATATATTGCTCCACCATATCTGCTGGAATCTGATAACGTGAAGTTGGAATCTGAAACATAGGTTCCATCTCCTACAATATACATTGCTCCACCACCGTCAGTATTTCCAGTTCCTTTTGACTTGGAGTTATAGAATGAATCACCAGTGATGTAAGTATTGTGTCCTGCAATGTAAGCTGCACCACCGACATGATCTGCAATCGTATTTGTGAAATTGGAATTAATAACAGATGTATTAGTACCAGTTACATAAATTGCACCACCGTCACCGTCAGTGTATGCATGAGTATCGGATATGTCAGAATCGTGAATAAACGTATTGACTCCTGCAACATAAATTGCACCGCCTTCACCTTTCATTCCAGGGTCATATACCATACTGGCCTTAGTCTGCACGAGATTTACCTGTGCACCAAATCCTTCATTTAGTGGTAAAAGTTCATCAAATGCAGAATTATAACTATTTAAATAAACTATGTAAGTGTTAAATTTACTGGAATAGTCTTTAAGACTATTAAGTTTATTATTTACAGTATTATAATTATTATACCTAAGTAAATCTTTTAAAGCATTATTATAACAATTCTTCAAATCATTATTAAAGTTAGTGCAATAGTCTACAAAGTTAACAATAGCAGTCAAGTTATTCTTAATATCATTTTTTATATGGCTATTGAATGCATTGTAATCTTTATTAGCATTAATCTCATCTAAACTTCTATTTATATTATCATAATAACCAATCAATGAATCGTATAATGGAGCTGATTTATTTAAACTAGACAATGTTGAATTGATTTCTAGCACATAACCTAAAACAACATTATAATTATTCTGATTAAATGCCCTATTTGTGAATATATTATCTACCCTATTATTAGATTTCGCATTGTTTGCACTATTTTTGATAGTAGAAAGATCAGCACTATATAATCCAACACCCCAATTATAGAATGACAACATTTCATTATAATAATTATTTATTATGGCCACGTCAGATGTTAGTTCATTTACATTGAAATTAGATGACGTTTCTAGCACACCAGCATAAGAACCACGAATGGTTGCAGATATTGTTGCATCAGATCCTTCTACATAAATAGCACCACCATTTCGAGTAGCATAACTTACATCAATTGTAGCATTTTCAATATAAGCATTAGGACCGTAAATATAAATCGCACCACCATCACCTTCAACAGGAGCTACATATCCAGTTGAATCACCATAGTGAGCATCGCCCCATTCACAGACCTGACCGACATTGGTATTGATAAAGCCGGAATCAGTAACCGTTGTATTTATACCTTCAATATAAATTGCACCACCAAATGCCGCATGAGAATCAACAAATTTGGATTTATCCACAGTAGCATTAGGACCGTAAATATAAATCGCACCACCCTCTTTGGAATGAGTGGTAATGAACTCTGAAACAGCCACAGTAGCATTAGCACCATAAATATAAATCGCACCGCCCTCAGCATTGTCGCTGGTCCAGGTATTTTGGAATTTAGAGGTTTGGACTAATGTGTTTACACCTTCAATATAAATAGCTCCACCATTACCGTCATTCATTGCGATACAATTTAGGAAAGTGGAATCATAAACGTTTGTATCAGTACCGTTTACATAAATAGCTCCACCGTTACCTATAATATCAGGAGTGTCAGCAGAACTTGCGTTACAGTATGCGAAGTCAGCTGAAATGTGGGCATTTGTACCGTTCACATAGATTGCTCCACCGTCATAGGTACAGGTACAGTAGGATATGTTACCGCCTTCAATTTTAGCGTTAATACCTTGGATAAAGACTGCACCACCGTAATCTGCAGTGGATTTTGTGATATTGGAATCCAATATGGTCGTATCAGTACCATTGATGTAAATGGATCCTCCTGTATATGCGGAGTGGTCTTCAAATGTTGAAGTTGAAATGATTGTTCTTTCACCATTTATGTAAATAGCTCCACCATAATTATCATCATCAGTGTAATCTTTTAATTTATTTGCTACAAATGCAGAATCGGAAATGTGCACATCGTTACCTTGGATAAAGACTGCACCGCCGTCTACACTTATACATTCATTGAATATTGCATTTTGAATTGTAGTTTCTTCACCTTCAATATAAATAGCTCCTCCGAGTCCTTCTGCGGAAGAAGCGTTACAGTCTGTGAAATTGGAATTTGAAATAATCGTGTAGTCACCGTTGATTACTATTGCTCCACCTACTTTATTGATGGAAGTACAGTTATCGAAAACAGAACCGTCAACAACTGTTTTTTCACCATATAAGATATAAATTGCTCCACCATAGCCGTATGCATAACAGTCAGTGACATTGGAATCACGAAGTTCAGCTCTACGTCCTTCAACAAACAGCACTCCACCATTGGATGCGAAACATTCTGTGAATTCGGACTCACTTACAATTGCCATGTTTCCTTCAATAGCAATTGCTCCACCTGAAGCCAGTTCACCATCATTTGCATAGGTATTGTGGAATTTGGATTTCTCGATGTTTGCATAGTCTCCTTCAACATAAATTGCACCTCCGGATGCATCAGCTCCTGCACTACAGTTGTTGAATGTGGATTGGGTAATGTTAGCATCGCCTCCTCCAACGTAAATTGCACCACCATAACCTGTGGTATCTTTTAAACCTAAAGATTTACTGTCTGAAACATCAACGGAAATCAATGCATTTGCACCTGCAACGTAAATTGCTCCACCATCATCTTTACTTTGACTGTTTGTAATGATACAGTTGAGGATTTTTGCATCTTCTCCTGTTCTGAATCCTCCGATATAGATAGCACCACCGTCACCAGCTTGGGTGTCATTGAACAATGAATCATGGACATGTGCCAGGTTACCTGCAACGAAAATAGCTCCACCTTCACCTTCATTGGCTCTGGAGTGTTGGAATTCAGAATATTCAATATTGGTGTTATAACCACCTATATATACTGAACCACCGTCTCCACCATAAGCGGTTGAATCCAAGAAAGTGGAATGTGTAATGTTTGTGCTTGCACCTCTTACATAGATTGCACCACCACTACCTAATGAATCAGGAGCTAAACTGACATTGTTGTGGGTAAATAAACTGGAATCAATGAGTGTGTTATCTCCCCTTACATATACTGCTCCACCATCATTTGCATGGCTGTATGTTAAATTGGAGTTTAATAATTTTGCATTTACGCCTGCAACATAAATTGATCCACCCTCTTTCGCATAAGTGTCTGTTGAATTCAATTCATCTATTACAGCGTCATTTCCTTGAACATAAATAGCTCCACCTTCACGGCCATGTGTGTCTTCAAATTTACAGTTCAAGAGATTGGTGTAGTTACCAAATACATAAATGGAACCTCCACCATTTGCATAGTTTTTACCTGTATCTTCAATATCCATGGCCACATTACAGTTTTTAAATGAAGAGTCTGTAATGTTTACGTAATTACCTGTAATGAATATAGCTCCACCTGCAATTAATGCATGAGTTTGTTCGAAACTGGATGCGTTAAGGTTTAAGTTACTACCTATAATACAGAGCGTACCACCATTGGATGAACCTGTAGTACTTATTGCATGGTTATCGAAACAGGTAATGTTATATATGTCACCGCCGTTACCTGTCCAGTAGATTGCACCACCATCGTCTCCGGCAATGTTGTTTGTGAAGTTGGAATTGTACAGTTTACCGTTTTGACCTGCCACATATAAAGCAGCACCGTCATCACTAGCATAATTTGAATCGAAGATTAACATGTCGAGTATGGCATCATTTCCTTGAACATAAACTGCTCCACCCTGTCTTCCATTGGAATTTTCAAAGGTACAGTTTAAAACATTTGTGTCACTACCTAAAACGTAAAGTGCTCCTCCACCATTAGCGTAGGTCTTGTTGGTTTCTTCCACATCCAGTGAAACGTTACAGTCTGAAAATGCTGAATCGGAAATAGTAATGTTATTACCTGTAGCAAATATTGCTCCTCCAGAAATGAAAGCGTAAGTTTTTGTGAAAGTGGATTTGGTAACATTGGTATTATTACCTGTAAGACAGATTGTACCACCGTTTGAGGAACCTGTAGAACTGATTGCCTTGTTATCATCACAGGTGATGTTTTCCATTAATCCGTCATTACCCTCCCAGTAGATTGCACCTCCGTCATCACCAGCAGTGTTACGGGTGAAATTGGAATTGATTACTTTAACATCTTCCCCAGTAATATATAGTGCTCCACCGTCATCCATACAATTATTTGAAACAAAGTTGGACATGTTGATTGTAGCATCACTACCTGTAATGTAAACTGCTCCTGCCTTGTATGCAAATCCATTGTCAAATGTATCGTTGTTCATGTAAGTATTGTTACCGGTAACATAGATTGCACCACCGAAACCGTAATTTCTTGCATGTGTACCGAAGAAAGTTGAATCTGTGATGTTTGCATTATTACCTGCTACATAGATTGAACCACCGTGACCAGGAATTCCTTTTCCACCTGTAGCATTGATAAATCTAAAGTCACCTGAAACTACCGCATCGTCACCTGCAATATAAATCGCACCACCATTACCATCACCAGTACCGTTTTCGATAATATTGGAAGATGAGAACATGAAACTAGAGTCTAAAACATCAGCACGAGCACCTTCAATATAAATGAAACCACCGGCAGTGGAATTGGCTCTGATGAATGTGGAATTTAAAACATTTGCATTATAACCATTAACATAAATAGCACCACCACGGCCAAGGGCGGACTGGGTAGTATCGAAATAGGATTCTTTTACAGTAGCATCAATACCTTCAATGTAAATAGCACCACCGTCACCACAATTCTTAGCGATAGTTGTGAAGAAAGTGGAATTGATGACAGTAGCATTAGTACCGGCAATAAATAGAGCTCCACCATTACCAGGTTTACCATTAGATCCAGTAGCATTAGTAAATTTAAAGTCTGCAGAAATAACCGCATTATCACCTGCAATAAATATAGCACCACCACGACCTAAACCGGTAGCGTTAGGAACAATGTTGGAATATGAAAACATCATGCTGGAATTAAGAACCTTGACATTATCACCCTCAATATACATAAATCCACCGGAAGTGGAATTAGCTAAAACCAAAGTAGAATCAACAACAGTAGCATTGTCACCAGCAATAAATATAGCACCACCTTTACCTTGAGCAGATTGAGTGGTATTGAATCTGGAAGCTTCAACAGTAGCATTAGTACCGGCAATATAGATAGCTCCACCATCACCGCCATTCTTAGCAATACAGATAGTGAATGATGAATTAACAATATTGGAATTGTTTCCTGCCACATAAACTGCTCCACCATTATGGGAAGCGTTAGTATATGCGAAACTGGTATTTGATATGGTTACATCATTACCTAAAATATAGATTGTACCACCATCATGGAGTGCAATACTGCGTTTAAAGTCCATGCCATCAATTACAGTACATTCACCATAAATGTAAAGTGTTCCTCCATCATAAGCACTACATCTATCGAAAATACATTTATAAATTGTAGTGTCATTACCACTTACATCGATTGCTCCTCCATGAGCACCTGTACCGTTTGCTGAGTTTTGAGTGAAGTTGGAATATGAAATGGTAGTGTTTAAACCGGCAACAAAGATTGCACCACCGTGTTTATTTTGGGCAGCACACATAGTGAATGCAGTATTATTAATGAGTGCACTGCTTCCTGAAACATAAACTGCTCCACCATAGTCAGTAGCATTATTTAAAGTCATTTGTGAGTTTGAAATGGTTGCATTTTCACCAGCAACATAAACAGCACCACCATTGGCATAAGCTAAACTGAATGTTACTGTAGAATTATCAATTACCGCATTAGTACCGTTAACATAAATTGCACCGCCCTCATATGCAACACATTTCATGAAGTTACAGCATGAAATAGTAGTGTCATCCCCTTGAATATCAATGGATCCACCACGGGCTTCAGTACCGTTAGCGGAGTTCAAAGTAAAGTTGGAATGGGCAATAGTAGTGTTTAAACCGGCAACATAAAGAGCACCACCATAGCGGTTGATAACTGAACATCTTTCGAAATGGTCGCCTATTATTAAAGTATTGTCTCCTTCAATGTAAATTGATCCGCCGTAATCAGTACCGTTATTATATTCAAATTCAGAACCTGAAATAATTGCATTATTACCTGCAACATAAATGGCACCACCATTAATTCTGGCAGCACAGCGAGTGAATGAAGAATCGTCAATAATCGCATCAGTACCATTTACATAAATTGCACCACCTTCATATGCAATACACTGATCAAATGTTGTGCCTAAAACTTTAGTACCGCTACCTTGAATTTCAAGGGAACCTCCACGGGCATTAGTACCGTTAGCGGAGTTCAAAGTAAAGTTTGAATTAGAAATGGTGGTATTTAAACCAGCAACATAAACAGCACCACCGTTCATGTTAATTGTGGAACATTTAAAGAATGTGGTTCCATCAATATTAGCGTTGTTACCTGCAACATAAACAGCACCACCATTTTGCGTTGCATTGTTAAGAGTGAATGTAGAGTTTGAAATTACAGCGTTGTTACCTGCAACATAAATTGCACCACCATCATCAAAAGCGGAAGAATACATAAAAGTAGATCCATCAATGACAGCATCATCTCCATCAAGATAGAGTACTGCACCATTATACGCGATACACATTTCAAATGAAGTATTGAATACTTTTGCATCACTACCTGCAACATAAACAGATCCACCGAGAGCGAAATTGGCTATATTAACTCTGTTTCTAGTAAAGTTAGAATTGGAAATGGTGGTATTTACACCTTTAACATAAACAGCACCACCATTTAACCTATCAGAGGAACAGTTTGCGAAAACATCACCGTCAAGATGGGCATTAGCACCATCGACAAAGATTGCACCACCAAAATTGGTAGCATTATTGAAATTCAAGACAGAATTGGAAATAGTAGCATCACTACCCGCAACGTAAATCGCACCACCATCATTAACAGCAGAACTGTGAGTAAATTCAGAACCGTCAATATGGGCATTAGCACCATCAATATAAAGAACAGCACCGTCATAAGCTATACAGTAATCGAAAGTGGAGTTAAGTATTTCAGCATCACTACCCGCAACATAAACAGATCCACCACGGGCAAAGTTAGAAACATTGACTCTGTTTTTACTAAAGTTAGAATTGGAAATGGTGGTATTTACACCTTTAACATAAACAGCACCACCATTTAACCTATCAGAAGAACAATATTCGAAAACATCACCATCAAGACAGGCATTAGCACCATCGACAAAGATTGCACCACCATAACTGGTAGCATTATTGAAATTCAAGACAGAATTGGAAATAGTAACATTTTCACCTGCAACATAAACAGCACCACCATCATTAACCGCAGAACTGTAAGTAAGTGTAGAATTATCAATAATAGCATTATTACCGTTTACATAAATAATACCACCATCGTAAGCTATACAGTAATCGAACATACATCCTAAAATTTTAGCATCATCACCGAATACATCGATAGATCCACCACGGGCAAAGTTAGAAACATTAACTCTGTTTCTTGTGAAGTTTGAATCAGAAATTGTAGCATTTAAACCTTTAACATAGATAGCGCCACCATTATATGCATTTGCACTACAAGTATCATATGAAGTTCCATAAATATTTACATTAGCTCCATCTACATAAATTGCTCCACCATAGTTTGCAGCTGATGAAAATTTAAATTGAGAGCCTGAAATTGTTGCATCTTCACCTTCAACATAAATAGAACCACCGGCTCCACCAACTCCACCTTCATATGTACCATTACCCATACAATAATTAAATGTTGATTCATTAACAATCGCATTATCGCCGGAAATATAAATGGCTCCACCTAAAAGTGAATGAACACGTAAAAAGTTAGAATTAAATATATTGGAATCATTACCCTCAATGTAAATAGATCCTCCTTTTAATGTAGAGTTAGCATAAGAAGAGTTAAAGTGGCAAATAGTTACATTATTACCTGCAACATAAATTGCACTACCAGACTGCGCTAAACTGAAAGTATTTGAAGAATCTTCAATTCTTGCATTAGAACCGTTAATATATATAACTCCTCCTTCATAAGCAGTACATCTGTTAAAAGTACATCCTTCAAGGCTCAAATAATCACCTTGAATAAACATTGATCCACCATGGGCTTTATTACCAATGACCTTATTTTCCCCGAAGTATGAATTTAAAATCGTAGCATTTAAACCTTCAGCATAAATAGCACCGCCATCATACTGATAAACAATACATTTTGTAAAGTTAGAATTATCAATTAAAGCAAAGTCACCGGCAACATAAATAGCACCACCATAATCAGTAGCATTATTGAATGAAACTTTAGTATTGAAAATAGTAGCATTATTACCATTCAGATAAAATGCTCCACCATTAGTAGCGAAACTGTAAATGCATGATAAATTATCTAGAACGGCATTAGTACCGTTAATGTAAACAACACCACCCTCATAAGCAGTACATCTCTCAAAAATACAATCTAAAATCTTAGCACCATTGCCCTGCAGATTAATAGAACCGCCGCGACCTCCATTCATGATGTTAACCCTATTCATTATAAAATTACATTTAGAAATAGTTGTATTTGAACCTGAAGCATAAACAGCACCACCATCATAAGCATTAACAGCACATTTCTCAAATAAAGAATTATTAATTAAAACATTATCGCCATAAATATAAATTGCTCCACCATAGTCTGAAGCATTAGACAAAGTGAAACTGGAGTCTGTGAAAGATAAGTCAGACCCGAAAATAAATATTGAACCACCAGCATCACCTGCATAGTTAACCTTACAGGTTAAATTAAAAACAGTACCGCCGTTACCTTGCCAGAACAGTGCACCACCATCATCACCTGCCCGGTTATTAATCATGGTTGAATTGTACAAACGGCCATAGTCACCATATACATAACCAGCACCGCCACCACGACCGGCAAAATTATTAATCATGGTTAAATTATTTACAATACCATAGTCACCATATACATAACCAGCACCACCATCACGGCCAGCAGTACAGTTGAGAATAAATGAGTCAATTACCCCAACTTTATTGTCAAGCAATAACTGTTGTAAAATACTTGAGTCTAATTTAGTGTTTGAAGAGTTAAGATATATACCTCCACCGTCATATACAGCACTTTCATTAAAGAGTGTGGAATTATGAATATAAGCCCCATAATCCAGGTAGATACCTCCACCATAATAAAGCTTCATCATGGGCAAAGTTTGAATCCAATATATTTGTAAACATGTTAGCACAATAAATTGCACCACCATAATCCGCAGTGTTTGCTTTAAATGAAGAGTTAGAAATAGAAGTGGTTCCCTGTGAAGAAGCAGCATCTAAAGCTATTCCTCCACCATTGTTGGTTGCTTTATTATTAACAACAGTAATATTCTTAATGGTACCGTTTACTCCTTCCCATAACAATGCTCCCCCATCATTGGCAGCAGTGTTATTAATGAAGAGACTGTCGAATAGCTGTCCGTAGTTTCCAACAACATAACCTGCACCACCATCATGACCAGCAGTATTGTTAATCATGGTAAGATTTTCCACTACACCGCGGTTACCAAATACATAACCGGCACCACCATCATGACCAGCAATACAATTAGAAATCACAGAATGCCTTACACCCACATTATCAATAATCAACTGCATATATGGACTAAAACCGGAAATAATAGTATTACTTGCATTGAGATAAATAGCACCACCATCATTAATAGCATTTTCACCATCAAATATACAATGATTAATAGCTGCACCAACATCTAAGTATATACCAGCACCATCATATGCCTTATCATGAGCGAAAGTGGAGTTAAGTATAACACTGAATAGACCACCACAATATAAAGCACCACCA
>Ga0256405_10005852_pt1 | contig 20530 bp, 18 predicted proteins | sample RumenRJG_02DNA_FD_189096 | JGI IMG/M metagenome (GOLD analysis project Ga0256405, IMG submission 189096) | Bovine rumen microbial communities from Lethbridge, Alberta, Canada - RJG_02 | ecosystem: Host-associated > Mammals > Digestive system > Stomach > Rumen | place: Canada: Alberta... | reverse complement strand
ATCTCCGACCGGGTGCTGTCCCCGATGTAGCCACCCTTGTTGATGACATAGATTGCATCCGCCATATCGATCTTTCGCTTGTGCATGTCATCCAGCATCTCCTTGGTCTTCGACAGCGTGCCCTCATCCATGCCGTCCCATACTTCCTGATCACCAGCATGACCATACAGCCCCACGCTAATCACGATATTCCCTTGCAGTGTCAGACGCTTCTGCGCCTCCATGAATTCATCCTTGAACCGAGTACTCCCGCAGAGCGTAATCACCTTATACTTCCCAACCATATGTCCACCTCATTTGTCCTGAGCTACAAGCCACTCCTCAATCAGCTGTATATCCCTGAAGTCCTTCTCTCGACCGAGCTTTCGCTTCATCTCAATCAGTCCCTTCGGAGAGACCGACAGCCTCATAAGTATTTCCTCTCTCTTCATAATTCTCCCACTCATAAATATAAACCAAGCACCAACCTAGTATATACCACACTAGATTGGTGCAACAGTTGTTCTATATTATTTCCTCAGAACTTCTACTCCCTGGGAGACAAAACTCAATCCTTAATCGTATAGATGAAACCATCCTTGGTTATCCACCAGGAAAAGGTCGAAGCCCTAGTAGACCCTCTTAAGTAACTTACCCTTCATCCATCATATACTCAGGATAGTCTTTTCCGCCAGAGACAGCCCATCTATTGATGAGGTCCTGCAAGCTCCGAAAGTCTTCCTGATAGTATTCGATTGGGTCTGACACTTCATAGGACATTCTGAGATCACCGATATACATGTTAGCTCGGTTTAGAATATCCTTCTCAGTAACCTTAGAAGAATCGTCTTGAACCTCATTCTCATGAACAGGAATAAGGTCCCATATACGCGCCAGAGCATCGATCCAACTAAAGGCTTCCATCTTGGGTTGATTGATAAAGTGGTTGATTCCCACCAGGAGATCCTCAACTGATAGCTCATATGGGACTTCATCACGCTCAACCTCTTCTGGTAGAACTGGGATTGTCTGGGTGATTTCCATAGCGCTTAGCTCTCCCCTAATGAATGCCTTCAATTGCGATGTCTTGATGCTATTCACTTTCGCAATCTCTATCTCGTCTTTTCCGTAGAATTCATCTGGTTCTGGACGTCCATGCTGATCATAAAACATGACAGCCCATTTTGGCTTCGCTATTCCATAGAGGATTCCTATTCTTCCAGTTTTCTTATCCCTCACATAGATATCATCTCCGAGTAGTGGATAGCTAGTTTGCTGATCATCCGACTCCTCGCATGTAAACTGTCTGTTTTTCTCCATGAAATTCAATTCATCCAGAGTTAGTTTCTCTGTTTGGTCCCAATATCCATCTAGCAATTCATTATACTTATCTCTCATTTTAGTCTTCCTCATAAATGGTAATAGCAGCTTCTGCCAGACGACGATTCCAGTGATTCTCCATCGTATCTCTTGGGTATAAGACTCCAGCATACCAGAAATACATTCATGAATCTCCTCATTCAGATTCACAATGAGTTTCTTCAGATCTTCTCTTCGATTCCATCCATTCATCCTAGGAAGATTTGCTCGAATATGATCTAAGCTCACAAGTTCATCATATTTTTCTTGGAATTCGACGATGCACTCTTCTCTATAGGTTTGAATGTTTCGCTTCAACTGGCCTTACATTTCTCAGTAGCTTCAATGGTAGCTACTTCCGGTGTATCAATAATGTGCTGTGTATCCATCACTTATTACCTTTCTTATAGTTGATTCCATCTGCAGATAGTGTTCCACTCGTTAATTCGTTATAATCACGGTCCTCAACACTAACCGTGCAATCAAACTTAGAGATAGAATCAATCCCATCGAATTCATCTTTTTCAAGCAGCCCTTCTAGGTCAATCGATATACAACCTTTGGATTGTGGTGCGATATAATCCCTAGAAAAGTTGTACTTATATACCGCATCAGAATCATTGAGACGTATGTCCGCCGTCTGTAATAGCAAAATCTGATCTGTAGTGTTTTCTACTTCCACAAGAAGTATCTTATCTCCATCCTTTTTTGTTATCACAACCTGATTTAGAGAGTTTACTCCTCCAGCTTCAAATGTAGTGTTCTCGGTAAATCCCTTTGCTGAAATGCCATACTTAGCCTTCATAGTGAGATCCTTCATAGCCTCTGGGAAAAAGTCCTTGCTATAATCATAGGTAGCATCTAGAGGTGTCGTAATCCACATCATATCGGTGATGAATCGAGTATTATCGTCATCGCTCTCGCTGGTCACCAGGAAATTTATACCAATCTTAGCAATGGAGTTAATGCCAAACATCTGCAGCATCGATTTCTCCATGTAAATATTCGAGCTATACTTCTCACCTGGCTGGATTGGATCAATATTACTAAATCCTCCTAATCCTCCAATTGTGAATCCATTAACGGTTGTATATGCAGAATTCATACCGACATTAAGTGCCTTATCAGAGTTATTCTGGAAGGTGACACCAAGTACCACATTGTCATTCTTATATTCCATTGAGTCTAACGTAACCTGGACATTATTCTTATCATAAAGGAGACCTGGCTTGGCAACCTGAGATGTATCAAAGGATGTCAGTAGACCGTCAATAGACTCATCATCCCCCTGTTTTGATTGCTTATTCGTACTAGTTAAATCACTCTTCTTCGTAGTTGCTTTCTTCGGACTGCCACAAGCCACCATGGACAATGACAGTGCCGTTATTAGTCCGATTACTGTTCCCTTAAGTAATTTGTTCTTCATGTTACTTTTCCTCCTTGGCTAGTTGAATATTTCCCTTCTCTAGTGCATCCAAATCTATATAGTGCGTACACTCAAGCAAGTTGTATAGTAGGTAATATAATCCTTGTCCATCCATCACAAGATCGATTACCCCTATATATAATTTTTCAGTAAAATCCCTGTATGCGGTTTCAACCTGTTTATCCTCGCTTCCCTCCTCACTCATAGGTTCTATCTTTTTTAGAACATGGGAAACAAATCGACTTCTATCCGCATTATATGCATCGATAAATAAATCACTGATTTCCTTTGCCCTTTGTCCTGTCGGCTTTGCTTCCTCAAGGACCTCCTCGCAAATACTCTTCAATTCCAAACAGAGTTCTACGGAATCTTCATGATTAGAAGGCTTAACCAGATTAAAAATATCGACTATACTTTTCCTGCTCTTCTTAGAGCCGTCAGGCTCTGTTGATATGCTTTTTTTACAGCAAAGCCTATCAACAGAAAAGATCACTTGAAATATGTCCCAGTAATCCAAACCCGGAATTTTCAATTCCTTCAATTCCGCTTTTGCGCGCCTCAAACCCGTTCTACCAAATTCAAGCCATTGCCTGTTTGATAAGTGGTAAGATTCCTCCTGGGTGAGTATAAGCTTCACCAGTTCCAACAAATGAATTCTACTCTTGTATTCATATATCTGCTCATCCAAGTCTAGTTTTTCGCTCTTCTTATGAACGTATCTCTCTTTAAAATCACTTAAAGTATAGCCAGACATGTGTAACAGCTTAAGTTCAAGCAACCTATGCAGGTCCTTTTCAGAGTAATAGCTGGTTTGTCCCTGCCCAACCTCTTCTACCGTTGAGATGATTCCAGACTTCCTATAACGGTCTAACTCATGACGATCCATGTCGAATATGTTTCTCACCTCTGTGCTAGATTTACGAATCATATCTGCAACCTCCTTATGAGTACACTATAAACTTGCTCAATATGAGCATGCAAATAGTTTTTAAATGGATGATCTAATTTTAAATTCACATATTAGCGCACCACGAAAAAACGCTGACTGTAATCTAAATACAGTCAGCGTAACCATTTAGAAAGATCAGGAACTGATATCTCACACTTCTATTCCCTTGAGTTGTGCCTGATGCACACATCTATGGAGCTAAGCAGAAGATGTATCATTACGCTTCATAGACCAAATATGACAACACGGATGATAGAGGACTTACAATTAACATAAGAAAAGGAGGTATAATTGCCTCTGTCATCCGGAATCCAAAATAGCATTTATATCTTGCACCGAATTTGCCAACATAATCATTGATGGCAATTGCAACCTCTTCTCTACATTTCTGTAAACTCATAATTAAAACTCCTGTTTATTAAATTATCTCTTTTCTCTATACTCAATAGAAACGTCCCCATGTTCATCTATATCCAACGAAAGGGAATTCTTCAAATGTCTCTTTATATATTGCTGCTTTTCATCAAATGTCCAATCTATCCTCGTTCTTTCAAGAACTTCATTCATCAAAGAATTCAAGTTTAAATTGATTGCAGCTTTTAAACTTCTAGATATTTCTATCCTAATTGCATCCTGCTTAATTTCGTTACCATCGCCTTCATAAAAATCATCAATATAACAAAAATGTATTCCACTTGTTATAAGTGCATCCTTTAAAACATAGCTGCTCTTTTGATGTTCAATCATAACAAAGAATTTTGTATCCGGTAATTCTTCAATTAATCCCCAAAAATCAGAATCGCTAGAAACCAAAACAAACGAATCTACTCCATTGGTATAAAATTCCTGACAAGTCCTAGTTGCAACCTTTATATCCGCCAAAGACTTATTATCCTTTAGTCTTTCAATCATTATATATTCAACAGGAACATCAATATAAGATTCCAGCATTTCCCAAGCAGAAGCTGCATGAACGTCATCATATAAAATAATCTTCTCTATCTTACGCAAACGTTCTTTATCTAAGTTTCGAATTGCTGCACAAAGCGCATACGGATCAGAGTTCTCGCAATCAACAATAAATACCGTCTTATCACTATTCTCTATAAACGAATAAATATTGGATTTTGTATAATCTGAGACATCAGCTACCCGGCTCAAATCACGAAATTCATCTAAATTCATATCATATAATAACGTGATGAATTTCTTATCATTCTGAAGAATGTTTCCATAATCGCGTGGAATCCAATTAATATATTGCTTATATGGATAATATGTCTGATTCTCATAATAAATTGCTGCCGCACGCTTGGTACCCTCATCTGTTGAACCATCAGGCATAATAAACAAATCTGCTAAATATTTCCATTCAATCCACTCAGGAAATAAATCCCGACAATTATTAATTCTATTCTTGATTTCATTATTTATCATAAATAGAAATGGACTAGGACTTGTACCCTTTGTGTTCTGATATATATCAACTCCGTCATCAGACAGATTCTGCATCCAGTTCGAAGGTAGATATTCTGGCATTCCAATAAGACTGCGATGTTCATGTTGCATAGCATCGCAAATCTTTTTAAAATTAATCTCTAATGCTGTTCTAAGTCGGCAAAGATTACGGATAATTCTTGCCCGCTTATCCATTTGGAGCCGATTATAAATCTCAATCCTTGGTGGTTCATGCTCATTATCAAACACCCACTTTCGAATACCTATCAAATACGCAACCCGTGAGACAATTTCATAATGAGCGCCATAAGATTCTTCTGAAACACCTGATATCTGATTTAAGACTCCAGAAAAATCAATTTTTGACGACAACTCTCCAGAAGTATATTCGCCAGTATCAATTTCGTTTTGCATACAAATTCATTTCTCCTTATATAGATTCTTGTTTGTATCTATAGATTCTCAAAACTGTTGCTTGTCTTTTCCTTCTTTGTTTTCCCAGAACTTGCATCCTTGATCGCAGTGAAAAATGGCATTATTTTCCCTCCAATATAATCCATTCACCCTTCTTATTTGATCCAATTCGTTTGATAACACCCTTTTCAACCATTGACTGTAAGCAACGCTTAACTGTTGAATCCGAACATTCTAAACGCGCCGCCATTTCTTTACGTGTTAAATCAGGCTTTTCTCGTAACAACTCAATAATTTGCTGTTCACGATCATCCAATTTTATTGGGTCATTTATTGGGTCATTTATCGGGTCATCGTGACCCAATAAAAATTTACCACTTACATGCATTTCCCTGTTATGAAGCTCATGCTTCTCATCCAGGAGAAGATTTCTTAAGAACTTTTCTAGAAACTCCGTGGTCTCGTAAATGCCCTTTTTTATATTGTTATAATTAGCTCGAACCAAAGCATTTCTAAAATACCAAGAGTTTTCTGCAAACAAATCGTTCTCGACTTCAAATCCTAGCATACGCAGGTATTTGATTAAGAATACCGCCGTCGTTCTTGTATTTCCTTCTTCAAATACATGAATTTGCCATAATCTGGAAATAAAGACTGCTAAATGATGAATCACTTCATCCATCGTTAATCCGTTATAACGGAACTCTCTTTCCTGAGAAAAATCATAATCAAGCGTTTCTCGAAGTTCTGATGCCCCACCATAGGATACGGTATCACCTTCAAGAACCCATTCCTTTTTCGTAAAGTTATAATCTCTTATCTTTCCGGCATGAGAAAAGATTCCTAAAAACAATGTACGATGGATAGACAAATACTGTGTCGGTGAAAAAGTAAACGCTTTCTCTGATAAGATTTTTGCAATTCTTGCAGACACCTTATCCGCTTCTTCTGTTCGTGCTTCCACCTCAGAACGACCATCTTTGCTCTCATAGTAACTATTGATCAAATCCCCTGCTTCATCCACAGAGATTTCACCATCAATGTTCTTCTTTGCAGTCTCATACAGATATTCAGATGGCTTTAGTCCATCCACATCCTGTAATCCAATCGCAGTCTGCCAAGCCTGCCCCAGTTCCTTTCTGGTAGGTGGAAGATTCCTTATATATTCTTCAAAGGGGTCTTTCTTTATATCCTTCAACTTTTCCCTCCTTGTATACTTAACTGCTTACTTCCTTCTCCTTAAAATTTAAAAGCTTATCTCTGTATCCTGTTCAGAAGATTCTTTTTTACTAAGGACCCATAGTCCTTTAATAGTAATCTCATTCTCGTTTTTTTCGTCTTTTTTTATCCTCTCAGTGACAACTTCGTACTCTTCTTTTTCTCTGAGAACCCATGTTACATACTGTTCCGTCATATAATGCATCTTAGATATAACGGAGAGTATCTCAATGTCATTTATCTCTTTCCAGTTCTTAGCTGTGTGATAGATATCATTAAACCAATCTATACGCTGCTGATAGCTGTTTTTAACTTCGTCTAGAACATATGGTGAAAGTTTAACTTTTAAACTCTTATATAAGAATAAACACTTCTCTCTTTCTGCATCTAAATGCTCCATACATAAGAATGAATTAAGAAAAGAATTATATTGTTTAGCGCTTGATTCCTTCGTCTTGTTGAATTCACTCTTTTTCAGATACCCCTTTGAAATCGCATCTCGAATCCATCTAAGGTCATCTAATTTAGATTCCTTTCCTTCAACCTCATACAGTTTTTTCTGAGAACTCAATTCGTTCCAATGGCTTAAGAAATCCTCTATGTTATCACTCAACTGATTCAACTTTTTAAAAGTGAGAATGTCCTCCACAACAGTCCACATGTAGAAGTAGAGATATTCATCGCATTGACCGTTTTTTTCAAGAATGTACCTAGCTACGTTGCTAGCATTATTTAGTATTTTGTTTCTCAGTTTTTCCTTATAGTCAGCTACTGTCATACTTCTTCCTTCTAAAGCTACTCGTAAGTTCTAATATCGTTAATTGTATCATGCAGACATGTCATACAGTAGAATAAGTTCATGAATAATTGTATTTAAGAAGCTTGTTCTGGTTGTTTCATTCCCATAGTGTCTCTAGTACATCCCCTCTTTTTTCAAATATAAAACAAGCACCAACCTAGTGCATTTCCACACTAGATTGGTGCAACAGTTGTACTATTATGTTATTGGTTTAGAAATATACTTACCGTGGTATCCTTTGATGATTTACTTGTTTGGTAATTTTTACTTATACATGCACCTCAAATTGATGTAAGCCTGGAAGGACAGTCTCTATACTTTCATCCGGTAGAATGAGAGATCCTGTACAACCACTTGGAATATCTACACACAGTTTATAGCAGTTCTTCCCATCGACAGATCCACTAAAAGTCCATGACACTTCAATAGTACCTGCAGGCGACTGATAGGTGGCACTGGCTGATTCCAGGCCCTCAATCTCCGTCCCGGTATACATCTGTGGTTCAATCGTAATCTGACCGTCCTGATATTGGATACCACATACTCCGTCCAGAATCCAGCCAGCTATTGCTCCATAAGAATAGTGATTCAAAGATTCCTTAGGTTCCTGGCCGTCCTGAATACCATCCCAGTTTTCCCACAAGGTGGTTGCACCCTGTTTTACTTCATAGAGCCAGCCTGGCATCTGCTCATTCAACAGAATCTGATATGCTTCCTTAAGATAGCCACGATCTGCCAACTGTCTGCAGATATCCGGTGTGGTTAGGAATCCTGTATTAAGTTTGCCTTCTGCCTCTCGTACCATCTCTGCCAGCTGACCTACTGCATCCTTATCATTCTTAAGGCTCAGTAATTTAAAAGCCAGTGGTCGTACATACTGGCATTGTCTCTTGGATACAATCCTGCCATCCTCTGTGAAAGCTTTCTGATATCCCTTCTTTGCATTGTCTGCAACTCTCTGGTAATGATTGATCTCGTCCTGTGATTTTCCAAGTAAAGATGCAATCTCTGACAATATATTACCAGAATATGCAAAGTAGGCGGTAGCTACATCATAGTTACCGTCCTTCATACTTTCCGCTGCACTTCTACCAGGTTCGCACCATTCGCCATAGTTCATCCCTTTTTCCATAACATACTTGCGATAATTGCCCGCCGATGACTTATGGAACATTTTCTTCTTAGATGCTTCCTTCTCAAGGAAGGCATACCATCGGCACATCATCTCATAGTTTTCTTCCAAAATACGAAGGTCTCCGGTCAGCCTATAGATTTCCCATGGCACAATAATGACTGCATCCCCCCATGCAACCGAGCCGGCAAGGAGCTTGGCAAAGAATCCAGGATGATTATTCGGTGGTGCAATATTCATCACCTTGCCATCCTTTAACTGTGTATATCTGCACTGCCTCAGCCACTTCTTCCATACCGGCACAGAATCCATTAGACGAAGTCCGGTATATGCGAAAATTCCTGCATCGCCAGTCCATCCTGCCCTCTCTCTTGTAGGACAATCCGTTGGAATATCGCAGAAATTTCCCTTCTGGCTCCAAATCGCATTCTTAACAAGCTGGTTGATCAGTGGATTAGAGGTGGTGATACTTGTTGTCTCCTCCATCTGTGAATATACAGCATAAGCTGTAAACCTGGCCTGACTTAAATCAGCTTCTGACTCCACCTTCACATAGCGGAAGCCCATGATTGTAAATTTGGCAGTGTAATGATTAAAACCATCTTTGCAGGTATAGAAGACGGTCTGATATGTACCACCTTCTTTATGACGGTTACGGTCCTGGAAATTCTCCTGGGTAAACTCACCATTCTGATCAAGTGTCTCACCATGAATCAATACCAATTTCTGTCCAGCAAGACCATTTGGAATCTCAAATTCAATCTGTCCAGCAAGGTTCTGACCGAAATCTATAACAGTATCACCCTTTGGTGTGGTAAATAACTTACCCTCGAAGCTTTCCATACGTCGAATTGGCAGCGTATCCATTGCTCGTAAGAGATTCTTGTTATGGTCAGTCACAGTTACGTTATGCCATCCTCGATCTTCCTCTGAAATATCTTCTAATCTTGCATCATACACTTCACCTTGCTGCATGTCATTCTGCTGCAGGGGACCATTTGTCGAAGCTGACCAGGTATCATCTGTTACAAGTACAATCTGATCATCTATTTCCAGCTGACACAGAAAAGCTGTCTTATCGCCAAACAGGTTGCGATCGCCGTCCACGCCTGAGGTACTTCGGTACCATCCATCACCCAGGGTGACGCTAATGTTATTCTCACCATCTACAAGCCAATCTGTTACATCATATGTCTGGTATGGAATCTCATGGGAATAATTGGCGGTTCCTGGAGTTAATACATCCTCAGTAATCTTATGACCATTCAAAAGGATCTCATATAATCCACATGCGCTGGCGTATAATCGACTCTTACCACCAAGCATATTTGCATCCACCCGGAAGTTCTTGCGTAGAATTGATGCCGGCTTATGAGGCTGATATACATCCTTCTTTGTATGCTTTTTCTGCTTCCAGGCCTCCATTGCCTGCCGGTTCATCGGATCCGGATTCTTTTCATCAAACTCAAAAGATGCATCTTCATCGGGATCGATCCATTCAGCCTTCCAGTCACTCTCATCAAGCAGACCATATTCAAAAGAATTGGCATCGCTCCACTGATCATCCGAATCGTACTGGTCCCAAAGCTGTACCGACCATGACATGATTTCTCTTGATCTTGGTTCAGGACTGATGATTGCATGCATCTTATCACTTACAACTTTGCCGGTATCAAGGACCATTTGCTGTCCTGACCTTACACGGATACGATATGCTGTCTGTGTCACTCCGCCCTGACACTGCCATGACAGATAGAGGTCCTTTTCAACAATTCCTTTGGGATTAATCTGATACTCTGTCTTACACTTAATTGCCTTCATTACTGCCTCATTTCAACTGACACATTGCTGTCTAACGCACATATTTTCTGAGAAATTCCGCACTTATTTCCGCTGACACAAGGGGTGACTTTCCTTCCCAGTTCCTGTGACTCTCCAAAATAACTGCTTCTACTCCACACTCCTCTGCAATTTGCAGAAGACGGAGCAGGTTCATACTGCCTCTCCCAAGTTCACATGAATCTACCTTCAGAATCGATGCCAATGGTCCAGACTGCTTGGAACCACGATCATTGATATGCCATAACTTCATACGATGTCCTAACTTCTGCATCCAATATGCCGGATCCACACCAATATCTGTGGCCCAGTAGGAATCAAATTCGAAATTTACCAGTTCCGGATCTGTCTCATCCATCAGATATTCATAAGCCATACGGCCATCTCCTAATCTGCGAAATTCACAGTTATGATTGTGATACAGAAGAGACAACCCCTGATCTTTCATAAGCTTTCCAGCCTGATTTAAGTCCCGGGCAAGCTGATGCACCGCCTCTTCATCCAGATAATCAAAATGATGCATACCTGTAATTACCACGTAATTCGTGTGATACAAGTGTGCCTCCGCCGCCACTTCCTGGCTGCGCTTCAATACGCTTCCAAGATCAGAATGCAGGCTGATCACCTTAAGACCGGATCGATCTATCAGATTCTTCCAGTTTAATCTGCCGCTTTTGCCCATCGGCATGCCTGCCATCCGTGTCAAAGCACGGATGACAAGTGGCATGGGATGTATCATGTAGGAGCACAGTTCAATTCCTTCAAATCCCGCTTTGCTTATTCGATTTAATGTATCTTCAGCATTTTTCTGATTGCCTATCACAGTCCTTAATTGAAACTGCTGTATTCCTCTTATCACTTTGCTTCCTCATTCCTATGATTCTTTGCTTGAATCTCTGCCATCTTTTCCTTGGTTAATGGACTGAACTTCATTGCTGCGATTGAAATGATCCAACCGATGATCGGGAATCCATAAAGGAGGAAGATGGTCAGGAGTTTGATACCGTTGGTCATAGGATCATTTGGCTGAGGCATGGTTGACTGATAACCAATCAGCGCAACACATCCCATTGTGATTAAGGTTGCCAGTGATGATACCAGACGATCAATCAAAGAGTATGTTGCTGTAACGACTGCAGGAATAAACTTTCCTGAGCGATCCCTCTCATAATCAACCACGTCAGCACTCATAGATGCTGTTGCTGCTGTCACGCCCATCTTTGTACCGTTCACAGCCAAAGTCAGCACGAAATAAATGATTGTTGGAAGGATTGCAACGGTAATGTTTCTTGTGTTGGTCAGAAGCAGGAATGCCGCCATTAATACTGTGACAATCAGACTGATGAAAGACCAGAATGAAATTGCCTTACGGCTGCCATGTGTTCCTGCATACTTTCCGCCAATGATTGCAAATACAATAGATGGCAGCATTGCAATAACACTGATCAGAGTAGATAACTGCATGTTGCCGATCAGAATACCAAACATCATGGTTGATACGATTGACTGACTTCCTACCTGGCTTGCCAGTTTTACAGTTGATGCTGACAGTACATAGCTCTGCATCGCCTTATTCTTACCCAAAAGAGAAACCATATCTTTGAAAGATACTTTCTCCTTCTTGGAAGAATCAGTGCTGCCGAAGTTTTCCGGTTTATCAGTTTCAGACACACCAATGCAAGATAGAATAATAAATACCAGTGAGATTGCTATTGTGACGATTGATGATGTTCTAAGCATCTCTACAGAGTATGTATTTCCATACTTTGGAAGGATGACCATGGTAATCAGAATTGTCATGATCATAGGTGCGAAGTAACTATATACAGTTGCCCATACACCTACCATTGGTCTCTGCTTTGGATCATTGGTCATGACTGGTCCCATAATCTGTCCAGCGACATTATTCATGGCGTATCCAAACAGGTATAAGAAATACAAGACAACAAAAAGTACGACTCCGTGTCCCTTACCACTTCCCCAAACAAAGAGAAGAATTGTTGCAATAGTCTGGATTATCCATCCTCCGAAAAGGAAGATTCGAATCTTACCAAACCTTGTATTGAACTTATCTACGAATACTGCGATAACCGGATTTAAAACACCTTCTACAATTCTGCTCACAGTCAGGATTGTTCCGATTAATGCTGTCGCGATTCCATATCCTGTGTTTCCTACATAGCTTACGTACGTCATCAGGATATAGAAACACATTGCATTGGCAGAATTCATCTGCGACAGAGCAATCTGCCATGTCTTAGCTTTTCTATACTGGATATTTTCCTCCATAGTTCACTCCTATATCTTTCTTCAGAGGCAAATGTTCCTCTTACCTATTTCTTCATTTCAACAATTTCTATGTACTATCTCAGACTTCCCAGATAATTCAGGCTGCCCTTTGGATGTCTTTCCATGTTGCTACGATCCACTCCGATCAGACCAAAAGTCATCTTAAAACCCTTCTGCCACTCAAAATTGTCCAACAGTGACCAGTAGAAATATCCCTTAACTGGAAGGCCATCATCGATACATGACTTAATGCTCTCTGTTGCTGTCTTAATGTATTCGATTCTTTCCTCATCATCAGAAGTGGCGATACCGTTCTCTGTAACAATCAATTCACCCTTGAATGATTCAGCGACTTTACGTACTACATGCCCAATTGATTCTGGATAATTTTCATATCCCATCTGTGTTGTTTTCACACCCTCTGGTAACTGTTCCTGTCCCTGGTCATTGATACACTTTCTTGTGTAACACTGCACACCAAGGAAATCGTCATTCTCAAGTGCCGGCAGATAATGAAGTATTTCCTCATCCCAGATTCTTTCGATTTCTTCCTGCGCTTTTGAATCTTCTGTAGTCTTCTGTCCTGTCGCATCACTATATTTCTGCAGGTCATGAAGCGATAATGTAATACCGACCTTCAGATCAGGTCTCGCCGCTCTGATTGCCTTTACGGCCGCCATGTGTGCTCTCATTACAATGCGGTCTCCCTCATCAGAGCACTGAGATACGAATGTAGCTACCTTCCTTGGATCCTGGAATCCAAAGGCCTGTGCTGTTTCCATAGCTGACTGCATCATGCGGTTCTGATCCATATTGATTCCAACCTGAACCTTTGCGTCATCTTTGGATTTCTCATCATTCTTTTTTGCCATCATTCGAGCCATCATGCTCTTCATGAGACCTGCAAGCTGCAGTCTCATGTTGGCCTCGTTGATTGTGCATACATAATGGAATCCATCTCCTAACTCAGAGACAATTCGTCCACAATAAGCAGCGAAATCCTCTACAACTTCAGGATTCTCCCAACCGCCCTTACGAATCAGCCACTTTGGCGATGTGAAATGCATCAGGGTGATAACCGGCTCAACACCATATTTAAGACAACACTGGATAACATCCTTGTAGTGTTCTACCTCGGTCTCATCCCACTTGGCTTCTTCCGGCTGAATTCTGGCCCACTCGATTGAGAAACGATACGCATTCAATCCGGCTTCACTTAAGAGACGGATATCCTCTTCGTAACGGTTATAATGATCTACTGCCAATCCTGATGGCTCATCGAACATAGAGTGCTCCAGATTTTCCTGTACCCAGTAATCACTGTAGATATTGTTGCCCTCTACCTGATGTGCTGCAGTTGCTGCACCAAGAAAAAAATCCTTTTCAAACTTCATTGTTTACCCCTTCTGTGCTTAATATTGATTACAATTGACATTATATGAGGAATTCATGGACTTGTATTTTACTAATATGATGTGTATTATGGTTTTATGATTCTCGTTAAATAATTCGCAATTTGCACAATTTGTCACCCTTTTATCTTGTGCAAATCTGCCAATACAATACAGGCCAATTCTCCTGCGAAATAGAATTGATTCGTATATGATTCAAAGACAGTTAGAGCTTATTCATGAATTGGAGGACCTTCCGATTTCTGTATACGACGAACAGGGTAAGTGTCTTCATATGTATCCTGATATTCCTTCCATACGTAACTATAATCTTGTTGATCTGCAGGGTTGGTCAGAGTTTTATGATTACACACAGCAAGTCACATGCCTGTCTACAAGCACTCTTTTGTTTCTTGGTTTTATTCCGGATGAGAAGAACAAACATTTGATTATCCTGGGACCGGTATCTTCTGTTCCGTTAAATTCTGAAGCCTTACGCCAGATTACGGAATATTTGACCGAAAATTATGCTGAAGATCTAGCTAAGACAATCTCAGGTATGATTTCTTGCATGAAACTGATGGATATGGAACATTTTCAAAAGATCATCAGGCTCATCGATTCCTTGGTGAACAATGAAATTCACAAGATCCGTACTTTCCAAAGCCCATCCGTCAATGAGACTCAGGCGAAAGCAATAAAAAAAATGACCTCAGCTATTAATGCTGAAGTCACTTTTGATGATCATGATTACACCGATACGGATATTCAGGATCGTATTCTTTTTTATATTTCCAATGGAATGGTTGAAGATTTGGAACAAATCAAGATTCCTGACTTTATCATGGATATCATGAACCGTGCTGATTTACGCCACACTAAGAATTCTTTGATTGTCCTAAACTCACTCAGTCAGCGTGCTGCTTTGGCTGCAGGTGTGCCACTACGCTCGACAGACTCTTTGGGACGTGCATTCAGTGATCAGATAGAATCCTGCCCCGACATTGAAGCTCTAAACCAACTGTCTGCCCGCATGTTCATCCCCTCTGCTTACGCTCGTCTGGTTCGTGATGTAAATGTTCCAGGCAATACCAGCAGGGATATCCGTACTGTTATCATCTATGTGCAAAATCATTTCCGAGAACAGATTACTGTTCGTTTTCTGGCTGATATGGTTAATTTGTCAGAGGCACATTTATCTCGGAAATTCAAAGCCGAAACAGGGATTACATTAAAAGATTTCATTACAAGAGAAAAGATCCATGAAGCGGAGGCTCTCCTACGCTTCACAGACCTTTCTCTTTCTGCTATATCAGAAGCACTGTCCTTCTCTTCTCAAAGCTGGTTCCAGACTTCCTTCAAGAAACACACTGGACAGACACCTATGGATTATCGACGTGGCATCTTACCTGTTTCTTCTCGTCCAACGGTATAATAATCCCCTTATATTTAACTATTTTTTGTAAATCTACAAATTGGATAATTGGAGCAACCATAGAAATCTCCATATTTTCCAGAACGTTTTACTAATTTTCCACCACACTTCGGGCATACACCCTTTGAAACAAGTATCCTCGCACTATTCTTAGCCTCGATTACTGTTACTTTTTTTCTCTGAATTTCTTCTACATGTTCTCGGCGGGTCTCTTTTGAATCAATATTAGAGTTCTGTAATATTTCAAGAATCTGGTTAATCTGGCTTTTGCATAATACCTCTTTCACCGATAATTTTCTAATCCGTTTAACCAATTGTGCCCAATATACAACGTTCTCTTTTTCACACTTAACCTTCAAAGTTGATGTCCCTGGAAAAGTTATTATTGAATACATTGGAATGTCCCTTAATTCCATATCAGACATTACTTTTTCCAATGCCTTTACATGCCCATAGTTTTGGTGTATTGGATTCATAAATTTGTGTTTTTTCCCATATATACTTTGTGTCCACTCATGTCCTTTTTCAGACCCTAATATCCAGCCATTATAATTTTTTACTTCGATTACAAAGAGCCCAAAGGTCGAAACGACAATATAGTCAACCTGGGTTGTTCCCTTCTCTGTACGTAGCATCACATTATGTACCACTACATACTTCTCTTTATCCAATTTCGATAGCAAAAGGCCTACTGAAGCCTCACCTGTAGCCCCCTTAATTTTAGGTAGTAGCATTTTTACTGCTACTTCTAAAATCGCCAATCCTGCCACACATATCCATATCCAATACTTTGTCAAATCTATATTCTCCCACTAAGTAATAATGTCTTATTCTTTTTTACCACACCTGATATCCCTGCCTTCTAGCAGAGTCATAAATAGGCTGCATATTCTTCGACAGAATATTATAGAATTCCTCCTGGGAATTGCCCTTACGATATAGTTCTTGATTCGCCCAGATGGAATGCAGGTTATCTCGATAGCATTTCTCAAAACCCTGACGTATATCTGGCAACTCCTCATCATGAATTAACTGATACAACAGATACTGGTTGCTAGCGAATTTCTCAAAGAATGGATCCCACTTGGGTAGCTTATCGTGCTTCTGACGATTTAGGCTTGCATCCATCGGCATGAGATTCCAAAGTTCATCGTTCATAACAAATGACCAAGGGATAAAATGATCCACATCATAACTCTTCTCTGTGATAACCTTATCCGTAAAGACATCATGGACTGGCTTAATATCAATTACCATATCCCAGAGTTTATGAACCCTTGATAGTTTTCTCATGCGTTCGTCCATAGGTGCCAACTTATAAATCAGTCCTGGTACTTCTGGATTATTGTTTTGTAGCCATTTCACCTTCTCATATTGGATCCAGCCCAAAATAGATACTGTGTTATCCTGGATCATTTCCATCCAGTCTGCATCAAAATATACTTCCTTCTTTAACTGTTTTGATTCCCCGAGGGTATACGGCAATCGATTATATCCATTTACACGGCTTATATATGCCACCATGCGTGCTTTTCTATCCCACTCGGGCGTTTCACTATACTTATCAAAAAATCCTGACAGAGCACGATATGGCACCATATTCGTTAACTGTGTTTTAGATGTTTTCAGAGCAGAATCATGCTCCTTAATAGCATTTTTTATTTCAGTCTTCGATGCATTCGCAGGTAAGTCACTTAATTGCTGTAATAAGAGAACCGTTCTCTCTAATCCATCTCTTACCTCGCCAGCTACAATACCGCTTAAGTGAATATGAAATTGCAGAACTGAGTACCATGCATTGGCTATCATCTCATCAATGATATCATTGAAGGTAGTCTCTTTCTTACCTTCTGATATCAGATGAACAATTGCCTCTAGCCAATAGAATTTATAACAATAAGATGGGCTCTTCATCATCTGTGAAAAGCCCTCTATATCAAGATTATTGTAATACTTATCATCTACATGTAAGTCCACGACTAATCCTCTCGTTTCATGATTACATTCAGCCATTTCTCATTTCGATCTGGTCTTACGTCAGTCGTCGTCCATTCCTCAACGATCTCAAGTTTCTTCACTTTATTGAGCAGAGAACACATACTGCCCTCTGTTAAGTCGGTAAAGTAGCGACCATTTCGCTCACCTTGGAAATTACCATACTTAAAGGATACATACAGATAACCGGCTGGCTTTAAAGCATTCCTTGCCTTTTGAAACAATCCTGGAAGGTCATCCATGCCTACATGCAATAAGGATGCACATGCCCAAATACCATCAAAAAAAGCTTGCTCCTTCAGTTCATCAAAGCATTCGCAACGAACAGAAAAATCCGCCTTTTCTAATAGCTTCTGACATAGTGCTTTAGATGCATCTGTTGCGACAACATCATACCCATGTGACTGGAAATACAATGCATCTCGTCCACTTCCACATCCCCAGTCAAGAATTCGACCATTTTCTTCAACATAGGAAAGGAATCTATTTCTCGCGTCTGACATATCTGCAGCTATTGTTCCTGCGATAAAGTCGCATGCATTTTGATTGTAAAAATCGATAGTTTTATCCATGCCTTACCTCTTGAGATTTACATGTATTATTCTATCATTTTATATGCCACAATAGGTGGTTAATTCACATATATTACCAAGGAAATACTTAGTTGTTACACCTGTTACGAATTTGCATTTGGATTATTGAATTGCAACTACATTCATCCCAATGTATACTCTCAAATTTAGTCAAATCAGATTCATCAAAAATACGCTGACTGCTTTTCGAATTCAGTCAGCGTAACTATTTAGAAAGATCAGGAACTGATATCTCACACTTCTATTCCCTTGAGTTGTGCCTGATGCACACATCTATGAAGCTAAGCAGAAGATGTATCATTACGCTTCATAGACCAAATATGACAACGCGGATGATAGAGGACTTACAATTAACATAAGAAAAGGAGGTATAATTGCCTCTGTCATCCGAATTCCAAAATAGCAATATTTATTTACAAAACTTTTTCAAATACCATTGTTGCTTGGATTTTATCGCCACCCATGAATCCCTTTGATCCAGATGATGTTGTCGAGATTGTATGTAAGCGATATCCCTGTGCAGCCTGTGCGTTAATCGTTCGTTGTAAATTAGTTAGACTGGATACTCCTGAGCCTGTTCCAAGAAATTTTTCTGTCAGAACAACCTGGATTACCACATACATGTCTCCAGCATTACCTGCTGCCCTAATTGCTTCTGAATCAAAACCAAATCCCGCCATGTTACTTCCTCCTATATTTGAATAATACAATAACACCCTAGATTAATCATTCATACAGTCTGCTAAGTATCTGCATGTTAAACAGCACCTACTGCAATGCTTTTCTCGGATTCGTCGCCTTACCTGAATCCAATACCAAAATCTTTCCATATATTCTCTCTTCGTTATGCAACCGCAAAGGCTGAGAAATCAATCAAACTGCCAAGTGAAGTTCCAATAGGCTTTGGTCGCATCGCATCCTCGGTCTTCTTCAAGGTCGCCTCAAACAGTTCCTCATCCGTGAATACAATAAGGAGCTCGGCTGTGTTTCGCGCATCATCTAATGCATCGTGTTGTCTTCCTTCGAACTCAATTCCTGCCAGATTAAGTGCCTGGGATAGTGACATACTTCTATCAAATCCCATATGACTGTCAAACTCATTCTGGAAGTCAACCCAATCATTATCTAGGATTGGCCTCTCTTCCTCCGAGATTCCATAGTCCTTCAACACTATCTCCTGAAAGACCTGCTCATAATCTGATGTACTCCATGCATAGACTGTAACTTCATTTCCTGTTCCAAGGCACCAGTTCGTAAACATACGCATGCCATCACTAAACGTAGGAGCATTAGCTACCATTTCATTTGTAATACCTGTCAGTTTGTTAATCTTCGGAGCGATTCCATCGTTGCATTCTGGCTTAATATATGTACGGAAAGAGGAGATCTCCTGATAGTTATCATCAAGCATTACTGCACCGATCTCAATGGTCTCCATGCTACATATTTTTCTGGCCGGATTATTCTTACGAATAGGATTCATCTCTAAATCAACAACAATATGCTTCATGATTTACCTCCTTCTGAAAAATTGACGTAACCGTTTTTCTATATAACCTCGTTTTTTCGTAAAGTTTTTTCAATTACCAGCGCTTTGATTTATCTGTTAATAAAATAATCTCTTAGGTGTCCATTAAAAAGTACTCTAACTCCTATACAAGCCCAGAATAATTTATTTAAGACTAAGATTAATATTCCCTTGTCTATCAACAACAAGTTCTATGTTTGTGAGATGCTTTTAAAGAAAGATTAGACTCTATCCCGTTAGTCCCTTATATCATAAGCTTCGTGCCTTCCGTTATTTAGATTATCTTCCGAGTTAAAGCAATATTAGGATTTATATTTTGTGCCTCGTCCGCTACCAATAATGGAAACATAGTTCTTATCCACTAGTTTTTTCAGCAGTGAAGTTGTTTTGGATTTGCCAAAAGGTACTGCTTCTGTGATTTTACTGATTGATTTTGGTCTTGTTACTCCTCCTATAAGCATCTTTTATCCTTACAATGCCAGTCCCCAAAGTTTCGACAGCATGCAAACGAAAAAACACGTTTCCAATGATTGGATTCTGAAGGATTGATACCAATATGCTATACAATTTCAGCCACAAATTCGATCGTAAATATTTACCCTGAATTATTCACCGAAGTTCGGTGAATGCGGGTGAAACCCGCATAGATACTACAGTTGCAGATTTTTCTACTTTCATTTTTCAAGTGAATAGAAAAAGGACCAGATCCCTGGTAAAATCTAGGTG
>Ga0256405_10005851_pt1 | contig 20533 bp, 17 predicted proteins | sample RumenRJG_02DNA_FD_189096 | JGI IMG/M metagenome (GOLD analysis project Ga0256405, IMG submission 189096) | Bovine rumen microbial communities from Lethbridge, Alberta, Canada - RJG_02 | ecosystem: Host-associated > Mammals > Digestive system > Stomach > Rumen | place: Canada: Alberta... | reverse complement strand
CTGCCGCCATCGGCACTAACACACTGAAGGATGGTGCCTGCAATATCTCCCTAGGTACCAGCGGAACGATCTTCATCTGTTCCGATGCGTTCAGACAGAACAAGAACAACGCGATTCACAACTTCGCCCATGCCAATGGCAGATACCATCTTATGGGCTGCATCCTGTCGGCGGCGTCCTGCAACAAGTGGTTTGCGGAAAACATCCTGGAGACAAAAGACTACCAGGGCTTACAGGAAAAGATCGATGATGAGAAACTGGGAAACAACGAGATCTATTTCCTGCCGTATCTGATGGGTGAGAGAAGTCCGATCAACGACACGGATGCCAGAGGCATGTTCATCGGCATGGATATGTCGTGCGGTCAAAGCGATATGTATCTGGCGGTCTTAGAAGGTGTGGCATTCGCCATACGGGATTGTCTTGAGGTGGCAAGAGATCTTGGCATCGATATACAAGTCTCCAAGATCTGCGGCGGCGGCTCGAGATCCAGACTCTGGCGCAGGATCATCGCCAATGTCTTAGGCATCGAACTGGCGATACCGGTCTCGGAAGAAGGACCGGGCTATGGCGGCGCGATGCTGGCAATGACTGCAGCGGGAGAATATGAAAATATTCAAGCGTGTGCCGATGCTCTGGTAAAGATCAAAGCTTATGAAGACTTTGATGAAAACCTGGTCAGGCGTTACGAAGAAAGATATCAGAAATTCAAGAAGATCTATCCAAGCGTGAAACAGCTGTTCAAACAGCTTCATCAATAATAAGAAAAGAAGGAGAAAAAATGACGGAAATTTTTAAAGGGATCCCTGAGATCAGATTTGAAGGTAAAGATTCGAACAACCCATTGGCTTTCAAGTACTATGATGCAGACAGAGTCATTATGGGAAAGAAGATGAGCGAACATCTTCCGTTTGCGATGGCCTGGTGGCACAACCTCTGTGCGGCGGGTACGGATATGTTCGGAAGAGACACGGCCGACAAGTCCTTCGGTGCCGATGAAAAGGGTACGATGGAACACGCCAAGGCAAAAGTCGATGCCGGTTTCGAATTCATGAAGAAATTAGGCATCAGGTACTTCTGCTTCCACGATGTCGACCTGGTTCCGGAAGCCGATGACATCAAGGTCACCAACCAAAGGCTCGACGAGATCTCCGATTACATCCTGCAGAAGATGGAAGGCACCGATATCAAGTGTCTTTGGGGCACGGCCAACATGTTCTCCAATCCGCGTTTCATGAACGGTGCCGGTTCGACCAACAGCGTCGATGTCTATTCCTTTGCGGCAGCCCAGATCAAGAAAGCTCTGGATCTGACGGTCAAGCTCGGCGGCAGAGGCTATGTCTTCTGGGGCGGCAGAGAATGAACTGCCCCACAAAAACGGGACACTTTATTAAAAAGCCCGGACTTTAACCATTAAGGTATGATTCCCTGTATTTCGTGGGAGTCATACCTTTTAGTTTTCTCTGCGATCTTTCATAGTTGCCGAAGTGAAGATATTTCGTTTGTCTTTGGGATGTCGAAGAGCTCAAGCTTCTCTGACTTGAGATGGCCGAAGAAGTTTTCAGGTCTTCATTGATCGCCTTGATCACATTGTCCATGACCAGCTTGAGATCATTAAACGCTGTCAGCAGACATTTTTAAAGAAGGTCATTTAATGTTATAGCATTAGTGAAAGAACTGGTTTAGTCATTTTGTCGGTAGTCAGTTCCTTTTTTATCGGCGAACCAGTGTATTTTGTGTTTCTATTGAATATTAAAAAAGCGGCACCGTATCAAGGATAGCGATGTGCCGCTGTAGTTAAACAGACAAACCGATTTGATTAGGCCTTTGTGTCTTCGTCCTTATAGAGGATGTATGCCACAGCAAACGTGACGGCCATACCGATCACGGAAGCGATGCAGGCATTGACGAAATTGGCATTGGAATCTCCGCCCAGGAAGGCCGCAAGTGACATGAAGGCAGGACCTCCGGCCGGGAAGGCATGAATGCCGGTACCTGTGATGCCGCAGTACAGTCCTGAGACGAACTGCCCAGCCAGCAGTGCCAGCATGGCTGTCTTATACTTGGCAAAGAAACCGAACAGTGAAGGCTCCGAGATGCCGCCGACCATTGCCGCAAAAGAAGAGGAGAAGCCCTGGCTCTTGAGATCTTCATCCTTCGATTTCAAAGCGATCGCCAAAGCCAATGCCGCATGGTTGAAGTTGTGTAAGAGTGCTCCCGGCATCATGATGGATTCCTTGCCTGTAGCGACTAAGACCGGAACGGCCAATGTGCCGATGATGCTGTGTGTTCCGGTCAAAACCAGGAACGGAACAAAGGAAGCGATGATCGCCGGAGCAAACGGACCGGTCACATCATGAATGAAGGTGACGATCGCATTGATGATGATACTGACGTAATCTCCTAAAGGGGCGAGGATCCACAGTGTCAGCGGGACCATGATCAGGACTGTCAGGAAAGGTTCCAGGACGAGGCGGACATTCTTCGGAGAGATCTTCGCTGCCCATTTTTCAACTTTGCACATAAAGAAGACGGACACGAATGTCGGCAAAACACTGGAAGTATAGTTGACGGCTCTGACTGGAATGGCCAGGAAATCGATCGGGTCACCGGACTCGACCATCGCGACGAATGTCGGATGGACCAGGATCGCACCGATGAAAGCACCAAGCATCGTGTTGCCGCCGTATTGTTTTGCGCAATTAAAGCCGACGAAGATCGGGAAGAAATAGAAAGGCGCATTACAGACGGCAACCAGGATCTTGTAGGTATCGGATTCCTTATCCAGAATGCCGATCTCACCGAAGATCAGATATAAGCCCATCAGAACACCGACGCCGATCAGCACCGGGATCATCGGCTGTACGGAAGCGGCGATTCCGTTGAAGAAAGCGAAGAAACCGTCTTTTACTCTCTGCAGCGGAGTCTTGTTTTCATGAGCCGCCTCTTCTTCGGGGGTCAATTCCCCCAGTCCGACTTTTGTCCCGGTAAGGGCAGTGACTGCGTCATAAAGATCATAAATATCGTTCCCGGCAATGACCTGCACCTGGTTGCCGTTAAGTACGGCGTTTGTGAATCCAAGTTTCTTTACTTCGTCAATATTCACCTTTTTTGTGTCTTTTACCCGGACACGGAGTCTGGACATACAGTGATATACTTCAATAATGTTTTCGATACCGCCTGCATTTGTGATGATGCTTTCAGCGATCTGCTTATAGTTTTTATCGCTCATATTTACTCCTTTTTTTTATGCATAACAGCACCTGTGCACTTGATGCTGAAACTGCTTCATTGATTTTTTATAAAGAATAGGTCTGTTCCAACACAGGAATCGCTTTATCGATCCGGTCGGTGAGACAAAGACAGCTGTTTCTTGCGTCATCTGAAATGTAAGCGAGATCTTCGACCAGGACGAAGGGGATCTTGGCTTGATAAGCTGCCATTGCGCCGTTGTCCGAATCTTCAAAGACCAGTGCTTCAATAGCTGATACGTCATACAAGCTGCAAGCTTTCAGAAAGATCTCCGGATCCGGCTTGCCTGTTTTCACATCATCTCCGCTGATACATCCGACGAAATATTCCAGAATACCGCTTTTCCCCATCAGACTTTCGACTTTGCGGCGGCTGCTGGAAGAAGCAACGACACATCGAACGCCTTGTTTTTTCAGATAAGCAAGGATCTCTTCCACTCCGGGAAGGACATCCGTTCCCTGTTCGCACAGTTCCTTGAGACACTCCTCATAGATTTGTTCTGCTTTTTGCGATACTTCCAGAGCTTTTTCCTTCGGACAGCCGATCAGAAGTTCTTCGATCCCTTTCTTCTGTTTTCTGCCCATGCCTTTCAAAAAGGCATCCATATCCGGCTCAAAACCCAGGGTCTCAGCGATCTTTTTGAAAGACGCGATGCTCCAGCGTTCACTGTCCAGCAAGAGCCCGTCCATATCGAAGATCGCCAGTTTCAGCTGTTTCATCAGTGATAGTATGGGAAGTTGTTGATCTGCGAAGCCGTGGAATTAAGTCCATTGACCGGATTGGCGATCTCTTCAAAGCGTACCAGACGACCGAGATCATCCAGGATCAGCCGTACCAGATAATCCTGTTTGTAGTGGCCGATCCTGACGTTTTTCGTCCGCCAGCAGCCCGGACCATGAGCATTCATCTCCACAAAGACCGTTTTGGGATCATCTGTCGGATAGAAACGGCTGCGCGGGTCGCGGTACATCCAGGGACTGCACACTTTGTTCCATGCAAATAAGACCGGATCCTTCCCGGCATCCTCGATGCCGCCTTCTTTCGGATAAGCCTCACCGACAAAGTATGCGTATTTTTCATAGTCCTCCGACAAAGTCTCGAGCTTTCGATAGAGGTCACGGTCAACACCGCCTGCAAACTGGTAGATATTGATCTGCCGGCGCTTTTCGATCGAATCTTCATCTTTTTTCAGACCTTCATTTTTCTCTGTGACCGGGATCTGACCGAAGCGCGGATCTTTCAGATAAGCCAGGATCTCCGGATCGTTGAGATCGATCAGGAAATCTTCGTTGTAAGTATCGATACTGCCATCTTCCTTCAAAGGCAGTTTCGTCGTGTGGGAATGATAACGTTTCCCGGCGGCCAGAAGCCAGGTCCAGGGATGAAAACGCCAGCTGATGTAAGAGACCTTTCCGTTTTTGAATTCGATGCGCATGAAGAAGTCCGTTTCCAGCTCTCCGTCATGTTCACCCCAGAAGACTTCGCCCTTCTGCACGCCATGAACCCAGAACTGATCGGGATCAGGCGTCGTATAGAACTCCTTGATCGTCGACTCCCAGCAGCGTACGGAACGGTTGAGCCATTCGAAACAGCGTTCCGCTTCCCAGGTCGAATAATGATTGGGCATGCCTACCGGGGCAGTCGGGATGTCCATCGTAAAATCGGAAGCAAAATATCTGCAGAAGATCTCCCCGTTCCAGAATGAAGACTCGGCAACTTTTCTGGCGATCTTCTCATTGATCTGTTTTTGTGTCGGCATATCTACTCCTTTACATAGCGGATATTCTGCGGCACCCAGCCGATGCTCCACTCCGCTTTATGGCAGGCTTCCCTGCCTTCCGGTGTATCCGGAAATTCATAAGAGATATAAAGAACATCTTTCTTGTCCTCCAGCATCTGCGGATAGACATAGTCCCAATACAGCCTGCTTTCATCGATGAACCTTCCGTATTCGATCACTTCAACTTTCGGATCTTCAATGTGCAGTTTCTTCAATTCTTCCAGAAAAAGTTCTTTCATCTCGACCGGACATTTGATCGTACTTCTCAATTTGTACATAAACGTTCCCTCATTTTTATATTCTTTGAATCTTCTTGCTTCCATTCTAAATATTCCATTATATAAACTCAATAGACCTATTTACATACATATTCGAACATTATATTCAATAATAATCTGTTAAAAATCCGTTATTTCCCATTAAACGATATAAAAGCACATTTATGTACTTGTTATAGGAATTTATCGAACCTATAATTATAAGTAACAAGAAAAGTAAAAAAAACGGAGGAAAATAGCATGTTGGAAGCTAGATTATCATTGATCGCGGAAAAACTGGAAAAAAACGGCAATGTAGAAGTCCGACAGCTGGCAAAAGACCTTGGCGTCACGGAAAAAACAATCCGGCATGATCTGATCCAGATGGAAAAGATGGGCTTGTTGAAAAGGGTCCACGGCGGTGCTGTGACCAATATAAAAAAAGCGGAAGATGCCTATGCCAACAGAGCAAGGACCATCTCACTTCCTTCCAAAGAACGAATCGCCAGAGCTGCCTTTGAATACATTGCTTCCTTCGGTCTTTCCGGACAGGTCTTTTACATCGATGCCGGTACAACCAATTATGAATTCGCCCGCTATCTGAAAAACAGCGAAAACATCATCATCACCAACGATCTGCTGATCGCCTCCAACCTCTCTGTTTCCAATGTGACCTTGCATATAACCGGAGGAAGGATCTTCAATAATGTCAATAAGTATCTTGTCGGATCCGATGCCTTGGATATGATCGGAAAACATGAAGCTTCCATCTGTTTTATCGGCGCCTCTTCTTTCGGCATCGAAAATGGTTTGATGACACTCAATAATGAAGATGCAGAGATCAAGCGCTCAATGATCCGTCATTCCAAAAAAGCTATCGTCCTCGCTGATCATACTAAGCTGGATCAGACTTCTTTTGTCAGGTTCGCCGATATTAAAGATATCGATGTCATCATCACAGATGAAATGGATGAAAATAAGATCAGAGAATTTGAAGAGATCGGTGTACACGTTATTGTTGCAGGCAAGCAATGAGCCTTGGGGTCTGTTCGATCTCCTATAAAACGGCAACGCACCTTTTTGAATCGCTGTCCGCTTTCAGTGGGGCAGTTCACCTGCCGGCTTTTCCTGTATATAAAGCTTTCAAAGAAGGGCTATGGCAGAAGACTGTTTTATAAGAGGGGCTTGCGGTAGAATTGATGTAAAAAAAGGAGCACTGCAATGAAAACAATGATCAAAAACGGCCGGATCTATGACGGCAGCGGAAACAAGCCCTATGAAGGCGCTGTGCTTTTTGAAGATGACAGGATACTTGGGGTAGGCGATGTCGATGAATCACAAGCCGATGAGATCATCGATGCCAAAGGATGCATGGTCACCCCGGGTCTCATCGATGCGCATTCCCACAATGATTTCTTTTATGACAGGGAAGATGCGGAAAAGTATTACAGACCGTTCATCGAACAGGGCATCACGACACAGATCACCGGCAACTGTTCATTCTCGCCTTTCGGCATGGATGAAGATACGCCATATAAAGATAAGATCGGCGGCGGGCTTTTCGATGCCCATCATCCGGGATCCTTCAGACAGTTCAAAGAAAGAGCGAAGGGCAATCTCTACGTCAATATGGCGCCGCTTGTCGGCAACGGTTCGGTGCGTGCCGGCATGACGGGTTATGATCCGACGCCTTATACGAAAGCGCAGATCGAAGAAGAGATGTCTCATGTAAAAGAGGCCATGGAAGGCGGAGCCTTGGGCGGATCGTTTGGTTTCATGTATGAGCCAAACCGCTATTCCAGGGAAGATGAGCTCATCGCTTTTGCCAAGACGATCGCGGAGTATGACGGCATCGTGACGATACATCCGCGGGCCTGTTCCATCGTTTCGGCGGACTATCCTTTGCTGACGAAGAAGTCGCATCTGGAGATGGGACTTGATGAGGCGATCGACATCATGAAAAAGTCGGGCTGCCGTCTGGAATACTCGCATCTGATCTTTACCGGTCAGCGTTCCTGGAAGCTTTTGGATAAGATGCTGAAGACCTTCTATGATGCCAGAAAGGAAGGCTATGACATCGCCTTTGACAACTATGCCTTCCACTATGGCGCTTCGGTCATCACCGTCGTTTTCCCGGAATGGTACGCATCTTTATCGAAAGAAGAAAGAAACAAGCCGGTCAACAAGGCGAAGCTTTCTATGACCATCCTGATGTATCGCAAAGTCTTAGGCATCGACTGGGAAGATATGGTCGTCGCTTATATCGGCGAAGGCTATCAGAAATATGAAGGAAAGACTGTCCTGCAGCTGGCAAAAGAGGAAGGCATCAAGCCGATCGACATGTATCTCAAACTCGTCGATCTTTCAAATCAGCAGGGAAGCATCTATCTTGGCAAGTACTACAATGATGAGATCGTCAAGCGTCTGATGGAAGATGACCTCTCTGTCTTCATGACCGATGCCTGGGTCGAAGACAAAGGCCTTCAGAACATCGCTGCCTTCCAGACCTTCCCGCAGTTCTTCTTATTGGCGAAACGCTATGGCATGCCATACGAAAGGATCGTGCGCAAGATGACCGGTCTTACGGCAGATCGTTACAGACTGCAAGACCGCGGCTATCTGAAAGAAGGCTATAAGGCTGACATTACGATCCTTGATGAAAACAATCTCAGGGTCGATGAGTCCAAGCCGGACTTCAAGCCGGAGGGCATTGAATATGTCTTCATCAACGGAAGAAAGGTCGTGGATAAAGGAAACTTCGTTTCAGGAAAAGCCGGTCAGCTGATCTTAAGAAAAGGTTTCAATGAATAAAAATAAACAGCCGGTCGGCTGTTTATTTTACAGATAATATCCCTTGGCAAGTTCCTTGCGATAAGCCGTCGGTGTCTTGTCGTATTTTCTCTTGAATGTGCGGATGAAGTTTTCCGTATTTTCATATCCGACCTGGAAGGCAACTTCCGAGACCGGCAGGGAGGTGGATTTCAAAAGGGAGACGGCATGTTTCATCTTGGCGTCGATCAGTATGTCGGTGAAGGTCTTGCCGGTAGCTTCCTTGATGAAGCGGGAAGTGTATTCCGGAGTGTAGTGGTAGCGGTCTGCGACCTTCTGCAAGGTGACGTCAGTGTGATGTTCCTGTATATAGGCAGAGATCTCAAAGGCGGCGGCGCTGTTTTTGGAACGGTCGGCACCGCGGTCGATCGTGTGTTCATAAAAGCGCAGCAGCTTTCCGAAAAACAAAGAGAAGTAGGCCGACAGGATGGCATCGTATTCCTGGTACTTGTTGATACTTTCCAGCATCATCTGCATGATGATGTTTTTTAATTCCTGGTCATTACCGGTATGAAACATCAGATAGTCATCGTCGGAAGAATAATGCAGGTTCTTCAAGAAAAATTCCGAAAGCAGATTGTCTTTATAGTAGGTCGGATTGCGGAAGGTATTTTCGATGACCTGTGAGGACAGGATCATGACGGCGATGACGCTCTGGTCATTCACGGCGATCTTGTGGGAAACGCCCGGTGGGATTATGCAGAAGTCACCCATTTTAAGCGTTTTGGAAGATCCGCCGACTTCATGTTCGCAAGTTCCTTCCAGGACATAGAACCCCTCAAAGTAAGTGTGGAAGTGTTCGAAGACCGGGGAGTAGCAGTTGTGCTTCTGTATGACCATGCCGACATCGGAAGCGGAATAAAAGTATTCGTCTTTCATGGAAGGGGGCATCGTCTCTTTGAATTCCGGGATGACGAAGTGTTTTTCCACACACGCCTTGCGGTCAACAGAGTCAAGAAAGCGTCGGAAAGAAGCAGGATCTTTTTTGGCGTCCTGGTATTCTTTGTAGAATCGTTCGGCTTCGTTCAGGGAATGAAGGCTGTGTAATAGTTCGATCTCGTTCATGTGATTAATAAAAGTCAATTAACTAGATTAAATATAATATAAAAATCAAATTAAATCAATGTAAACGGTAACATCATACAATTTTTAATCCGTTTTTCTGATCTTAAGATGGAATTAAGCAGAACTATGGAGCGATTTATGAATGAGATTGTAGAAATCAGACATATGTCAAAACGGTTTGGACCGACAGTCGCACTCGATGATGTGGATATCAGTGCTTATCCAGGCGAGATCTTAGGACTGATCGGTGAGAACGGTTCGGGAAAATCGACAGCAACTTCGATCTATGCGGGCATGCAGAAATGCGATCAGGGAGAGATGTACTTCAACAAGCAGAAGTGGCAGCCCTCCTCGATGAACGATGCGTTATTGAAAGGTGTCGGCATGATCGTTCAGGAAAACGGAACGGTGCCGGGCATCTCGGTCGCGGAAAACATCTTTCTTGGTGAAAGTAAGGATTTCGCAAAGGGACTGTTCATCGATCGTAAGAAGATGATCGAAAAGGCCAACGAAGCTTTGAAAGCGATCGGCGCAGACGATATCGATGCGTCGATGATCACCGGGGCACTGGATTTCCAGGATCGCAAACTGATCGAGATCGCAAAAGTCATGGTCAAGGATCCGAAAGTCCTGGTAGTCGATGAGACGACGACAGCTCTGTCGCAAAAGGGAAGAGACATCATCTACGCTCTGATGGAAAAGATGAAAAAGGAAGGAAAGACCGTCATCTTCATCTCCCACGACCTCGATGAGATCATGAACAAGTGTGACCGTCTGACCGTCTTAAGAGACGGAAAGATCATCCGCACGTTCGATAAGAAAGATTTTGAAGAAGGAGCTATCAAGGCTTCGATGATCGGCAGGGAACTTCAGGGTTCCTACTACCGTGACGATCACGACGGATCGACGGAAAAAGAGATCGTCCTGGAGGCAAGACATCTTGAACTGGATGATCAGCTCAAGGATGTGTCCTTCGATCTGCATGCGGGAGAGATCTTAGGCATCGGCGGCCTGTCGCATTGCGGCATGCATACATTAGGCAAGGTGCTGTTCGGCGCTGAGAAAGCAAAAGGCGGCGGATTCACGGTCTATGGCAAAAAGATAAAAAACGAAGCGGAAGCGATGAAACTCGGTGTCGGCTATGTGGCGAAGGACAGAGATATCGAATCGCTGTGTCTCGAGGCTTCGATCAAAGACAATATCGCGATCGCCGGTCTCGATAAGATCGCTGTGAAGGATCTGTTCATCCTTCCGGGAAGAGAAAAGGAATATGTGAACAGACAGGTCGATGCGCTTTCCATCAAATGCAATAATGCCAACCAGTATGTCAGCACTCTCTCAGGAGGAAACAAACAGAAGGTGGCGTTTGGCAAATGGATCGGCAGAGATTCAAAGATCCTGATCCTTGACTGTCCGACAAGAGGCGTCGACATCGGCGTCAAACAGGCGATGTACCAGCTGATGTATCGGATGAAGAAGGAAGGAAAGTCGATCATCCTGATCTCGGAGGAGATGGCGGAACTGATCGGCATGTCCGATACGCTTCTGGTCATGAAAGACGGGAAGATCGCCAAGACTCTTCAAAGAAGCGAGAAGCTCAGCGAGTCGAATGTCATCGAATACATGATCTAAGGAGATGCCTATGAATAAAAACAATGCAATCAAAGCGGTGCTTCTGGAGCTCGCTCCGGTGATCGGACTGATCGTCCTTGGCGCAGTCTTCCTTGTCATCGCAAACATCAAAGATATCAATATCTCCTACAGTTTCAAAAACATACTCAACCAGTCGATCATCACGATGGTGGTGGCGACCGGTGCCATCTATATCTACACATTGGGCTCCTTCGATATCTCGCTTGGTGCTTCGATGTGTGTCTCGGCTCTGATCGGAGCGATGGCCTACAACGCAAGCGGAAGCATTCTGGTGATGCTTATAAGCTGCATCTCCTGCGCAGTATTGATCTCACTGATCTCTTCGCTGCTGGCTTCCGTGTTTAACCTGCCGGTCTTCGTTACGACGATCGCGATGCTGTCGCTGCTCAATGCCTTCGTGCTGGTCCTCATCAGGGCCAACGGCACGGGCGATGTCATACAGATCCCGGCGGCAGCCGTCAAAGGTCTCAATACCGTCGGATTCAAACTCCTGTTGCTGGCGCTGTTCATCGCGATCTGCGTATTGAGCTTCAATTTCATGAAGCTGGGCAGACAGGAAAAGTTTCTCGGCGGAAATCCGGAGTGTGCTAAGCTGACCGGTATCAATGGCAAAGCACTGTCGATCATCGGCTTCATGATGGCAGGCCTGGGTGTCGGTTTAGGAGCCTTCCTTACGATCACCTATGCACCGACGCTTTCCAGAAATACGGCAAGTTCGGTCGGTATGGATGTCATCATCTCGATCGTCTTCGGCGGCATGCCGGTATCCGGCGGTGCCCGTTCCAAGATCTATTCGGCACTCGTCGGTTCCTTATCGATGACGCTGCTGTCTCAGATCATGCTGATGCTCAACCTGAACTCAGGTCTCGGGCAGATGGTGAAAGCTGTAATCTTCCTGGCAGTCGTTTATATCTCGATGTTAAGTTCCAGGAAAGAAATATTACCAAGATAAAACACTAAGAATACAAGGAGGAGAAAATGAAATCACTTAAGAAGGTCTTAGTCTTACTTTTATCGGTCTTGATGGTCTTGACGCTGGCCGGCTGTTCCAACGGCGGCTCAGGCAATGAAGAAAAAGACCCTGCAGCGGAAACCGTAAAGATCGGTGTCCTGGTATCGGATACGACCAGTGCAGAAGCTCTTGCGTTCCGTAACTACTATGAAAACTACATCCAGAAGCAATACAACGTTCAGTTCATGTATTCCGATGAACTCGCAGATGCGGCAGCTGAACAGAGCGCGATCGATAACTTCATCGCCAACAACTGCAAAGCCATCATCTCCTTTGCGTCGGCAGACCGTCCGGCACAGATCGAAAAGTGCGAACAGGAAGGCGTCTACTACGCAGTTGCTACCGGTACTCTGACTGACGAACAGTATGAACAGTTCAAGTCCTATGAGCACTATGTCGGTGCGATCGGACCGGATCTGATGACGGAATATCAAGCAGGCTATGACATGGCGAAGTTCTACCTCGATCAGGGTTACACGAAGTTCGGTATGTTCACAGGTGCTTCCGTTTATTTCACAGAAATGCATATCTTCCGTGCAGCCGGTATGTTAGCTGCAATGTGCGAAGCAGGCAATGGCGATTATGAAGGTGCCAAAGGCATGGATATCGTCGGCAAGATCATGTCCGAAGGCGGCAATGTCAATGTTTCCAAGATCGGTACGATCGAGGTCAACGGTGTCGTTTCCGGTTATGACTTTGATGATGCATGGTTCGGCAAGCTGGCAGCTGTTGCCAACGATCCGAATGTCGAAGTACTGCTCGCTGTCGGTTCCGGTCAGGTCACATTCGCCGGTTTCAAGCCGGAAGGCAAGATGCTCGGTGACATCGACTGCTACACTGCCGATTCTGTCGGTCTGATGGAAGCTGGTACGCTTAACTACCTGGCAGGCAAGTTCTCTGCTTCGATCGGTCCGATCTTTGCGGCGACTTTATCCGCAGTTTATGGCAAGCCGATCAGAAATGATGAAGGCAATGCGTTCGCTCTTTCCCAGGGCTATTGGGTAGCAACGGATGCTGAAACTGCTAAGAAATACTTCGAAGTCGATTCTTCCGTCACTGCTCCGGCATATACGAAAGAAGAGCTTGATACTCTCATCGGTGCATCTTACGCGGATTTCGCAAAATTCGTAGGTTCCTATTCCTTTGACGAAATAGGACAGTAATGAAACGATCGCTCAGCGATCACAAGGAGATTTTATGAAAACTGGAAAGAAGCTGTTTGGCACATTCGTGATCCCGGTCCTGGTAAGCGTCGTCTGTATGGTCATCGGTCTTACAAACGGAGTCGATCTGTTCAACTCGCAATTGAGTCTGATCACCTTCGTAAGAGCCATGGTCAACGTCATGCTGGTGACGTATGCCTTATCGATCAACCTCAATTCGGGCAGGTTCGACTTTTCGATCGGATCGATCGCCTTATTGTCGAGCGTCATAAGCACACAGATCACTTTGAAGATCGGGGCAAGCCCGGTGGTCATGCTGCTTCTTTCCGTTTTGATCGGAGGACTGCTCGGCTTTGTCTCCGGCCTGGTCTATGTCTCCAGCAAACTGCCCCCGATCATCGTCTCGCTGGCTGTTGCCCTCTTCTATGAGGGAATGGCTTTCACTCTGACCGGCGGGCATGGCGTAAGCTTTGCCAGCAATACTGAGCTGTTAAGCTTCGCCAACATCCCGAACTATCTGCTCATGATAGTTATCGTCACTTCGCTGATGATCATCGTATTCGATCACACGAAGTTCGGCTATGAATACAAGGCCTTACTGTCCGGTCAGAAGGTCGCGGTCAATACCGGTATCAGGGAAGTGCCTAACGCCTTATTATGCTACACGATCGCCGGCCTTCTGATGGGAATGCAGGGCTTCGTATCGGCGACCAACAACGGTTCGATCACGATGTCTTTGAACTTCGGATCGATCTCGCCGATGTTCATGGCATTCCTGCCGATGTTTGTCGGCGGCTTCATCGGAAGATTCTCCAACGACAAGCTCGGTTATCTGCTCGGTGCTCTGTCCAGTGCGATGATCTCTCTGGTCTATGTGCGGCTTGATGTCGATTCTTCTTTGCAGCAGATCATTTCTGCCTGCCTGATGGTGGCTTTCCTCATCTATTTGAATAACGAAGGAAAACTCAAAGCTCTCTTCAGACCAAGAAAGGAAGCAGCTCTATGATCGACTACAAGGCAAAACCGTTCTATCTGAATGATGAAGAGATATGTTGGGTCGAAAAGACCTATGCGGATATGTCTCTTGATGAAAAGATCGGACAGCTGTTTTTCCCGATCGGCTATTCTTCCGATCCCGGTTATCTGAAATATGCCTTGCTGAACAAACATCCCGGCGGCATCTTATTCCGTACGGGCGGCAAGGAAGAGATGAAAAAGACATACTCGTTCTTGCAAAGTGAAACGAAGGTCCCGCTTTTCACGGCAGCGAATCTTGAAGCCGGAGGTGACGGGATCGTGGAAGAAGGAACTTCTTTCGGCAAGCAGATGCAGATCGCCGCAACAGGCAACAAGAAAAATGCCTACCGTTTAGGCAAAGTCTGTGCCAGAGAAGGAAAGTCCGTCGGAAATAATTTCTCGTTTGCACCGGTCGTGGATATCGATAAGAATTATCACAATCCGATCACCAATGTGCGTACCTATGGAAGTGATCCTGAAAAAGTCATCGAATATGCCAGGGAATATATAAAGGCATGTGAAGAAGAGAACGTTCTGACTTCGATCAAGCATTTTCCGGGTGACGGTGTCGATGAATGTGACCAGCACATCCTGACTTCCGTCAATTCTTTAAGTAAGGAAGAATGGGATGAAAGCTATGGGAAAGTCTATGAAACTCTGATCGATGAAGGAGCCAAAGCCGTCATGGTCGGCCATATCGCTCTTCCTTCTTATCAGAGCGAAGAAGAAAAGTATCTGCCGGCAACGCTGTCCCATGATGTGATCACTAAATTATTACGAGAAAAGCTTCACTTCAACGGTCTGATCCTGACCGATGCCACACCGATGGTCGGCTTCTGTGCCGCCATGGCAAGAAAGGATGCCGTTCCGGCAGCGATCAATGCGGGCTGCGATATGTTCTTATTCAACAAGGACTATGATGAAGATTACGGCTTCATGATGGAAGCCTATCAAACCGGTGTCTTAAGCGAAGGAAGGCTTGAAGAAGCGGTCAAGAGGATGCTTGCCTGCAAAGCGTCGCAGAAACTCTATCTTCCGTTTGAAGAAGCGAAAGAAGATCTTGTCGGATGCAAGGAACATCTCAACTGGGCAAAGGAATGTGCCGATGAGGCGGTGACACTGGTCAAAGATACGCAAGGACTTCTGCCGATCACAAGCGGCAGATACAAGAAGGTCCTCTATCAGATCCTGGGCGACTGTGCCAGCAACGACAGAGTGGTCAGCCGTTTTGTGAAGCAGATGGAAGATCGCGGTTATCAGATGATCCCTTATGAGAAGGAGGTCTTTGATTTCAGCAAGCCGCTGCCGTTTGACTCGGTGAAGAGCTTCAAAGAGAAGTATGATCTTGTCATCTATATCGGAAACATCGAGAATGCCTCCAACAAGACGACCAACCGCATCAACTGGTATACGCTGTTCGGTCTGGGCAACAATATGCCTTGGTTCGTCAATGAGGTGCCGACGATGTTTATCTCGCTGCAGAATCCGTATCATCTGCTGGATGTGCCGATGATAAAGACCTACATCAACTGTTATTCCAATCATGATCTGATGATCGATGCGGCAGTTGAAAAGATCAACGGGGAAAGTGCGTTCAAAGGCATTTCACCTGTCGATCCGTTCTGCGGAAAGGAATATCTGAAACGCTGATGATCAAGGGGTTCATATTCGATCTTGACGGTGTGATCGTCGATACGGCCAAGTATCATTATCTGGCCTGGAAGAAGCTCACGGATGAGCTTGGACTTAAGTTCGATATCCGTGATAACGAACTGCTCAAAGGTGTATCGAGAAGACGCAGCTTTGAGATCATCCTGGAGCTCAACGGGATAAAGATGAGCGAGGAAGATATACAGAAGTACTGTGCCATCAAGAACAGGTACTATCTGGAATACATCGAAGGCTTGAGAGACGATGAGACTCTGCCCGGCGCAAAGGAATTCATCAAAGAAGCCAAAAAGAAAGACTACAGGATCGCCTTAGGGTCTGCCAGCAAAAACAGCCGGAAGATCCTTGAGAAATTACAGATCATCGACCTCTTCGATGCGATCGTCGACGGTACCAAGGTGGCGCATGCCAAACCCGATCCCGAAGTCTTCTTAAAAGGAGCGGATGAACTTTCCTTAAAACCGGAACAGTGCATGGTCTTTGAGGATTCTTCTGCCGGCATCATGGCTGCCCACAACGGCAACATGAAGGCCGTCGGAGTGGGAAACGGCAGTGTGAAAGCATATGCCGATTATTTTATCGAAAGGTTTATAGATGCCGATCCTGCGATCGTCGCAAGAAAGGTACTGGGAGAATAAAGATGAGAAACGCAGACTATCTGGAAAAAGCGGAAGGATTACGTCCTGTTCTGATCGAAGAGAAGATCAGGATCAAGGGAAGAGACGAGGTCTTACAAAACGGCGATGAGGTCATCTATGACCTAGGCAACCACTATGTAGGTCATCTCAGTATTTCCTTTTCTTCGATCGGCAGACATTTCGATGCGCCGTTCTATTTTCAGATACAGTTTGCGGAGATCAAAGAAGAATTTGATCAGGATGTCGACAGCTATGACGGCTGGATCGCCAGGAGCTGGATACAGGAAGAAAGAGTCCATATCGATGTCCTGCCCTGTACATACGAATTCGCAAGAAGATATGCCTTCCGTTATCTGAAGATCAAAGTCCTGAGCGTATCGGAAAACTATTCCGTGAAGATCGACTCCATCGACTTGAAAGCTGTCTCCAGTGCAAACGACAGCAGGCTGACTCATCCTGAGTTCTGTAAGGAAGACGAGCTGCTTGATAAAGTGTCCTTACGCACACTTCACAATTGCATGCAGGAAGTCTTTGAAGACGGTCCAAAACGCGACCGCAGGTTATGGCTTGGCGATCTTCGTTTACAGGCTCTGGCCAATTATGAGACCTATAAGAATAATGATCTGGTAAAACGCTGTCTGTATCTTTTTGCCGGCACGACACTGGAAGACGGCAAGCTTTCCAGCAACATCTTCATCGAGCCGGAAGTTGAATGTGACTATCAGTCGATGTTTGATTACGCATTGTTTTTTATAAATGTTCTGTACGGCTACTATGAAAACACCGGTGACCTTGAAACTCTGAAAGATCTTGAACCGGTCTGTGTGAGACAGCATGAGATATTGAAAAACTGTTTCGATGAAAATGATGTGATCGATCTTGATAAGTGCGACCGCGTCTTCATCGACTGGAACTTCTCGTTAGACAAGACGGCAAGCGGTCAGGCGGTCTATATCTATGCGTTGAAGGATCTTTTGAAGATCGAAAAAATCTTAAAAAAAGATACGAAGGACCTGGAAGAAGAGATCGTAAGAAAGCAGGCTGCCGCGATAAAGATGTTCGATGAAAGCAAGGGACTCTTCGTTTCGGGAAAGGAAAGACAGATCTCCTATGCCTCACAGATCTGGATGATCCTGGCCGGCGTCATCGATATGAACAAGGCAAAAGAAATACTGGACAGACTTGAAGAACACAAGGATGCGATCAAACTGATTTCTCCATATGCCTATCATCATTACATACAGGCCCTCATCGATGCCGGAGAAACAGAAAAGGCATACGGGAAGATGCATGACTACTGGGATGGCATGATAAAGAAAGGCTGCGATACTTTCTGGGAGATCTATGATCCCAAAGATCCGGATGCATCGCCATACGGCGGACTGGCAGTCCATAGTTTCTGCCATGCCTGGAGCTGTACGCCGACGTATTTCTTACGAAAATATTTTGTGAAGAAGCAGAGCTGAAAAAGCTCTTTTTCTTTGCAAGAAAAAACCTGTCTTTCAATAGGTCTATAGGAACATGGCAAGTATCCAGATGTAGCAGATGGTCTTCGGTATCATCAGCATCCCCATCTTGGGATTCTTCTTTGCCAGGATGACCGTGCCCATGTAGCAGGCAAAGGATATAAACACCAGCAGTGCCATGAAGTAGCGCTTGCAGAAGAGTATCAGATAGAAGATCGTGACGATACCCATGAGGCAGAACGGGATGTTTCTGTAGATGTGCCAGTTGTTTTCGGAAGAGTTGCGTTTGAACCAGTCGTTCTGCGGCATCGTCAGCATGTAGATCCTGACGGCACCAAGCGCCAGCAGAAGATGCAAGAAGAGCACAGGCAGATCTGCGTGGATCTGATTCATGATGAAGTAGAGGATCACATAGAACAGAGTGACCGTGACCGAGGAGATGATGTTACCGAGCAGCAGGCGATGGAAGTCATCTTTTCCTTCGCCTTTCAAGGCGATCTTGATGCGCGGGAACAGATGGAAGCTGTCACCCAATGCCAGGCAGAAGGCAAGTGCCGCATATAAGTGCTGACCTCTCCATAAAAACAGCAGAGTGGCGATATAGACGAAGATCAGATAGGCGATGCAGAAGGCCGCTTCGACAAGCTTCATCGGTGATTGGCTTTGTTTTTTCATAGATGTATTCTCTTTTCAATTACTATTGTAGCGCAAGTGTACGGGACTGTTAACTTAAGCGGTAGGTACGCGGAGTCATGCCGTAGGTCTTTTCAAACAGGCGGTAGAAGTAGGAGAGGTTCTCATAACCGATATTGAGAGCGATCTCTTCGATGGTGAGTTTCGTATTCTTCAACAGGAAGGAAGCCTGGGCCATCCGCTTTTCTTCCAGCAGTTTCTTGAAGGTGGAACCGGTCTGTTTCCTGATGATCCTGGACAGGGTATAGACATCCATCTTTTTCTTTTCCGAAAAATCCGTCAGTGAGGCATCCGGGTACTTGTTTTCGATATAGGAGAGGACTTCCATGGTGATCTTGGAGTCAAAGGAGTTTTGTGAGACTTCGATGGATGAGGAATGGTTGATCATCGAAAGGAAAAGCAGACCCATCGTGATCTGGTTCATCGAACGTTTGTTGGGCTCATCTTCCAGGAGGTTCCAGATCAGGTTCTCGAGAAGGTTCTGTACCGGGATGATGTCGCTGGCTGAGAAGTAGAGATAATTGGAACCGGTATCTTTGGAGGTCAGACAGGAGATGATGAAGTCGCGAAGTGCGCTCTGTTCGCTGGAGATCATCTTGAAGGCCTCATCGAAAAACTGCGGCAGGATCATGAAATTGATGGCGATATCCTCTTTGTCAGCCGGATAGATCTCCTGGACGGCTTTCTGATTGAGGAAGAGAAGATCGCCCTGCTTCAAAAGGATCTTTTCCTCGTCGATGATATGCGTGGTCTGCCCCTTGGCCATATAGACGAACTCAATGTAGTTGTGTGTGTGTCTGGGGAAGTAGACGAAGCGGGTGTGCGGACGGATGTCGATGAGCTTGCCGTTCTGTAGGACGAGGTCGGCGTCGATCTCATCTTTCTTTTCATCGGAATAATACAAGGTCCGATTGACATAGGCCTTGCCCTGCAGGATCTCTTCTTCTTCCTTGGTGATGGCTGACAGTTTGTTCAGAAGGACTTCGTTCATACTTTCATTATATTGCAAGAAAGGACAGTTTTTTATTTAAGTGAAGATATAAAAAGGGATCGTTTTTCTTACTAAAATGAAAATGAAAGATAAGGAGACCACATCATATGAACGAAAGATATTCCTACGCAAAAGAAAGATATGCGAAAAAAGGGATCGATACGGAAAAGGCCATCGAGACTTTGCGAAACGTATCGGTCAGCTTACACTGCTGGCAAGGCGATGATGTCAGAGGCTTCGACACCGATCCTAACAAACCTCTGACCGGCGGCATCCAGACCACCGGCAACTATCCGGGCAGGGCAAGAGATCCCAAAGAACTGATGGAAGACCTCGATGAGGTGCTCAAGCTCATTCCGGGCAGACCGAAGATGAACTTACATGCCTCCTACGCCATCTTTGAAGACGGCGACTGGGCAGACAGAGATAAACTGGAACCGAAGCACTTTCAGAAGTGGGTCGACTTCTGCAAGGAAAGAGGACTGGGCTGTGACTTCAACCCGACCTTCTTCTCCCATGAAAAATGCGATCCGCTGACTTTATCCTCACCAAACGAAGAGACCAGAAGATTCTGGATCGACCATGGCAAGGCCTGCATCCGCATTTCCAATTATCTGGCTCAACAGCTGGGCGAAAAGTGCGTCATGAACATCTGGACGGGTGACGGCTTGAAGGATATCCCGGGTGATCGCATCGGTCCGAGAAGAAGATATAAGGAAGCCATCGATGAGATCTTAAAAGAGCCTTTTGATTTCGATAAGGTCAAACCTTGTATCGAATCCAAGGTCTTCGGTATCGGTGTGGAATCCTATACCGTCGGTTCCGCTGAATTCGCACTGTCTTATGCGGCAGCAAACAAAGACAAGTGCATCCCATTGATGGATAATGGCCACTATCATCCGACGGAAGTCGTTTCCGACAAGATCCCGGCCCTGCTGACATTCTTCGATGAGATCGCTTTGCATGTGACAAGACCGATCAGATGGGATTCCGACCACGTCGTACTCTTCGATGATGAGACGAAGGAGATCGCAAGAGAGATCGTCCGC
>Ga0256405_10005850_pt1 | contig 20534 bp, 12 predicted proteins | sample RumenRJG_02DNA_FD_189096 | JGI IMG/M metagenome (GOLD analysis project Ga0256405, IMG submission 189096) | Bovine rumen microbial communities from Lethbridge, Alberta, Canada - RJG_02 | ecosystem: Host-associated > Mammals > Digestive system > Stomach > Rumen | place: Canada: Alberta... | reverse complement strand
AAGAAGCAAGAGTCTTAGCAAACTCCTTCTGGCTGGCCTTCATTGCCTTCTTAGCCTCGTCGTATGCAGGATCAGCCTTGTCGATACCTACTGGCTTACCCTCTTCCTCAGGATAGAAACGAAGGTTCTCGAGCAGCAGAGCCTCACCCATCTTCAGAGCCTTAGCAGCATCAGCAGCCTTAGCGCAGTCGGGAGCAAAAGCAACGGGAACACCCAGTGCCTTCTCTACAGCCTCGCGGATCTGACCGAGTGACTTCTTAGCATCTACCTTACCTTTGGGCTTACCCATGTGGCTCATGATGATAACTGCGCCACCGTCGTTCAGAATCTTCTTCAGGGTAGGCAGGGCACCACGGATACGGGTGTCGTCAGTGATCTTACCATTCTCATCGAGGGGTACGTTGAAGTCTACACGTACGATTGCCTTCTTACCGGCAAAGTTGAATTCGTTGATAGTCATAATTTTAATATTATTAGAAATGTGAAAAATATCTATTTAAACGCCTGCAAAGTTACAAATAATATTTTAACACAAAGATACAGAGATACAGAGATTTTTTTATTTTTCACTTTTTTAATATATTTCTCTGTGTCTCTGTATCCCTGTGTTTAGAATTTGTTATCCAAAGATTGCACGTAGTGCTTCTTCTACCTTGCGCACGGGATGCAGATTAATATTGTATTTCTTCTTGTCGAAGCCCTGCATGTTGTATTTGGGGATAATCATATCAGTAAATCCCAGCTTCTCGGCCTCGGCTATACGCTGTTCTATGCGATTTATGGGGCGAACTTCGCCTGAAAGACCAACCTCGCCAGCCATACACCAACCAGCTTCGATAGGTGTGTCGACATTCGATGAGAGTACGGCTGCTATCACGCTGAGGTCCATAGCCAAATCAGTTACTCTCAGGCCTCCTGCGATGTTTACAAACACGTCTTTCTGTGCCAATTTAAAGCCCACGCGCTTTTCGAGAACCGCAAGTAGCATGTTCAGTCGGCGCTGGTCGAAACCTGTAGCCGAGCGTTGTGGCGTTCCGTAGGCTGCTGTTGACACAAGTGCCTGAGTCTCAACGAGGAAGGGGCGTATGCCCTCGATGGCCGAAGTGATGGCGATGCCAGAGAGTCCTTCGCGGTCTTGGGTAAGCAAAAGTTCCGATGGGTTGCTCACTTGTCGCAATCCGTTTTGTAGCATCTCGTAGATGCCCAGTTCGGCCGTAGAGCCAAAGCGGTTCTTGATTGAGCGCAGTATGCGGTACATATAATGCTGGTCGCCCTCAAACTGGATAACCGTATCCACAATATGTTCCAGAATCTTAGGACCTGCAAGGGTGCCTTCCTTGGTTATATGACCAATAAGAATCACAGGTACGCCGCTTGTCTTGGCGAATCTCAGCAAGGCAGATGCACACTCGCGCACTTGGGCGATGGAACCAGCAGAACTCTCTACATCCTCAGTAGAAATAGTCTGGATTGAGTCGATAACAATCAGCTCTGGCTGCACCTCTTTTATATGGTCGAAGATAGCCTCGAGTGAGTTTTCTGTCAGGAGGAGGAAGTTGTCCTGGGTGTTAGGTGATAGGTGATGGGTGTTGGTGGATAGGCGCTCAGCGCGCATTTTCAGCTGGTGGGCGCTTTCCTCACCGCTAACATAGAGGATACGCTTTTCTGGCATATTAAGCATAGTCTGGAGCGATAGGGTAGACTTTCCGATACCTGGTTCGCCACCAAGCAGTACGATACTACCTGGAACCAATCCGCCACCAAGCACGCGGTTAAACTCGGCATCATGCATGTCGATACGTGGGTCGTCGTGCGAGCTGATTTCGTGAAGACGCAGCACCTTGTTATTACGCAAGGCGTGACCTGCTGATGCAGCTGCCGAAGCTTGTTTCTGCTTGGTATCAGCAGCTATCTTTATCTCCTTGAAAGTATTCCATTGTCCACAAGATGGACATTTTCCAACCCACTTAGGCGACTCTTGGCCGCAGTTGGAACAAACGTATGCTGTTTTATCTTTTGCCATAATAGCTGCAAAGGTAATAAAAAAAGCAAAAAAAAGAAGCTTTTTTTGAAAAAATAACTACCTTTGCAGGCGATTATGAAGAAATTAGTTTTTGGATTCATAGCTCTTCTGATGCTCGCTTCATGCGGACAATCGTACGAAGAAACCAAGCGCCTCACTCGTGAGCAGCGTTTGAGAATGTGGCGTGAGGATTCGGCTGCACTAAAAATCGCCGTTATGCCCACACTCGATTGTCTGCCCGTATTCGTAGCCAAAGAGCGACAGATGTTTGATACCGCCGTTGATATCCGCCTTAAGCGTTACAATGCCCAGATGGATATCGACACCGCATTGATAAGAAATCGTGCTGAAGGTGCCATCACCGATTTGGTGAGAGCCGAGAAGATGATAAAAGAGGGTACACCTCTGCGATATGCCGCTGCCACCAATGCCTATTGGCTGATGGTTAGTCAGCGCCAGCTGCGTATCACCAACTTCAAGCATCTCGACGATAAGATGCTGGCCATGACGCGCTACTCAGCTACTGATTTGCTTGGCGATCTGGCTGTTGATAGTGCCAAGCTGGCTCCAGAACGCGTGTTCCGCATTCAGATTAACGATGTGAACATCCGCTTGAAGATGCTTGAGAACAACGAGATGGATGCCATGCTGCTTACAGAGCCTCAGGCATCGCAAGCCGTATTGAAGAAGCACTACGTGATGCTCGACACGCGTAAAGAAGACATACAGTTGGGCGTACTTGTGTTCCGCACAAAGAACATGGGCGATAAGAACCGCCAGCATCAGATGGAGGTGTTTATGAAGGGTTACAAGCAGGCTTGCGACTCTATCAACCACTTTGGCGTGACCCACTACAAGCAGATTCTTAAGAAGTACTACGGACTTAACGATCAAGCCATCAATGCACTACCTGATTCGCTTAAGTTCACATATCAGGCACCAAGACAAAAAGACATAGACCGTGCCAAGAGATGGCTGGAAAAGAAGAAGTAACACATGAGACAGGAAGAGACACTAAAGAAAATATACGAATACTTGTCGGTAAGGGCACTTAACGGTGCTATTTTGTGCATGGAGAATTATCTGGCGATGAATCCGCATCAGATAAACTCCGACCGCCTTTTTGCTATCAAGACCGATTATCAGGTGATGAAGGACTATTGGCGCAAGGGTTTTAAGGACCCGCAGCTTTCACAGCAGTACGACAAGCTGCTGCGCCGTATGTATGTGCTTTACGCCAATGTGTATACCAATGCCCGAGTGCTGCATTCGCCATTCCTCTCATCGCTCTTTATGAGGGCACATCTTAGTCCGAGAGATTGGTCGGTACAGGTGTTACGCGAGCAGTTGGAATCGTTTGTCTCTGACGTAGCGATGCTCGAACTTGAGCCACCTCACACTTCTCAGGGTCGACGCAAGGAGTTGTACAGAAATCATTATCAGCTTATGGGCGATATCTTTGCCCATATCCTTACATCCGACCTTTGGACTGAAGGTCAGGGCGAAGCTATGGAGCAGTTGCTCTTATCGCCCACCGTCGACTCTCTGGATCAGCAGATTATAGTAAGCGCCACAACTCTGGCAGCTATGAACTGCTTTGATATGGTTAAGTTCCGCACACTGATGAATGTTTATCAGCAGAGTAGCGATGAATATGTGCGCCAGCGTGCACTTGTGGGTTGGGTGCTTAGCATCGACGATGTGTTGCATGTTCAGCTCTATACAGAGATGCAGGAGCTTGTAAACAAGGCTCTTGAGAATCCTGATTGCTGCAAGGAGCTTGCTGAGCTGCAGAAGCAGATATTCTATTGTATGAGTGCTGAGCAGGATCGCGACACCATACAGAACGAGATAATGCCCGACCTTATTAAGAACCAGAGCAACATTGGTCGCGATGGAATCCTTGAGCAGGACGAGGAGGCTATACTCAACGATATTCTGCACCCAGATGCTGACGAGAAGAATCTGGAGAAGATGGAGAACAGCTTCCGCCGTATGATTGATATGCAGAAACAAGGTTCGGATGTGTATTTCGGAGGTTTCTCGCAGATGAAACGCTTCTCATTCTTCAACGAGATAGTAAACTGGTTTACACCTTATTATATAGATCACCCAGGAGTGGCCTTTGCCCGCGAAAGGTTTGCTGACGTGAAATTCCTGAAGGGCATTTTGGATTACGGTCCATTCTGTAATAGCGATAAATACTCATTCTTGCTGGCATTTGATAGTGTGCTGAACCAGATTCCTGAGAACGTTCGCGAGATGCTGAATCGTGGTGAGGCAATGATGGTACAGAAGGTAGATAAGGAAGAGATGGAATCTCCTGCCTATATCCGCAGAATCTATCTTCAGGATTTGTTCCGCTTCTTCCGTCTGTTCCCACAGCGTGGCGATTTCCGCAATTTCTTCTCATATGAGATGTCGGAGTGCCTTTTCTTCCACTATCGTTTGTTCTTCTTCACCAAGTTGCAGGATCAGTTCTACGATATAATCTGTTTCCTCATCAAGCGCAACCGCCATCAGGATGCGCGCAAGGTGCTGGAGTGTTATGAAGATGAGAAGTACTATAATTACGACTTCTACATGCTTAGCGCCTACCTGCGACATGGCAAAGAGCTTGATTATAGACGTGCGTTGGAGCTTAATCCTGATAGCGAGCAGGCTATGTGGGGATTGGCAAGAGAGGTATTCGGAAAGGAGAAATACGATGAGGCTCTCGACCTTTACGATAAGTTGCTCGCCATTAATCCGGATAAGAAACTATATCTGCTCAATAAGTCGGTTTGTCTTACCAATCTGCGTCGCTACGATGAGGCCGAACATATATTGTTCCGCCTTAACTACGAGGATTCCGACAATCTTAATGTGGCTCGTGTATTGGCATGGGCTCTTACTTGCGATGGGAAATACGAGCAAGCCGGACGTCTGTACGACCAGCTGATGGCGGTAGATCTTCCAGCTTCTGGCGACTTGCTTAACTATGGATTCTATCTGTGGTTTAATGATAGGATTGACGAGGCCGCAAGTTGTTTCCGCTCTTATGGCAAGGATGTATACGACCTTATCAAGAAGGAAGAATACCTGCTTGATAAGAACGGCATTATCGATGAAGAAATCAAGATGATGTTCGACTTGATTGGCGTTTAGCCTTCAGTCTTTCTGCAAGCCAAGTGCCAAACAAAGGTATACCTACGCCAGCTATGGTGTAGAGTATCCAGAATGCGTCTTCTTGCGAGTGGTCGTGTATCACCATGTGGCAACCTATCTGCCGTATGTCGAGCCCATAGTACCATATCTTTATCAAGCTAACCACCTTATATGCCACAATGTGGAATATAAATATGTTCAGTGTGTGGTCGCCCGTATATACAAGGAAACGCTTTAGCCAATTATCCTTCTTGTCAAGCAGCATGCTGATGTTGTACGTCATCAGGAATCCCAATATAGCTGGTACAGGTAACGATAGGAACTGAACAAAGCTTGAACGCCAATTCATGTTGGCAGTAAGGTAGTACGAGAATACGTAGACCACGATGCCAAACACTATGCTTGTCCATATGATGGCGTAGTATCGCTTGATGATAGCCTGATAGCTCTCGGCATATTGACGAAAGATGAAACCGCAACCAAAGAAGAAGCATCCCATCATGTCGCGATAGCCACCTTGCACAAGTGTAACAATCTTAAGTTTCTCGTATGTCTTCCATCCGCAGAGTATCAGCAATAAAATGCAGATGAGGTAGGGGATGGCCTTCTTCCATTTCTCGGATTTTATGCTGTAATCCATCACCTTATATATAATAAGGTATAGGATGCTGGCCACAAACAACCCTCGGAAGAACCAGAATGCGCCACAAAGGAACTGGTCGTAACCACCCATTGCGGTAAAAATGTTCCATAGGTTCTGCTGTATGCTGTGCCAACTGTAAGGGTGGGTAACTCCGCCCGTCTCGTTGCCATATGTCTCATTCAGTATTCCTATCTCGAACATCAGATTGTGCAATGCCAGAAACACCACGCTCCACTTTACGAATGGCACATATAGTCCCTTAATGCGTTTCTTCACGAATGTAGCCTCGTCGTTCAGGTACTTCAGCGAGAAGAAATATCCAGCCGTGATAAAGAACAGCGGCATGTGGAACTCGAATATGAATTTGCACAACCACGCTGGGGCCTCGGCATGAGCTATCACCATCAGTATGATGGCGATTCCCTTACTTATTGATATCACGGTGTTTCTGTTCATGGGCTTATATTATAAGAAAGGTGAAAGCAGGTGTGCGAACCATCCGCGGAACTTCTGCCAACCAGTACGGAAATTGTTCCATTCCTCTTTTGTAAGCAGCACGCTCTTCTGGGTGTCTCTGATAAACATATCATCCAGCTCCTTTGTAATCTTCTTGTCTATTATCAGGGCGTTAACCTCGTAGTCGAATCTCAAGCTTCGTGCGTCGAGGTTAGTGCTGCCAACGGTGCAGAACTTGCCATCCACCATCATTATCTTCGAGTGGTGGAATCCAGGTTGATACAACCAGATGTTGGCACCTCTCTTCATCAGCTTGTGTACATTATAATATACGGCATCAGGTGTTAAGGGGATGTCGCTCTTTGCTGATACCAGAATGTCAACCTTCACGCCACGGTCTATTGCACGATGAATGGCCTTTTTCACCGATGGAGTGAGGGTGAAGTAGGGGTTGATGATTTTTATGGAGTCCTTAGCATCGTCGAGTGCCGAAACGTAGAATTGGCGCATAATCTTGTTGGTGGTGTGTGGCTCTCTGTTAGCTATTCCCACCATCATGTCGCCTTTCTTCTCGCCTCGGTAGTATTTCTGATTCAGCAGCTGCTCTTTGGTAACCTTCTGCCATATGCGGGCGAAGATGTCCTGAAGCTCGTTCACCACGGGGCCCTCTATTCTGCAATGCATATCGCGCCATTCGCCCACCTGTTCTGTGCCCACTATGTAGTAGTCGGCCACGTTCATTCCTCCTGTATAGGCTATGTGTCCGTCGATGACCACTATCTTTCTGTGGTCGCGAGGCCATATGTGGTTTACCCATGGAAAACGCACTGGGTCGAACTCGTGAATGTCGATGCTATCCTCACGCAGACTCTTTATGTGGTGCTTCTTAAGCGGTTGGTTGTTCGAATCGTTTCCGAATCCGTCGAACAATGCTCTCACCTCAACACCCTCCTTACGCTTCTCGCGCAGGATGTCAAACAATAGCGATGCTATCGAGTCGTTGCGGAAGTTGAAGTATTCCAGATGCACACTGCTCTTGGCATTGCGAATGTCCTCAAACATAAGGTCGAACTTCTCTTTGCCCGACATTATCAGCCTTACGTCATTATTCTTGTAGAAGTGTATGCCCACGTCGCGCATCTGACCCACTATCAGTGAGTCGCTTGTCTGGGCTTGTGCTATTAGAGAAATCAGCAGGAATAGCATGGTGGCTATTCCTGACTGAAGATGCTTTCTTATAATCATTTACGATGTTGTAATCTGTATTCAAGTGGCGTCATGCCGAACTTCTCCTTGAAAATGTTGATGAAGTTCTCGGCAGTCATAAATCCTATGTTCGATGCCAACTCACTCATATTAATATTTGTACGCTTCAGCAGTATGCATGCGTGTTTCAGTCGCATGTCTCTTACCAGCTCGGCTGGAGTCTTGTTAGTAAGGCTGCGAACGCGGTGGAAGAATGGTACGCGGCCCATACCCATAGCGTAGGCCATCTCCTCCAGACTAATCTGTCCGCGGCTCATGTTCTGCAGCACGTACTGCTCTATGTTCTTAATCAGCTGACGGTCCATAGCGTCCATCATCGAGAAGTCGTTGCCTCCGCCTTCCTCCTCGTCAGCGTCGTACGCCTTGATACCCTCAGGCAGATTGCTTGTATTCTGCTGACTGCGTGGGTTCTTAACCACTGTTTCAACCTTGTTCATTGGGTCGTCGGCTCCAACCTCAGCAAGTGCTGTTGTCTCAATATCGCCAGCGTCCATAGTCTCGGTAGCTGTGGTCATACTGCTGCTGTTGCTCTCCAAGCGGCGAGTCTCTGCACCCTCAATAAGGTCGTTGTCAACCTGTACTGCTCCAAGACCCAGCACCTTGTTGAATCTCATCGTGGCCTCCTGCATGTTGAATGGCTTTGCCAGATAGTCATCTGCACTCAGTGTGATGTTCTTCGAGCGCATATCCTGAGGTGTGAGCACGGTGTCGGTCATCAGTATGAACTTCATGTTCTGTGTAATGTAGTTGGTCTTCAACTGGTTACACAGGTCACTACCCGTCATTCCGAACATCTCCTGCTTGCAGACTACCAGGTCGCACTTCATCTGCTCCAGATCCTCAGCAGCCTTCTCGATGTCGTTATATACGTGGAAGTTGTATACATACTTCAGTCGTGCAGCAGCAAACTCCAGGAACTCCTCGTTGTCGTCAATCATGATAACAGTGAACTTGGCAGTAGGCGAGTCGATAGCTGCACGCGAGCGTGTAGTATCTGTGGTAAGCACCTCACTTGCGATTTCAGGCAACTCAATCTCACCCTTGTTGTTCATTGTCAAGCGGTCCTGAACATTGTTCTTTGCTCTCTCCTCTGGGTGCTCTAGATTCATCTGCATATCAGCCACACGGGTGATAACTTGCAGCATCTGCGAGTGGAGGGCGTTAAGCTGCTCCTTCTCTTCAAGCGATTTCTCTTTCTCTGTGAGGTTTCCTATGATTGATGTCATGCGGGCCATTGGTTGGCGCAGATCATCACTTGCAGCCTTAATCTCCTCGCGCTGAAGTTTCAGCTCGCGTATCACGGCCTCTTTTCTGTGCTTGATGGCCTTGAGCTGCTTGATACCTATACGCCAGAAGTAGATAATCAGGGCAAGCACGATGACGTAGGCTGTAATCATCCACCACGACAACAGGAAGTGGCGCTCAACGTTTATCTCAATCACACGCTCCTGAGTACTTACCGCACCCTCAGCGTTAATGGCCTTTACGTGCAGAATGTAGCTACCTGCCTTCAGATTGTTGAATGTCACACCGTGAGTCAGGGCGTCACCATTGCGCCAATCCTCATCACGACCCTCCATCCAGTACATAAACTGCAAGCGCTCACTCTGGTTATAGTTACCAGCAGCAAACTTGATGGTGAATGTGTTCTGACTATGACTCAGGTCAATGCGGCTTGTCTCGTTCAGAGCCTGATTCAGTATTACATTTCCGTGATACTCATGTCCTGCCAGCACCTCTTCCTCGCCAATAAACAGCTGGGTAAGCATTACTCGTGGCAGCTCCTCCTTCTCGGCTCCCTCTCTGTGCAGCACCCAGTTCACACCATACAGTCCGCCCAGCAATACCTCGCCGTCCTGCTTGGTAAGTATCGAACCCATGTTGAACTCGTTACTCTGCAGTCCGTCAGCAGTGGTGTAGTTATAGAGTCCGTAGTTGTTAACGCCCTCCTCGTGGTTGCGCTGTATCACAATACGGCTCACACCGCGGCTTGTCGTTACCCATATGCAGTGATTCTTGTCCTCAGCAATACCGCAGATGTTGTTGTTACACAATCCTTGCTTCTCTGTGAGGTAGTCAAGCTCGTCGGTCTCAAGATTCAGTATGTTCAATCCCTCGCGCGTTCCTACCCATATAAGTCCGCGTGAATCCTGGAATATCTGTGTAATGTAGTTGTTGGTAAAGCTCTTAAGGTTAGTGCTGTTACCAGTATATACCTTTTTCTCTGTTGTCGACAGGTTCAGAATGATGAGGCCTTCGCTGGTACCGATAAGCAGATTGTTCTCTGTGGCATCCTGCTTGTAGAACAGGCATGTGATGCTGTTGGTGCTCAGCTTTCCGTTCTCGCGAGTGTAGCTTGAGAACGAGTTCATTCTTGGGTTGTAAACCTGCAGACCTCCGTTTGTTGCTATCCACAGATTACCTATCTTATCAGTAGTAAGGTCGTTGATGTGGTCGTCGATGATGGTGCGCACACTGTCTTTCGCTACCGAGTAGATGGTAGATACACCATCCTTGATACGAGTCAGACCGTTGCGCTTTGAACCAATCCAGATGCTACCGTCGGGGGTATTACCCATACACGATACCTTAAGACTTGCCAGCTGTCCGTTGAATCCTATCACACCTTTGTCGCTGGTACCATACCATATCGAACCGTCAGCATGCTGGGCCATGGCGGTAACATCGCCCAAGAGGTCGGAGCCAAAACGGTAGATGTACTTACCGGTATATGCCACACCCGATTTCTCTGTACCAACCCACAGCAATCCTGTATCGTCCATATATACGCTCTGGATGCTTATGTTGTCAGTAATCAGCTGCTTCTCGTTTATGTTTCGTGGCTGAACGGATTCTGTCTCGTATGTCTTTGGATCCATGCGCAGCAATCCAAGCTGGTCGGAACCAATCCAGATGCTACCTTGATTTCCTGCCATACCGTTGATGTTACGGTCGACACCCAGACCCGTTACGCCAAGACGCTGACTTACGGTATAGTCCCAAGCTCCTTTCTGCTTGTCGTACATCACCAAGGTGCCCTGTCCATATAGCCAAACATTGTCGTTCTCATCAGCAAAGGCGCGCAGCGATTTAGTCTTATGGTCTCTCAGTGCGGGTATTCCCTCAACCACCCAGAGGCAGTTCTGCTGGTGCATAACGTCGCAGCAGGCTATCTTTCCGTCTTCGTAAACTATCAGTGCGCCCTCCTTACACTCGCTGATAGAGCATACCACGCCTTGTGGCACTCCGCGTGTGTCGTCGGTATATCCAAACTCGTAAAGCAGCTGTTGCTGCTGGTTGTAGCAAACCACACCCTTGTTAGGTATTGCTCCCCACAGGTTCTTGTGCTTGTCTACGTAAACCACCGATGGGATAGTCTCGATACCGAATCGTGCGAAGGCTTGCTTCATGTCGCGCTCAAAGCTCTCCGTCTGTGGGTGATAGATGCAGTAACCCGATGCTGTTTCAATCAGCAGGTTTCCGTCGAGAGTCTCTTGTATTGAGTTGATATAGCTGTCGCTCAGCGAGCTACCGTTTTGCGAGTCGCTCTGGAAGTTGCGGAACGTGTATCCGTCGAATCTGTACAATCCTGCTGGGGTACCAAACCACATATATCCTCGCGAGTCTTTCAGTATGCAGTTCACCTGACTTGATGTCAATCCGTCGCGGGCTTCTAATGTTTTAAACAGATAGTCAGCTGCCACTGCCACAGGCAATGCCAGCATCAAGAAGATCAATAGTTTCTTTATTGTTTTCATCATCGTCATATCATACAAGAATAATGGTCGACTACGCCCAGCAGGTGTTTTTCTCCGTCAGTCACCAGTACCGAGTGTACCTTATATTTGTTCATGATTTGTTGAATCTCTGTAATTTTCGTTTCTGGTTTCACCATCTTTGGTGTTCGTGTCATGATGTCGCTCACGGTGCGGTCGAAGAATTCTGCCTGCCATTTCTCCATGGCACGACGAATGTCGCCATCGGTGATCAGTCCAACTATCTCGTCGTTTACCATGGCTATGCCAAGACCTAACTTGGCTTTGCTCACCAGAATGATTGCCTCGCCTAAGTGCATCTCTGGTGGCAGTATAGGCATATCCTCTGTTCGCATCACGTCCTGAGCCGTTGTCAGCAGTCGCTTTCCCAGCTCTCCACCTGGGTGGAACTGTGCAAAGTCGCGTGGCTGGAAGTTTCTGCGCTCCATCAGTGCTATTGCCAAAGCGTCGCCCAGCACCAGTGTGGCTGTTGTCGAGCTTGTTGGAGCTAAGTTCAGTGGGCATGCTTCTTTCTCAACGGCGATGCTCAGGTGGCACGATGAGTATTTAGCCAACAGCGATTTTGGGTTTCCGCTCATTCCGATTATGGGAATCTGCATGTGCAGCACCATAGGTATAAAGCGCAGCAGCTCGTCTGTCTGTCCTGAGTTCGATATGGCCAGCACCACGTCGTCTTGTGTCATCACGCCTAAGTCGCCGTGGAACACGTCCAGAGGGTTAGTAAAGAACGAAGGTGTTCCTGTGCTCGAGAGTGTGGCAGCTATTTTCGCGCCAATGTGGCCGCTTTTGCCCACACCTGTCACAATCACTTTTCCTTTGCAGTTCAGTATCAGGTCAACAGCTTTGTCAAAGCTCTCGTCCAGCTGCGGTATCAGCCCCAACACTGCCTCCGCCTCGTCCTTTATAGCTTGTATCGCGATTTCTCTAACGTTCATAATCCGTAAAATCCGTAGGTAAAATTAATCATTAGCGATTAGTTTCTCAACAAGCGCTTCGAGCTTGTTGAGCTCAAGCATGTTGGCGGCGTCGCTTAAGCCCTGATCGGGATTGGGGTGTACCTCGAAGAAGTAACCCGTGGCTCCGAAGGCCTTTGCTGCGAGTGCCATCTGTGGCACAAAGCGGCGATCGCCACCCGTCTTTCCGTCGCTTCCACCTGGACGCTGAACACTGTGCGTGCAGTCCATAATCACTGTGGGCACTATCTCCAGCATGTCAGGTATGTTGCGGAAGTCAACCACCAGATTGTTGTATCCCATCATGTTTCCACGCTCAGTAAGCCATACCTCCTTGGCACCAGCATCCTTTGCCTTGCCCACGGGGTAAACCATGTCCTTACCGCTAAGGAACTGCGCCTTCTTTATGTTTACCACTGCACCTGTCTTTGCAGCTGCCACAATAAGGTCGGTCTGGCGACACAGAAACGCAGGTATCTGTATCACGTCGCACACCTCGCCTACGGGCTTTGCCTGCCAACTCTCGTGTATGTCGGTAAGTATGCGTAGTCCGTACTTCTGTTTCACGTCAGCAAGCATCTGCAGTCCGCGGTCAATACCAGGGCCACGGAATGAAGTTATCGACGTGCGGTTAGCCTTGTCGAACGATGCTTTGAATATTATGTCGGTACCCAGTTGCTTGTTTATTTCCAGCAACTTCTGCGCCACGGTGTCGAGTAGTTCGGCACTTTCTATGACGCATGGTCCTGCTATGATGGTTGTTTTATTGCTCATATTGTCGCTGCAAAAATACTCAATTTTTATAAATCAGCCAAATATTTTTTTTAAAATATTTAATTTTGAATCAAATGGATATCTCTTTGTGGGAATGGGATGCTGATGTTGTGCTCATTCAGGGTGTCGTATATCAGCTTCAGCATATCGCTTATCACTATCGTGCGCTTAGGTGCCTCGGCCCATACCACAAGCTTCATGTTCACGCTCGAATCAGCCATCTCTGTAACCACAACCTTGGCGCGTTTCTCTGGGTCGATGGCCTGATGGCGCTGGTTGTTCACGGCTTCTTCTACCATGCTGATAACCTCTTTGAGGTTCGATCCGTATGCCACACCAAATGGTACAGCAGCCAGCACGTAGCCGTGATTCCTTGTAAGGTTCTTGTAGTTCTTAGCAAACAGCTGTGCGTTCTGGAATGTAATCACCTCGCCCTGCATCGATTCTACCACGGTTGATGTGTAGCTGATGGATACCACCTTACCCATGGTTCCGTCTACGTCAATCCAGTCGCCCACCTTTATGCGGCCAGCCATCAGCGAGGCACCGTAGTAGATGTTCTCGATGATATCCTTGGATGCAAAACCGATACCTGTTGACAGACCTCCTGATATAGCAAGCAGCCAAGCTAAGCTGATATTGAACAGCGATAGCGAGAACATCAGCCATGCGCCCCACACCAGTACCTGTATCACGTTTCGTCCCATCACCTCCTTGCTGGCTGCTGTCGATGGGTCGCTTATCTCGTAGTGCATCTTCAGGAATGCCAGTATTGTCTTTGATACGTATCGGAAGATGAACCACGAGTTGATAACCATCGTAAGCTTGATGATAGATACTGTCAGTGTAGCTTCTCCCTGAGCATTCACCATGTTGATAAACGGGTGGAAGAATATCTTGATACACATATCCGTGAGGTTGAATACTTTAGCAGCCCAGTATATACTCAGCATCACCGAGAGTACACCCAGAATGGGTATCACGGTCTTCTCTACCAGATAGTAGGCCCACGTCTGCGATATCGGCTTCTGTATCAGTCGCTTACGCTTGGCGTAAATCTCCAGATAGCGACTCAGACAGTTGATGGTGAGTATGCACGTCAGCTGCATGATCCACCAGATGATAAGCTGTACTGCAAACAGCGTGTAGCCAATCATCGAGCATATCACCGATGCCACAAATACTATCAGCGATATGTAAGTGTAGAAGATGTCGCTTCGCGGTATGTTCTGGTTGTGGCGTCGTATCACTATCCACTGCCAGATGGCGCATGCCAGCAGTATTGGTGGCAGTATCAGATTTACAAGTTCATTTGGTATCAGTATGATGCGGCATCCTATCACCACAAATCCCACAGCTATCAGTGGGGCATAGATGCGGAATGCGCTCTTTATCTGTTCGCCTTTCACGCGTAGTAACAGCGATATCAGGATCACTGCCAGCAGCCACGAATACTCTACCAGCAGACTTGATGCCATGATGAGGAAGTTCTGACTCGAGTTGCTGATTACCAATCCCTGTATGATGGCAAAGGTAACGGTGGTAGTGGCCATGATAATGCACACACGCTTCTTGCGGAATTCCTCGGTATTAAACTTCTTGGGCAGTACAAACTTAAAGAAAAGCGCATTCAGTATGATGGCAACAATCACGTAGAACAGTATTCCAAGGAACATACCGAATATCCATTCCACACTCCATTGCGAGTTGGCGTTGGCATTAAAGCTGTATTTCTTTTTCAGGTTGTCGCCCATCTGCTGCCAGCGTCGGCTCAGGTTTTTCAGCAGGGTAGGGTAGCTGTCACCACCGTTTATGAAGATGTTCTGCTGAATCTCACCGTAGCGCTTGTTGGCATAGTCGTTCAGCTCGCTCAAGCGGTTCTCTGCCTTTGTATACAGATATATGTTACGTCGCAGCGTGTTGGCATTGTCCTCCAGCTTGCCACGAATGCTCTGTGCTATCACCAAGCACGAGTCGCGATTCTCGGCGCCATACTTTGTCATTATGCGCACAGGTATTCCCTGCAGGTGGTTTATCAGGCTGTCGTATCTCGCTATTTCGCCCTCCGTTTTCTCAAGGAAACTTGTAAACGGCAGCTGCTGTCGGTGGAAGTTGCGGTACTGCTGGGTTGCCTCATGACAAGCGTAAGTAAGGTCGAACACGTTGTCCTGCTGCTGCGAGTATAGCATCAGCGCATTCTGGTCGGCACGCTTCATCGTAGCCATCAGCTGCTGTATCAGTCGCTTTGTTCTGTCGGTTCTTACGGCCGATCGGCGTGTCAGCTCGTTGTCATATTGTTTCAGCTCAGTACGCAGTATACCCAGCGTCTGTTCCAGGTCTTTCTCTTTCAGCACGGCTCCGGCTTCCATAACAAGAGCCAGCGCAAAGGTGCAAACCAATAGTAATCTCTTCATATCTTTTAGTCTGATGTTTTCTTTATACATCGTGCAAAATTAGTGCTTTTTTTCTTATTTTCTGCATTTTCTTGCTATAAGTTTTGGTTTTTTTCTGTTTTTTTGTTACTTTTGCACCAAAATCCACTTAAATACACGTAGATAATGGCGATTCTAATAGCTGATAGTGGTAGCACAAAGACGGATTGGGTATGCTTCCAGCCAGGTAGCGAAGCCCCTCAGATAGAGGTCCACACTGTGGGTCTCAATCCTTTTCATGTGTCCGACAACGAGATACTCTCCGTTTTCAACCACGAGTTGCTGCCCCAGTTGGGCGATACCAAGATAGATTCTGTATATTTTTATGGCAGTGGTGTTCGTCCTGAGGTAGAGGACCGTATGGAGGGTCTCATCCGTCAGGTATTCCCCTCAGCTCATACCGTCGAGGCTCATAGCGATCTGCTTGGTGCTTGTCGCGCCCTTTGTGGTGGTCAGAGCGGCATAGCCTGCATCCTTGGAACGGGCGCAAACTCGTGTGTTTACGATGGTAAGGAGATTGTTCACAACACCCCCGCCTTGGGCTATATCCTTGGCGACGAGGGTAGTGGCGCCGTTCTTGGCAAGCATCTTCTGCACGACCTCTATACAGGTGTTCTCTCGCAGAATATCAAGGCTGCTTTCGAGCGTGAAACGGGCATGCAGTTGTCCGAAATTATCAATAAGGTTTATCGCCAGCCACAGGCCAATCGTTTCCTTGCCTCGCTGTCAGAGTTCATCCATCGTCACCTCGACGATGAGGGCATCCGCCAACTGGTGTATACCACCTTCAACGATTTCTGCAGCTACCACCTTGCCCGCTATGGCCGTCGCGACCTTTCTGTGTCGTTTGTCGGCAGTATCGCCTGGTATTATCAGGAGCAGCTCACGCTGATTCTCCAGATGCAGGGCTACGAGGTCGGTACCATCATGCAGAGTCCGCTTCAGGGCCTTGTGGCTTATCATAGTAACTGATTTTATTTGAGAACTAATAATATAATTTGATATGGAAAAAAGTACAACTATCGACTTATGTTCGAAAATTTTTAAGAGTGTATTTATTACAATTGGTACCTTTATGGCTGTGCCAATGATTCTTCTGGCAGCCGAGGTTATCGGTGCCCGTTTGGCTCCAGAGGGAATGGAGCTGCCTTTTACCCTCGAGCGCTTGGGTCTGGCTGATATCGAGAAGAACTCACCAGGTTTGTTCACTACCTATCTTATTTCGCTGTTCTTCACCCTGCTGTCGGCTGTTTATCTGCTGGTAAGCAAGCAGTTTGTTAAAATCGAGCGTATCGCTTCGTGGGCAGTGTTCTTTGTTTCGCTGCTGATATTGCTGCCCACTACCAATACTATTTTAAAAGAAAACCGCAAGGCCCTCACTAAGGCCGAGGAAGACCGTAGCACCTATATGGGTGTTCAGATGGACGATTTCAGCAAGGCCTATCTGAGCAAGAATGGCTGGAATCTCACCAAGCACGAGAACTGCGGCGACAACTTTGTGCGCAAGGGCGAGCACTATTCAGGCGACCCTCTGGCAGGCTATCTCGATGCCTGGAGCCCCGATAAATCTCAGGTTTATCAGGCCGAGAAGCAGCAGCCTGTAGGTCCTGGCACCTATCGTGTTGTGTGTGCAGCCCGTGCCGAGGGTTCTGGCGTTTATATCTTTGCCACCACCACCAGTAAGAAGTATGGCGTGAAACTCGTTGAGGTTCCCCATTATGGTAATACCGAGGGTGAGATCTGGGAGAATGCCCTCGACGGTTCGGCCGAGAAGGAGGCCAATATGGGTAATGGTTATGGTTGGAGTAAGGTGGTTGTTACCATCACTATCGACGATAACGATACCCTCGTATATGGTGTTACTTCCGACTCGAAGTTCACTGGCCGACCATTTAACTCGCAGTGGTTCTCCGCTTCCGACTTCACCGTTGAGCGTGTAGCAGCCAATTAATCGTGATACCCCTATATCAACAAGAGCTTGCCCATTGGCAAGCTCTTTTTTTTGCATTTATTTCTCTCCGCCGCTGCTGTTTCCACCGCCGCTCTTCACGTCATCGTTGCTGATAGAGCGTTCCGCCTTGCGCACGCTGGCTTTCAGCTCACCTATGCGATAGCTTACGGTTACAGAGAATCGCTGTGCCACACTCTTCGACCAGTTGGCCGCCTCGAAGTAAGTATCCGTGGTTTGGTAGTCAAACGTCTTGTACTTCTTCAGGAAGTTCGATGCCGACAGCGTCAGGTTCAGTCGCTTTTTCATCCACGACTTCCGTATCGATAGCGTGTAGTTGCTATAGCTGCTACCGCGTCCCTGAAGCATTATGCTTGGCGTATAGGCGTAGAAGTTTAGCGATATGTTCCAGTCCTTAGGCAGCGTCTGCTGAGCTCCACCATAGGCAAAAGCCGCCCATCCGCTGTTCGATAGTGTTCCACCGTCGTTCATATCTGTATATCTCAGTCGGCTGTTCACATACACGCGTGTGTTCTTGCTCGCGTTCCAGTTCACGTACGCGTTCAGGTTGAAGCTCTGACTGCGGCCTATGTTCTCATAGCTTGTGTATAGCACATCCATGCCAGTGGGGTTCTTAAGTCCCGGTATGTCAGTGTCGCGCATCATCTTCACCACGTTCTCAATGCTGTTGTTTGTAAACGTGTACTGCGTGGTAAGGTTGATGTTGAACTTTGGTGTGAACTTGCTGAATGTAAAGCTTATGTTGTGACTCTTCTCGCTGTCCAGGTTAGGGTTACCCTGGTTAATGTTTGTTGGCGTAGAGTCGTCCAGATACGGGTTCAGATACCATATGCTTGGGCGATATATTCGCATGTTGTATCCCAGTCGCAGGTTCGTTGTCTGCCCCAGCTTTAATCCCAGGCTTGCCGATGGCACCAGGTCGTTAAAGTGCTGGCTGAAGTCCGTTCCGGGGCCCAGCTTATACTCCACATCCTGCAGCGTGTGCTCATAGCGTAGTCCCAGTCGTCCTGATAGCTTCTTTATCTTCAGTCCGTAGCCCAGATAAGCCGCCAGAATGTCGTTGCGATGCTTGTAGTGCGACGAGTGCTCATAGTCCATCACGTCCATCTCGTATCTGTCGTCCTCCGATGTGTTGTTTCTCAGAATGTATTTCAGTCCCGTCTCTATGGTGTGATGCTTAGCAAACGGCGTGGTGTAGTCCACCTGGAAAGTGTGCTCCACAGTATTCTCGCTGCCGTCGTTGCGCTGCCTCTTCAGTCGTTCTATAAACTTCTCCCATCCGTCGGCAGCCCTCAGGTCGGCATAATCTGTCTGTGAGTCGCTTGCATCAGGCTCGCTGCCTATTCTGTACGACAGCGTAAACAGCTTCTCCTCCGTCTTAAACGTGCGCTGATAGTCTATACCGCCATCCACATACGCATATTTGCTTTTCGAGTGTCGCAGCGTGTTGTAGCTGTACAGCTGGTTTCCTGTAAGCGGCGATGTGGCCAGCGCCCAGCTCTCACCGTTGCTTGTGCTGCTGCCCCCGTACAGGTCGAAAGCCGCCGTTATCAGTCTCAGCGAGTCAATCTCGTAGCTTGCCTCTATTGAGCCGTATTTCGAGTCGCCGTGATATTTCGATGTTCCCTCGCTCTCTATGTTCGATGACGATTCCGTTATGTTTCCTATTGTCTTTCGTGTGCTCCCCGAGTAGCTTGTAGGGCGGTCGTAGTAGCTGTAGTCCATGTTTGCGCTCACCGTCAGCTTTCCGCTTTTCACGGTGGCATACACGCCCCCGCCCAGACCTTGGTTGCCCGCGTTGGCGTTGAATGTCGCAGTATATCCCTCTATGCTCTTGCTGTGCGTTATAATGTTCAGTATACCTCCCACGCCCTCAGCGTCGTATTTCGGCCCCGGGTTTGTTATCACCTCTATTCGCTTAATGCTGCTTGCCGGCATGCTTTTCAGCACCTCGCTCGGGTTGTTACTCATCATCTGGTTAGGTTTGCTGTTCACGTAAATCTTAAACGAGCTCGATCCGTTCACCTGTATCTTGTCCTCACCGTCCACTGTCACCATTGGCACCTTACGTAGCATCTCTAATGTCGAGTTCGATTTCGAGTCCGGATCATCCTCAATGTTATACGTAATCTTGTCGATGTCCGATTTCACCAATGCTTTCTGCTTAACAATCTCTACCCCTTGTAGTTCAAGCGATTTAAAAATGCTGTCGGCTCTTAGTGAGTCCGCCTTTGTCTGAGCCATTGCGCCCATGGAGCACAATGCCGCGAGAGTCAGTACTGCTAGTCTTTTCATACCTTTTTGTATCCTATAAATTTAGTTTCTTCAAGTAATCTATTCATATATATATACGAACGAGCGAGCCAAAAGTTGACAAAATACATGTTAAATAAACCTAATAGGTGAGAAAATGATGGTTAACGGTTAATGTTTAATGAATAGTATTGTCTAATATTTTCGTGGGAAGATCTTTGCTGCCTATATAGATGCTATTAATGGTCGCAATTGTTAGATTTAAGTTGCGCAAATTCTAGATTTAATCCTCGCAATTTTTGTCGTTAAATACCCATTTTTGCGACACTCATTATGACAATGCAAAGGTACGAAAATTTCTTAAGATATGCAAAACTTTTGTAGAATTATTCTGTTTTTATTCCAAATGTTAAAATGACGCGCGGCGGTGCGGCGGTGCGGCGATGCGGCATTAGCAAAATCAATATCCGCGGCAAATTCGATTATTATATTATATATAATTATTATATATTATAATATATAATAATTTAAAATAGACATTTATGCCTCACCTCATGCTATACGCAAAATCCAAATGCCGCACCGCCGCACCGCCGCATGCCGCGCATTAGGATTGAGTAAAAAATATTTTTGGGAAAAAATGCTGATTTGTTTGCTCATCTCGTTTTTTTTTATTATCTTTGCACGGAATTATAAAGTATTACTCACCATAAATAAAATTTTATATGATCATTAGTGTCCCGTTAAAATTGGGACGAGTTAAATATTAATCAAATAGCCCCGGAATGAGGGGACCAAATTGTTCTTTGACATCGTTGAATTTAGTCTTTTCAAACAACTCA
>Ga0256405_10005849_pt1 | contig 20545 bp, 15 predicted proteins | sample RumenRJG_02DNA_FD_189096 | JGI IMG/M metagenome (GOLD analysis project Ga0256405, IMG submission 189096) | Bovine rumen microbial communities from Lethbridge, Alberta, Canada - RJG_02 | ecosystem: Host-associated > Mammals > Digestive system > Stomach > Rumen | place: Canada: Alberta... | reverse complement strand
TAAGCACGCCGCCAGCGTTCATCCTGAGCCAGGATCAAACTCTCGATAAAAATTTGATCAAGGTCTTAGAATCGTCTGCTGACTTTTCTTATCCTTGTCCTTACTGTTTTTAAAGGTCAGTTCCTTAAAATAAAACTTTTAAGAATCTTCAAGGTCGTTTCACTGTTCAGTTATCAAAGAACTCTTTTTTGTCAGCCCTCAAACGGGCGACTTGAATAATCTAACACTGACAAGATGTTTTGTCAATAGTTTTTTTGAAGAATCGAATAAAATTTATTTATTCAATTCAGCGGAGAAGGAGGGATTTGAACCCTCGCGCCGGTCTCCCGACCTACACCCTTAGCAGGGGCGCCTCTTCGGCCTCTTGAGTACTTCTCCGAGCCCGAATAACTCATGTTATTCAGATAATCCGCTGACACTTTTAGTGAAGCGGCAAAGCCTATTATAGGTCAGGCATTCTTCTTTTGTCAAACCTTTTTTTGCCATAAAATGCCGTAATCTGGGGCTTTTCCGGTCTTTTCTATATGTGGGGAAATCTGCTCTTCCAGGATACTATTTATGGTATACCCCGGGGAGCAATCTGCCTGCTGTCTGTTCTTTGGATCGGATTTCTTCCTATTTACTATTATTACGGTCAGGAAGTTTTCTTACCGCTTCCGGCAGGCTGATCAGCGAATGCTGCGCGACGTATTCATAGATATTGACCATATCCTCCGGCGGAATATCCATATCTCTGTCAATCCAGCTCATCAGGATATATGTCAGGCTCATGGCATAGTAATCGGCAATCCATTTTGCCGTCAGCAGACTGTACTTCTCATGCTTTCCGGATTTATTTGCCAGAAACTGTTCTTCAATGGTCTCGGAGACCAGCTGCCGGACGGTGCTGGAAAATGAATTCTGCCCCTGTGTATGCGCGACATGGCTGTAGAATTCTTTATTTTTCAGAATCGCCGTGAAAATGAATGTCACGGCCTCTCTGCGCATATGGTTCTGAAAAAGTATCTTTGTCGGACTGACGATCTCTTCGCGGCAGATCCATTCCAGAAGCTCATATTTGTCCTGAAAATGGTTATAGAAAGTGACACGGATCACTCCTGCGCGATCCGTGATCTCCTTAATCGTAATCTTTTCTACGGGCTTCTCCAGAACCAGCTCTTTGAAGCTGTCCGCAAGGAGCACCTTCACTTCCCTCTTCTGCTGCAATATACTACATCTCCACTATGCCGCCCCTGTAATGGTGTTCATGATAGCACCTTTTTTAATCATGGGCAACTCAACTCAGATGCCAAATCCCGGCTCCACCCTGAACTCCATCCATTTTCCGCTCCCGGGATGTCTGAATCCCAGCTTCGCGGCGCACAGGCACAGCCTTTTTTCTTCTGTCCCCGGGTCACCGTACTTACGGTCGCCAGCCAGCGGCATGCCGGCATGCGCCATCTGTACACGGATCTGATGATGACGCCCGGTGTGAAGGCGGATCTCAACCATCGCCTTCCCATCCTTTATCTCCAGTGTCCGGAAGGTCAGCTGCGCACGCTTCGCATCTCTGGCACCCTCTTCTGCTACAAAAGCTGTATTGTTGGAATAATCCCGAAGGATCCAGTCTGTCAGCAAGACCTCTCTCTTCCGGCCTTCCAGCGCGAGCGGATAGGCTTCTCCTGTGATCAGGACGACTGCGCGGTACACCTTCTCCATGGCCTGCGTGCGGCTTCCCTGCTTCGCGGATTTGTCGCCGGCAGACTCTCCTCCCTTGGCTGCCGCCTGACGGCTGAGGGTGGCTGCCGCCTTCGGGGTCTTCGCAAAGACCAGCAGGCCTTCCACCGGCTGGTCCAGACGATGGACGATACCCAGATACGGTTCCGCATACTTTCCGGCCGGCTGGCGATCCGACGCCAGATCCCGGTCACGGATTTCTGGATCCTTACGGGACGTCTGCTCTTCCTGCGCAAGATGGTTCTTCAGCATACTTACCAGATCCCTGGCAGACGTCCTGCCAGACTGAACCGGAAGTCCCGCTTCCTTATATACTACAATGATATCCTTATCCTCGTACTCAATCCGCATGGTTCCCCCTGCTGCAAATGAACTATCCTGCGTTTTCTATACTGTCTGCACACTCCGGCCTTTGCAAAAACACCCCGGAACTGAAACAGCTCCGGGGCGGCTATTCTCTTTATGCGAGGTACTTCTTCAGATCCTCGGCCTTATCCAGATTCTCCCAGGGAAGATCCAGATCATTTCTTCCGAAATGACCATACGCTGCGGTCTGTCTGTAGATCGGGCGGCGCAGGTCAAGCATCTTGATGATCCCTGCCGGACGAAGATCAAAGTTCTCCCGGATGATGTCGGTCAGCTTCTCATCCGCGATCTTTCCGGTACCGAAAGTATCGACCATAATGGAAGTCGGCTGCGCGACGCCGATCGCGTAAGACAGCTGAATCTCACATCTGTCTGCAAGGCCTGCGGCAACAATATTTTTTGCCACATATCTTGCAGCATATGCCGCGGAGCGGTCAACCTTCGTGCAGTCCTTGCCGGAGAATGCTCCGCCGCCGTGTCTTGCAGCTCCGCCGTAGGTATCAACAATAATCTTGCGGCCGGTCAGGCCTGCGTCACCATGAGGTCCGCCGATTACGAAGCGGCCGGTCGGATTGATAAAGTACTTGGTATTCTCATCCAGCATATCCTTCGGAAGTACCGGGTCAAATACGTACTTTTTAATATCTTCGTGAATCTGTTCCTGCGTCACTTCCGCATCGTGCTGGGTTGACAGAACGACAGCTTCCAGGCGAACCGGCTTTCCATCCTGGTACTCTACAGAGACCTGGCTCTTTCCGTCCGGTCTGAGATACTTAAGGGTGCCATCCTTGCGGACCTTTGTCAGCTGTCTGCACAGCTTATGCGCAAGGTCGATCGCGAACGGCATATAGCTGTCGGTCTCGTTGGTGGCATAACCGAACATCATTCCCTGGTCGCCGGCACCGATCGCCTCGATCTGGCTGTCTGACATCTGGTTTTCTCTTGCTTCCAGTGCCTTGTCAACGCCCATGGCGATATCTTCCGACTGCTTGTCAAGAGCGACAAAAACAGCGCAGGAATCAGCGTCAAACCCCATATCTCCGCCGACATAGCCGATCTCACGGATCGTATCTCTTACGATATTCTGATAATCAACCGTTGCATTTGTCGTGATCTCTCCGCAGACAACAACAAATCCTGTGCAGGCAATTGTCTCGCAGGCAACACGGCTCATGGGATCCTGCGCAACGACCGCATCCAGAATCGCGTCAGAGATCGCGTCGCAGACTTTGTCCGGATGTCCCTCTGTAACGGACTCGGAAGTAAACAATAACTTATCCATAACAACTCTCTTTCCGGCTGAGCAAACACAGCCATGTGACATCTGCTTTTCTTTTATTTTGTAATTAAAAAGCCCGCACAAGGCGGACTCAATGATTCTGACTGAATCCCCTTATTGTTCGAGATATCTCGCTCAGGTTGGCACCTTCCGCATAAACGGGGTTGCCGCGGTTTCTCAGGTCCTTTGTACCTCCGCCGCCTCTGAATAAGAGAAAAGCAAATTATTTAATTACCGCTCATACTATACGTTAGACAACTAAAACCGTCAAGAGCAATTTTGCTCCTGACGGAAACAATTTCTCAGGTATGTCAGACGAAAATATACATCGCGGGCTCTTTGTCGCCCTGAGCGAAGACGAATCTCTCACTTCATCAGCCGGTCCTGCCGGCAAGGCTTCCAAAACTTCTCAAGTATTTCAGGAATGCTTCTCGAGGTACTTGAGATAATTCTCAACCATCAGCGCGATCTTGAACGTGACTGCGTCGTCAAATGAACGGATATCCAGTCCTGTCGCACGGGAGAGCTTCTCAAGACGGTACACCAGAGTATTGCGGTGTACGAACAGCTGTCTTGCGGTCTCGGACACGTTCAGGCTGTTGCCGAAGAACATCTTGATCGTGGAGAGCGTCTCTTCATCAAACTCCTCCGGCTGCTGTTTTGTGAAAACCTCTTTAATGAACATCCGGCAGAGATTCTCCGGAAGCTGGTAGATCAGACGGCCGATTCCCAGTGTATTGTACATATGCACACGCTGTCCTGAATAGAAGATCTTGCCTACGTTCAGCGCCATGCGCGCTTCCTTGAAGGAACGGGAAACCTGTGAGATCTCTTCCACGAGCGTTCCGCAGGCAACTCTCACATCGATCATCGCCTCCGTATTCAGCGTATCGCGGATCGTCACAGCAGTATCTTCCAGGTCTTCATACACCGCTTTCTCATCCAGTGCCTGGATCAGAATAATACTCTTCTCATCAACTTCCGTGATCAGGTTGCCCTCTTCGCTGCCGAACAGACTGCGGATGACTTCCATTGCGGAATTATCACGCTCATGCTTTGTCTCAACGATAAAGACAACTCGTCTGAGCTGTGGCTCGATATGAAGCTTCTTCGCCCGGTTGTAGATATCGACCAGCAGCAGATTATCCAGCAGCAGATTCTGGACAAAATTATTACGGTCAAAACGTTCCCTGTACGCAACGATCAGATCCTGCAGCTGGCTGACAGCGATCCGTCCCACCATATGGACATCCTCGCCCGCGCCTCTGGCGATCAGGATGTATTCCGGATCCTCCTCACCTCTTACTTTAAAGAAATGAAATCCCTGCAGTTCCTGGCTGTCGGCCGGTGACTGCGCAAACTGGATAACCGTCTCGGAGCCGACCGACTCCCTCGCCTGCGTAGAAGCAACAATATAACCTTCCAGGTCCCACACGGAAAAATCAATCTTCGTGATCGACTTAAGTTTATCAATGGAACTCTTGATCGTCTGATTTGAAATCATAACCGTCCTCACTTCTTCTCTCTGCCGTTTCGCTCCTGCCAATAGCCTGGGTATCAGCAGTCTCTGTCCGCTATCATTTTATGATAATACACTTATTAAAACAAGAGGACCGTCCCTGACGGGACGGCCCCTGTATAATTCTTTTCAGATCAATTCAGCCACCTGATCAGTTGGTGATGGTCTGCTCGGTTTCCTTATCAAAGATATGGACCTTGTCAACGTCGATCGCGAACTTAACCTCAGATCCGGTTCTTGCGTCTGTCTTCGGATTGACACGTGCGGTCATGTTAGCGCCGTTGATGGTGAAGTACAGGAATACTTCTGCACCAAGCAGTTCGTAAACTTCGATCTTTGCATCAAGTACGGAGTTGCTCTTTGCAACAACTTCCGGATCATCATTCAGATGCTCAGGACGGACACCCATGACAACAGTCTTTCCTGCATATCCGCCGTCAAGCAGCTTCTTGGACTTCTCTGCCGGAAGAGTAACCTTGCCAGCCTCGCCAAGATCCAGCGCACCGTCTGAGGTAACCTTTGCATCCAGGAAGTTCATCTGCGGAGATCCGATGAATCCGGCGGTGAACAGGTTTGCCGGCTTGTTGTACAGATTCTGCGGAGTGTCGACCTGCATGACAACGCCGTCCTTCATAACGACGATTCTGGTACCAAGCGTCATAGCCTCGGTCTGGTCATGTGTAACGTAGATGATGGTAGCGCCAAGTCTCTGATGAAGCTTGGAGATCTCAGTTCTCATCTGAACACGGAGCTTGGCATCCAGGTTGGACAGCGGCTCGTCCATCAGGAAGACCTTCGGGTTACGTACGATAGCACGTCCCATAGCAACACGCTGTCTCTGACCGCCGGACAGAGCCTTCGGCTTTCTGTCGAGGAGCTTCTCAAGGTCGAGGATCTTAGCCGCTTCGCGGACCATCTTGTCGATCTGATCCTTCGGGGTCTTTCTCAGCTTCAGAGAGAATGCCATGTTATCATAAACGGTCATATGCGGATACAGAGCGTAGCTCTGGAAGACCATTGCAATGTCACGATCCTTCGGCTCTACATCGTTAACAACGCGATCGCCGATCTTCAGGGTTCCGGAAGAGATCTCTTCAAGACCTGCTACCATACGAAGAGTGGTGGACTTTCCGCATCCGGACGGTCCTACGAAAATGATGAATTCCTTGTCAGCGATCTCAAGATTGAAATCCTTAACTGCTTCAAAGCCATTCGGGTAAACTTTGCAAATGTGTTCAAGAGATAAGCTTGCCATTATATAACCTCCAAAAAAACCGATACTATGCCGCGGCAGAACCCTCCCGCCGCATCAACAACTGAAATGAGTATACCGCAGGCAGGTTCATCACGCCATTGATGACTTAAACAAAATTTATACAGAACCGGGGTGCATTCTAACGAGAAAAAACCAATTCATTTTCCCGTATATCTGATTTGACGAATTTAGACATTATTCATCAGCAAATTGACGAAGACACCCTCTGTGGGTATACTTAATGAAACATCAGACTAAGGCAATGCGATCTGCTGGCATAAACCGGAAAGGCGGAGACGTTTGAATTATATTGTGGTGGATCTGGAATGGAACCAGTGCCCATACGGAAAAAAGAAAGAGGACCCAAAGATGCCCTTTGAGATCATCGAGATCGGAGCGGTAAAACTGGATCCTTCTTTTCATGAGCTCGGGACATTCCACGAAACCATCCGTCCGGTCCTGTACAAAAAACTGCATTATATGACAAGAAATGTCATCCACATGACTGAGAAAGATTTCCAGGGAAGACGCACCTTCCCTCAGGTCTTCGCGGACTTTCTTGTCTGGTGCGGCGCCAGCCCCATGTTCTGTACCTGGGGTCCGGGCGATCTGACCGAACTTCAGAGAAATGTGCGCTGGCATATGGATCACGGCTATCTGACAGGGCACTGGCCGTTTCCCTTCCCTCTTATCTTCCGCGACGTACAGAAGATATTCTCCTACGTCCATGAGGACGGAAAGCAGAGACGTGCTCTTAAATGGGCTGTCAATTATCTGGATCTCGACAGGACGATGGAATTCCACGACGCGTTTGCCGACGCCACCTATACCGCCAGGATTCTTGAGACACTTCCTGAAGAAACTCTGGAAGAATTCTCCTCTGTGGATACATATGTCACTCCGTCCAGGCGCAGCGAAGAGATCCTGATCCGGTACAGCAATTATACAAAATTCATATCCAAGTCATTTCATGAAAGAGACGCTGTCATGAAAGACCGCGTCGTATCCTCCACCAGATGCCACATCTGCGGTGAGAAGATCCGAAGAAAGATCCGGTGGTTCTCGGAAAACGGCAGGAATTACCTGTGCGTCGCCGAGTGTCCCGAACATGGTCTGATGAAGGGAAAGGCGCGGATAAGGCAGAACGCTTCCGGAGACTGGTTCGCGGTCAAAACGACACGGCCGATCACCGAACAGGAAATGGACCTGGTGAAGAAAAAACAGGATACCCTGCGGGCGAAACGCAGGTTCCACCGCCAGGCAGAAAGCGCAAAAACCTCAGGAAAATAAAAAGTCATGCTCTGATCCATGCTGCGGATCATCTGCATGACTTTTTTATTTTACACATCCATATGGAAATCCCGGATCAGATCTTCCATGCCTGTCAGAAGAGTATCGACCCTGCCGTAGAACGCGTCATTGTTCATGGGATTATCCATCTCTTCCTCGAGCAGATTCATAAGATCCTTGACCGCCTCCATACGGCCGACGCCTGCTGCGTCCTGGAACAGCTTCCTGCGCGAGCGCATGTTTTCTTCGGGCGTCATCCTGGATGCAATCGTATCCACACGCGGCTTCTCTCCGATAAAACGGAACGTGACAGAGGGCGAAGCATGGTTCAGAAGATTCGTCAGATAATAGATATCTCCCGTATTCTTGTAATATTTCCAGGCAAATGTCTTGCGCATCGTCTGTGCGCCGATCGTGCCCAGGCCGATCCGGGTCCCGGCATTCTTCAGCGCCCTGTACGCCTGCTCTCTTGAGACCGGATTCTGCTTCATACCGCGGAACAGCGGCGCGTCATCCGGTTTTCCTTCTGTATACTCTGCGATGATCTTTTTCAGATCCGCCTCAAACCGGAAGGAACGTTTTACTTTATGAGTGCCGAGATATACTACGATCGAGTCTTTGTCCCGCACGTCGCCGACCGTAAGTTTCAGGATATCCTGTACCTGCATTCCGGTCCCGACTCCTATACGGAACATAATAAAATACTTAACGTCAAGATTCAGAAGTTCTTCTTCGTATCTTCTGAGCGTTTCATCATCTTTGATCGGGGCGACCCAGTTCATTCACTGTCACCTCTCTTCTTCAGATCCAGATCCTCAAGGTTCGGATCATCCATCCAGTCGTCCCGGGTTCTCCTCGCCGTCTCCTGCTCCATGGCCCTGCGAAGCTCTTCCTCGATCTCAAGCGCAGACTTCGCGTCGATCTCAGCCTCGCGGCGCATGGCTTCGTCCCTTGCCGCTTTCATTTTCTTTCTGGAACGGTAATCCCTTGAAGACTGCAGCAGCAGGACCAGAAGAAGTATCAGCAGTACAATGATCAGAAGGCCTACCGTCAGAATAACAGCTGTCCTGTTGCGGGATACAAAATCCTCCGCCTTCGCGTACCAGACATTTACAAAATCGCCGATGTTATTCCATACAACTTCCTTCGTATCCGCAATATGGTTTTCTTTATCGCCATTCTGTCCTTCCATCGTAACCTGAACGGCTCTCTGCCACGGATAAGACATACTCATATTCACGGTCGGCACAGTCAGACTCATGCTCCCGACCGGCCATGTATGATAAGTAATATTCAGTCCCTTCGCCACTCCCGGAGCTGCTTCATCAGAAGCCGGAGACACAATGATCGAGGAAGTATCCGGATCTTTGGGTACGGATACAACCGGATTGCCATTGAACTCAGAGATCGTCTGCTGAAGTTCCGGAGCCTCAAACACCGTAGCCTTGCCGAGGTAATTCACGTGCATCGCCTGCGCCAGGGTCTTCCCTTTGAAATTATCGGACAGGCTGATATTCTGGAAATTGTCGAAACCATATCTGAGAAGATCTATCGTCTCAAGGTAATTCTGATCCGCCCCGTTTCCGTGAAGAAGTACGCAGACCAGCCGTCTTCCGTCCATCTCCCCATAGGTAACCAGCGTATTCCAGGCCCTCTCGGTATAACCGGTCTTGCCGCCGGTGCACCAGTCCGTATAGTAATCACTGTCAGATACCAGCATCCGATGATGGTTCTGGAGATACCGTGTCTCCTCATAGTTATTTGTCGGAGACACTTCATAATTCACGGTGCCGCAGATCGTGCGGAAACCTTCATTGCGGTATGCCTCCGCCGCGATCAGAGCATAATCGTGAGCCGTCGTGTAATGGTCATCCGCCGAAAGGCCCGACGGATTGGAGAAATGAGTGCCCGTGCATCCCAGAGCCGCCGCCCTGTCATTCATCATCTGGGCAAACCCCTCCATCGAACCGCCGACATATTCTGCGAGAGCATTGGCCGTATCATTTGCAGACTCCAGCATCAGCGTATACAGCGCATCCCGGATCGTCATCTGTTCACCTTCAGACAATCCGACATTCGACGCATTCTCATCCAGCTCGTAGACAATGGGCGAACAGGTCATCACAGCATCCAGATCCGCATTCTCCAGCGTCAGGAGACAGGTCATGATCTTGGTGATAGATGCAGGATACAGCTGACGGTCGCAGTTCTTGGAATACAGAAAAACACCCGTATCAATATCCATAACGACACCGGCCGACGCCTGGATCGCCTGGCCTTCCGGCCACCCCTCCACGGCATTCGACTGAATCGCCTCATAATATTCATCCGGGATATAATCATCTTCGTCCGCGAAAACAGTGCAGACGGATCCGGCAGCAAGAAGTACTGTCATAACAAGACAGACAAAAACGCGCACGGAATATGGTAAGAAATGATCCTTACGGAAATGACTCAGATTCTTCATGTTGATCCCCTTGAACAATTATTCTGCTCCCCAGCAGATATGCAAAAACTTCGCCGTGATGCTCTCACGGCGAAGTAAGTGTAACATGTTTTGGGTGTAAATGCAACTTAAACTGAACTCTGTTGCACTTCAGACAAACTAATATCTGTTATATCCCATACTATGTGTTGGCCGGTCTGCCCGGCAAACTTTGTCTGCTCCGTTTGTCTCACTGCAAACCATCTGCCTGCGCTCTGGCTCCTATAGAAGCGTGGTCGCTTCGCGCAGGCACGGTTTTTGTGAGACTGCACTGCTCACGACATGTTTGCCTATACAGACCGGCCGCCGCATAGTAACAAATTCACTCCACAACCGCGACTGCCTCGATCTCACACAGAACGCCCTTCGGAAGTGCCTTCGCAGCTACACAGGAACGTGCCGGCTTGCTGACAAAATACTTCTCATAAACTGCGTTAAACGCGGCAAAGTCAGCCATGTCCGCAAGGAAACAGGTGGTCTTGAATACTTTTTCAAAGGATGTCCCCGCCTCCTCAAGAAGCGCTCCGACGTTCTTGCAGCTCTGCTCAGCCTGCACTTCGATCGTATCGCCCGGAACATCTCCGGTTGCCGGATCTACCGGGATCTGGCCTGAAAAATAAGCTACTCCGTTTACAATGATTCCCTGGGAATACGGTCCGATCGCTGCCGGTGCCTTGTCTGTTGAGATGTACTTCATAATACGTGCCTCCTTTATCAATTCCTGAACTAACCCTGTGTTCTCTATAATTATTCCGGCTTTAAGCGCCGTGATTCTGCAGATACCACTGTGCGGTCAGCGAAGAGATCTGCTGTATCGCAGCTATGGCTTCATCATTCCTTCCTGCAAGATCGTTGCTCAGAACGGTCAGAATGTAGCCTTCTCCCTCGCCTTCCGGCGGGAATATGATGGCGACGTCGTTCTCGATACAGCCAAGGCCGTATCCTTCCGGCATCTCTCCGGTCTTGTTGCCGCTGGTGAAACCTTCGGGAAGTCCGGCCGGGATCTTATTTTTCAAAGCCTGTCCCTTAACAATTTCCAGCATCTTGGCAGATGCTTCTTCGTTGACCAGTTTCCCGTGATAAATATCCGACAGGAACTTTCTTGTATCGGCTGCCGAGGTGTAATTGTCACCGGTCGGATTCGATTCCAGGAATCTTCTTCCGATGGATGTTCCGACATATCCGTTCTCTTTGCAGAATTCTCCGATCAGTTCAGCGCCTTTCTTAAAGTCTCCGCCGCCCAGCCTGTCGATAAGAAGATTCGCAGCATCGTTGTCAGAGACCGTGATCATATTATTGAGGGTCTCTCTGAGCTGTCCTTCATACTCTTCGCCAAACGGGACCGGTTCTTCTCCTTCCGGCGGATAGCACATATACCGGTAAACTGCGCCCATAATAAACAGTTTTACGACACTGGCAGACTGCATCACGTCGGCATCGTGATATCCGCACACTTCACCGCTCTCAAGGTCTTCATATCCGACAGCCCAGTGCTCTCCCATCGCTTTGCGTCCGGAGACAACCTGAGTAAGGACCGTATTGACAGGTTCCGGATAATTCACCGCTTCAGATTCAGTCTGTGCCTGAGATTCGGTCTCTTCTGCGTTTCCGGACATTCCATTTTCGTATTCAGTGTCAGGAACGACCATAAAACCCTCTTCCATGTCACTCTCTGTCTGTACTTCACTGTCCAGAGCCTCAGTGTCATTCTCTGCCTGAGTCTCTATGAACGGGACTCCGTCCTCTGTGTCTATCGCAACCTGCTGCTCTGACTGTGCCTGTGTATCCTCTGCCGGCTCTTTCTGCTGAACTGCCTTATTCAGCAGGTCACATCCGCTCAGTCCCAGCGCTGCCGCAAGCAGCATTGCAAAAAAACTTATCTTTTTCATTCATCTTCTCCTGTGGCATCATCCGGCGAGTCGGTCTCTTCGGAAGCATCTTCCTCATCCGGTTCATCCGTGTCCTCTTCGTCGTACTCATTTTTCGGAACAGTCTCTCTCACCTTGGCGATCGAAACCACAACATCCTCACCGTCAAGCCTCATCAGCTTCACTCCTGACGTGACTCTGCTCAGGACAGATATATTCTCGCAGCTCATGCGGATGATAATGCCGTCTGTGTTGATCATCATGATCTCGTCATCCTGCTCTACAGGAATGGCTCCGACGATATTTCCTGTCTTATCCAGGATACGGTAGCAGAGAATTCCCTTGCCGCCGCGGCCCTGAACACGGAATTCATTTACATCGGTCAGCTTGCCCATGCCCTTCTCGGACACAAACAGCAGATAGGGTGCCTCATCCGCAAGGACCATGGATACGACTTCATCTCCGTCGATCAGGTTGATTCCGCGCACACCCATGGAAGATCTGCCGGTCGCCCTCGCGTCGGATTCTTTGAACCGGATACACTGGCCGAACTTGGTCACCATCAGGATCTCTTTCTCATTGTCCGTCGCTTCGACAGCGATTAGTTCGTCGTCTACTCTCAGAGAGATCGCGATCAGTCCATTCTTGCGGACATTTGCGTATTCGGAAATGAGTGTTCGTTTGATCTGTCCCTTGCGGGTCGCCATGGTCAGATATCCGTCCTCAGAGATCTCCTGGTCGCTTCCGACCGGGATCACTGCAGACAGCTTCTCATCCGGCTGCAGCTGCAGCAGGTTCACGATCGCAACGCCGCGGGCGGTCCTTCCAGCTTCAGGCACTTCATATGCCTTCAGTTTGTAGACTCGTCCCTTATTTGTGAAGATCATAAGATCCGCATGTGTATCAGTCATCAGCAGACGGTCGATATAATCTTCCTTCAGCGTCTGCATACCCTTGATGCCTCGTCCGCCGCGGTTCTGGGACTTGAAGTTATCTTCGCTCATCCGCTTGATATAGCCAAGCTTGGTGACCGTGATAACGATATCTTCCCTCTCGATCAGATCTTCCGCGTCAAAGTCCGCAATATCATAGCCGATCTTTGTCCTGCGGTCATCGCCGTATTTATCCCTGATGACCAGGATTTCCTTGCGGATAACGCCGAGAAGAAGTTTCTCATCTCCCAGGATGGCAGTCAGTTCTGCGATCAGTTTCAGCAGCTGTTCATGCTCTGCCTCGATCTTACCTCTTTCCAGACCTGTCAGGGCTCTCAGACGCATATCAACGATCGCCTGAGCCTGCACATCATCCAGTCCGAACTTTTCTATCAGGGAATTCTTGGCAACCTGCACATTCTCGGAAGAGCGGATGATCCGGATCACTTCATCGATATTGTCCAGCGCGATCAGCAGTCCCTGCAGGATATGATCTCTCTCCTGCGCTTTATTTAACTCATACTTCGTGCGGCGGGTGACCACTTCTTCCTGATGCTTCAGGTAATAGTGAAGCATCTCCAGAATGTTCATGACCTTCGGCTGATTGTCTACCAGCGCGAGCATGATGACGCCGAAAGTATCCTGCAGCTGTGTATGCAGGAAGAGTTTATTTAAAATGATATTGGCGCTGGCGTCTCTTCGGATGTCGATGGTGACGCGCATTCCTTCACGGCTGGATTCATCCGTGATGCCCGTGATTCCGTCGATCTTCTTGTCGCGGACAAGCTGCGCAATCTTCTCGATCAGCCTTGCCTTATTGACCAGATAGGGAAGCTCCGTAATTACAATGCGGCTTCTTCCGTTGGGAAGTGTCTCGATATCTGTAACGGCACGGATCCTTATCTTGCCGCGGCCGGTGCGGTATGCTTCATTGATCCCTGCCTTACCGAGGATCTCGGCACCTGTCGGGAAGTCCGGTCCCTTGACGATCTTGAGGATCTCATCAATTGATGTCTCTCTGTCTTCCTCCACACGGTTATCGATGATCTTCACGACTGCATCGATCACCTCTCTCAGGTTGTGGGGAGGAATGTTGGTCGCCATGCCTACCGCGATACCGGTAGTACCATTTACCAGAAGATTGGGGAAACGGCTGGGAAGGACAGTGGGTTCTTTCTCTGTCTCATCAAAGTTCGGAACGAAGTCAACCGTGTCCTTGTTAATGTCAGCCAGCATCTCCATGGACATCTTCGACAGACGGGCTTCAGTGTATCGCATGGCTGCGGCGCCGTCGCCGTCCACCGAACCGAAGTTGCCATGTCCGTCAACCAGCGGGTATCTCATGGACCAGTCCTGGGCCATATAGACAAGAGCTCCATAGATGGAGCTGTCCCCGTGGGGATGATATTTACCCATGGTATCACCGACAATACGCGCACATTTCCTGTGCGGTTTGTCAGGCCCGTTATTCAGTTCGATCATTGAATACAGAACTCTTCTCTGCACCGGTTTCAGACCGTCTCTGACATCCGGAAGCGCCCTGGCAGCGATTACGCTCATCGCATAATCGATATAGGATTCCTCCATCGTCTTCTGCAGATCTACTTCCTGAATCTGATCAAATATTTTGTCGTCCATTCTCTGCTCCTGTTAGTATATTTACACTTCGTATAAGCTGCGTGCTGCTTCGCGCTGCACGCTCACGCAGCACTACGATCATTCGGATTCCGGCCTATCAGCCTGCATCCTCATGATCGTTGCCCAGCCAACTGTACAGGATTTCTTATATGCATAAATGCATAACGAAACCTGTACACCTGTCTGGAGCTTATACGTCCAGGTTTCTGACTCTTGTGGCATTCTCTTCGATAAACTCACGTCTGGGTTCTACCTGGTCTCCCATGAGAGTTGTAAATGTAACGTCGATCGATGATTCATCATCGTCGTCCATTGAGACTCTCTTGAGGATGCGTCTTGCCGGATCCATGGTTGTCTCCCAGAGCTGCTCCGCATCCATCTCTCCCAGTCCTTTGTAACGCTGTATCTTGTTGTTCTGATCACGTCCGACTTCCGCGAGGATGTTATTCAGTTCCTCATCGGAGTAGGCATACCAGACTTTCTTGTTTTTCTCCAGCTTATACAGCGGAGGAGTCGCAAGATATACATGACCCTGCTTGATCAGCTCCGGCATAAACCGGTAGAAGAATGTAAGCAGCAGTGTCGCGATATGCGCGCCGTCAACGTCGGCATCTGTCATGATGATGATTCTGTTATATCGAAGCTTTTCGATATCAAAATCTTCATGGATACCGGTTCCGAACGCGGTGATCATCGCACGGATCTCCGCGTTGCCAAGAATACGGTCAAGCCTTGCCTTCTCTACATTCAGGATTTTTCCGCGAAGAGGCAGGATCGCCTGGGTTGCTCTGGCTCTTGCCGTCTTTGCAGACCCGCCTGCGGAATCTCCCTCAACGATAAAGATCTCGCAGTTCTCGCGGTTCTTGTCCGTACAGTCAGCCAGTTTTCCGGGAAGGCTCAGTCCGTCCAGCGCACTCTTCCTGCGCGTCAGGTCCCTGGCCTTTCTTGCAGCAGCCCTGGCTCTCTGGGCCATGACAGACTTCTCTATGATAATCTTGCCGATCTGAGGATGCTGCTCCAGATATACCGTAAGACTCTCGCTCAGCAGACTTTCGACTGCGCCTCTTGCCTCAGAATTGCCCAGTTTCTGCTTCGTCTGGCCTTCAAACTGCGGCTCCCCGATCTTGATCGATACGATTGCTGTAAGACCTTCACGGATATCATCACCTGTCAGATTCTCTTCACTGTCCTTGAGAAGCTTCTGCGCCCTTCCGTAATCATTGAAAGTTTTGGTCAGCGCATTGCGGAAGCCGGTCATATGTGTTCCGCCTTCCGGAGTGATGATATTGTTGACAAATGAATACGTCGATTCGTTATACCCGTCGTTGTGCTGCATCGCGATCTCAACAAGGACTCCGTCCTTCTCGCCCTCGCAGCCGATAATATCGTCATACAGCGGGGTTTTGCCCTTATTCAGATACTGAACAAATTCGCGGATACCGCCCTCATAGTGGAAAGATCTCTCCTTCCAGGGTTCCACTCTCTCATCCGTCAGAGTGATCCGGAGACCCTTCGTCAGAAAAGCAGTCTCTCTGAGTCTCTGCTTCAGGGTATCAAAATCATAATTCAGTGTCTCAAAAATGGAACTGTCAGCCATAAAAGTAACCTGGGTTCCACTCTTCTCAGGATCACATTCACCGACAACCTTCAGAGCATACATTGCATTGCCGCGCTCATATCTCTGCTGGTACACCTTCCCCTCATGGAAGACCTGTACCTCCAGATAATCCGACAGAGCATTGACGACAGAAGCGCCGACGCCGTGAAGACCACCGGAAACCTTGTATCCCCCGCCGCCGAACTTACCGCCGGCATGAAGGACCGTAAACACGACTTCAACGGCAGGCTTGCCTGCCTTCTCATTGATCCCTACGGGAATTCCGCGCCCGTCATCCAGGACTGTAATGGAATTATCCGGATGGATATTGACCTTGATATGCGAGCAGGCACCTGCAAGAGCCTCATCGACTGAATTGTCAACGATCTCATAAACCAGGTGGTGAAGTCCTCTTGCTGACGTAGACCCGATATACATACCGGGTCTCTTACGGACTGCTTCCAGTCCTTCCAGTATCTGTATCTGATTGGCACCATACTCGGTGTTTGTCTCAGTTCCCATATTTCCTCCGCAATAATCTTCTGTCTGATCTTTACGCATTTGGAAGTATTATACCACATCTTGTAAGATTTCCCTAATGAATCTTACAAGTACTGGGTTTATACGGATTTTTACTGTCTGTAAAATACTGAATTATATCTGTCTGAAATAAAAATAACCAGCATGCCCTTTCCGGACACCTGGTTATCATTAATATCCTGCAGTTATTTTTAATTATCCTGTGACTATCTCTGTTATTCCGACATACAGACTACACTGCCGTTATCAACATGGAAGAACCTGTCGATCTGCACCGGACTGTTTTCATATTCTTCCAGTCCTGTACAGGTGATAAAAGTCTGAATCTCACCGATCGAATCCAGCAGATAATGCTGACGGTTCGTATCCAGTTCAGACAGAACATCGTCAAGAAGAAGGACCGGAATATCTCCGGTTGCTTCTTTTACCAATTCTATTTCCGCAAGCTTCAAGGACAGCGCCGCAGACCGCTGCTGTCCCTGGGATCCGAAGTGACGGATATCGATCCCGTTCACTGTAAAACTCAGGTCATCCCTGTGAGGGCCTGTCTCCGTCGATTTAAGATACAGATCCTTATCACGGCCGGCAGCAAGCGTCCGGGCAAACTCATCTGCAGAAACATTCTTTTCATAGCCGACACAGATTTTTTCTCTGCCTCCGCTCAGTTTTTCATGAATCGGCAGAATGATCTCACTGAGTTTTTCCACAAACTTTTCTCTGGAACGGATCAGAGACGATCCGTACCGGACCAGCTGTTCATCCCATATATCCAGCGTATCGATATCCTGAGGCCTGAAAGTCAGATCCTTGAGAAGTTTATTTCTCTGAAGAAGGACCTTGTTGTAATCTGCAAGAGACGAGACATATATCTGGTCAAGCTGGCACAGCTCCATATCCAGGAACCTTCTTCTTTCAGAAGGGCCATTCTTGATAATTCCCAGATCTTCCGGAGAAAAGAACACAAAATGTCCAAGGCCGATCAGCTCCTGCGCCTGGCGGATCGCTATCCCGTTAATCGCGATTCCCTTTGCCCTGGCTTTCTTCAGGTGCATATCGATCCTGTAATCAATATCCTTCTTCGCCATCTCCATCCGAAGATGTGCTTCATCCGCATCAAACCGGATCAGCTCCCTGTCCCTTGAAGTTCTGTGGGATCTTGTCGTCCCGCAAAAATATATGGCCTCGAGAATGTTCGTCTTCCCCTGGGCATTATCTCCGTAAAAAAGATTCGTCCCTCTGGAAAACGACAGCTCCAGACCATCGTAATTGCGAAACTGTTCCAGTTTAAGCGTGCTGATGTACATGAATCTCTTCGCTCTCAAACCCTACAACATCACCGTCATGGATCTTCTTGCCGCGCATCGTGCAGACTTCACCATTGACAGTAACTTCTTCATTCTCGATCGCATGCTTGGCGTCGGACCCTTCATCAACAAGACCGGCAGCTTTAAGAAGCTGGCCGAGCTTGATATAATCCTCGCCTGCACGCAGAGTAAAATCTCTCATACTCAATCCTCATTCCTGCCACCTGCACCCGGCAGCTTTTTTTCTCACTTTGGGCAAGAAAGCTTATTTTCCAACTCTTCTCCCCACAGTTTGCACTGACTTGCTTTCTATTTGGGCAAGAAAAGAAGTTATCCCACTCTCTTCCCCACGGCTATACTAAATCAGCCTTACTCACGCTGCTTTATCACGCAGCATTATATTGAAAACATCAAACCGGGCGATATCTTACACGAAGTTGACCGGCAGGACGAGATAGATATAGGATCCTGCGTCATCCCTAATAAAGCAGGGTGCCTTGGAATTCAGGAAGTAGACAGATATCTCTTCGTCATCGATTACACGAAGCACATCAAGAATGAATTTCGGATTGAAACCGATACGAAGTTCTTTTCCTTCTGATTCCACCGCTACGTCATCCGACATGGAACCTGCTGATGAGCGGATTGAAAGATTCATGGAATCTCCGCCGATCGTCAGTACCAGGGTTCCTTTATCAGATTCACTGGTAAAGAGCATTGCCCTGTCAACTGCACTCATAAGAGCAGTCTTCTTCACCTTGATCTTTGTCTCATAGTCATTGGACAGCATCTGGTCAATGCGGAAATACTTTCCATCGATCAGACGGGATACAACCAGAGTTCCGTCCATCTCAAACAGGATCTGGTTCTTTGTAAAGTAGACGCGGACTTCATCCTCGATCTCGCCGGATACGATCTTGCTGATCTCACTGAGTGTCTTTCCCGGGATGATTGCCTCGTAATCTTCGTAAGAAGAGTCAAGATTCAGCTGGCGGATCGCAATGCGGTGTCCGTCCAGAGCAGTCATGCGCAGTTCATTTTCATGGATCTGCAGATTCTCGCCAGTCATGATCTTGTTGGCGTCGTTGGGTGAGATAGAGAAAAGAGTCTGACGGATCAGCTCACGCAGCTGGAACTGATTCATCACCACAGGATTATCTTTATCCACTGAAGGAAGGGGACTGAATTCAGTTCCGTCCTTGCCGACGATATTGAAGACAGAATTCTCACAGGTGATGGTTGTCTGATAATTGGATCCTGTCTCTATGGTTATATCTGCTTCCGGCATCTTTCTGATGATCTCGGAAAACAGTTTTGCATCCAGACAGATCAGACCTCTCTCTTCTATCGTTCCCTTTACCTCAGTCTCAATGCCAAGCTCCATGTCATTGCCTGTAAGCTTGATCGTATCGACCGTCGCATCGATCAGGACACAATAGAGAATGTTCATGGTTGTCTTAGAAGGAACCGCTTTCAGAACAATATTCAGAGATTTCGCCAGTTCCTGTTTCGCAGCTGTAATCTTCATACCATCATCGCCTTCCTCATACAAATAAATAAAAACAAGATCAGTATTCTTCTTAATATAGACTGTGGAAAGGTGGAAATGGGGATCCAGCCTTACTGGCCACAGTATTTTTCGCTTGGAAAACCTGTTGGAGAACAATAATGTTTAAACAGGATAACCGTCTGTCTGTCCACAGGCCGCCTTTGAGTGTCTGAAAATGAGTCGCTTTTGTGTTGATGAAATGTAATAATTCATCAACCTTAATCCCATCTGATTCACTCGTTTAAACGGTGGAAAAGTGGATAATTCAGTGGATAAGACAGTTTTCTGTCAAATACGCTTTTAATTCGACGGACTTATTTTTTTCTTCAGGACATCGATCGTCCGGCGGAATTCATCAAACTGTTTGATATCGTCTTCAACTTTATTAATACCATAGATGACCGTGGAATGGTCTCTCTTCCCCAGAGCGTCTCCGATCGAGTTGAAAGACATGTTGGTCATATTGCGGCACAGATACATTACGATCTGTCTGGGCTGGACGATCTCAGAATTCCTCTTTGATCCTTTGATGTCCTGCACGGGGATATTGAAATGTTCTGCGACTGTATTGATGATCAGTTCTGCTGTTACTTCCTTTTTCTCATCCGGAGAAATAAACTCTTTCAGAGCATCTTCCGCAAGTTCTATGGTAATCTCTCTGTTTTCCACACGGCTGAGCGCGATCAGTTTTGTAAGTGCGCCTTCCAGCTCACGGATGTTTGACTTGATGTTGGTAGCGATGTACTGGAAAACTTCATTATTAATAGAGTATCTCTCCATCTCTGCTTTTTTCTGCAGGATAGCCATCCTGGTCTCGTAATCCGGCATCTGGATATCTGCCAGAAGACCGGAAGCGAATCTGGTGCGGAGTCTCTCATCCAGCGTATCGAATTCCTTCGGAGGACGGTCTGAGGAGATGATGATCTGTTTTTCTCTTGCAATCAGTTCATTGAAGGTATGGAAGAACTCTTCCTGAGTTGATTCCTTTCCTATTATAAACTGTATGTCATCGATCAGCAGAATATCTATGTTGCGGTATCTGTGGCGGAAGCCGTTGATCAGAGAGATATTGTTGGAGTTTCTCAGAGCGTCGATCAGTTCATTTGTAAAAGTCTCTGAAGAAACATATCTGACTGTCTTTTCAGGCTGAGTCGATATGATATGTCCTGCGATGGCGTGCATCAGATGAGTCTTGCCAAGTCCCGGG
>Ga0256405_10005848_pt1 | contig 20550 bp, 15 predicted proteins | sample RumenRJG_02DNA_FD_189096 | JGI IMG/M metagenome (GOLD analysis project Ga0256405, IMG submission 189096) | Bovine rumen microbial communities from Lethbridge, Alberta, Canada - RJG_02 | ecosystem: Host-associated > Mammals > Digestive system > Stomach > Rumen | place: Canada: Alberta... | reverse complement strand
CTGTTCGAGGACCTCGATCGCCTCGCCTTCGAGCGCGAGCATGTGGTCGGGCGCAATCACCTCGACGTCGGGGAGCGTCTTGAGGAACGCGATTGCGTTTGCGCGCGCGGCCTCGAGCGTGTCGTTGGTCCAGTTGACTTTGCTCAGCGGCAGATATCCGATCTTGAACATTGCATGGTTCCTTGTTTGATGTTTGAAGTATTCTTTTTATTATATTAGAAACAACAAAAACAACTTGTAAAAACAACTTCATTTTTCTCGCCGCGAAACCTCGCGGCGTTCTTGAGCCGGCGGGCGCGCTGCCCGCCGTAATAGTTGTTTTTATCTGTTGTCAATGTTGTTTTCATGCCTTAGAAATTCCTCGACCTCGGCGCGGGTGGGGGCGGAGGGCGGACGGCCAGAGAGCCCGCGGCACTTTATCGCCGAGACCGCCGCGCCGAAGCGCTGGCACTCGAGAAGATCGTGCGTCTCGAGCCAGCGGACGGCGAACCCCGTGTGGAAGAGATCGCCGCATCCTGTCGTGTCGACGACTTTCTCGACATGGAACGCCGGACACTTCACGAAGTCCTTTCCGTCGAAGCACATCGACCCGCGCACGCCCATCGTCGCGCCGCAGACCTTGGGGCGATACTTGGCATACACCTGGCGAACGGCCTCCTCCGCGTCCTTGAGACCCGTGAGCTTGAGGATGAACTCCTCCGAGCAGACGAGGAGGTCGGCGAGCGGCAGGAGCTCGTTCATGCCGTCGCGGTGCGTGCCTGCGTCGTACATCACCGTTACGCCCGCCTCGCGCGCGACCTTCGCCGCGGCAATCGCGCCGCCCGCGTTGTGTCCGTCGAGATGGAGCACCTTCGCGGCGGCGATCCTCTCGGCGTCTATCTCGTCCGCCGTCAGCTCGTCCAGTCCCTCGCGCGTCCACGCGCAGGAGCGTGCGCCGGTCTTCTCCTCGATCCAGAGGTAGGCGATTGCGCTCGTCGCGCCCTTCCTGACCTTCACCATCGAAGTATCGACGCCCTGACGCGCGAAGTCGTCGAGGATCATCCGCCCGTCCGCATCGTCGCCGACAGTTCCGACGAACGCCGCGCTCATCCCGAGCGTCGCCGCGCCCGCCGTGGAGTTCGCCGCAGGCCCTCCGCCCATGATGGCGTGGGAAATCATCCGTACCTTCGTGTCCATCGGAATGAACGGCAGCACCGCGAGGTGGTCGTTCGAGCAAAAACCGAGGCCGATATAGTCAGCACATCCCATAGCGGGCATTATACCACAAACGCCATGAGAGCGGCGAGAGGTTTCCTGAAACAAGATGAGAAAAGACGAGAGGTTCAGCTCAGACCCGGACGCGGCCGGAGGCAACCTCGGCGCGGTATTCGTCGACAGTGCGGCGAAGGCCGGCGGCAAGGTCGATTTTCGGCGCCCATCCGAGGCTGCGAATAAGCCGCGTGTCGCATAGCTTGCGCGGCGTGCCGTCGGGCTTCGTGCGGTCCCACTCGATGAACGCCTGGGAGCCAGTCGCCACCTTCACCATGTCCGCAAGCTGGCGTATCGTCACCTCGCGACCCGAGCCGACGTTGACGAGATCCGGCGGATTCTCCATCTCGAGGAGGAAGAGACACGCCGACGCGAGGTCGTCCACGTGCAGGAACTCGCGGAGAGGCGAGCCCGATCCCCAGAGCGTCACCTTCTGCCCGCCGCTGACTCGCGCCGTCTCGAACTTGCGGATCATCGTCGGCAGGACATGGCCGTGTTCGGTATCGTAGTTGTCGCCGGGCCCGTAGAGGTTCGTCGGCATGAGCGAATGGTAGACAAGCCCCCTTTCGCGCCTCAGGAACTCGCAGAGCTTGAGCCCCGATATCTTCGCGAGCGCATAGCCCTCGTTCGTCTTTTCGAGTTCCGAGGTGAGGAGCGCGCTTTCCGGGATCGGCTGCGGCGCCATGCGCGGGTAGATGCACGTCGAACCGAGGAAGAGAAGCCGCCTGACACCCGCCTCCGCCGCGCCCCATATGGTGTTTAGCGCGATAAGCTCGTTCTCATAGAGGAACCTGGCATTCGCCGCGCTGTTCGCGCCGATTCCGCCGACGCGAGCCGCCGCAATTATGGCGACGTCGGGTTTCTCCGCTTCGTAGAACGCGCGGACCGCCGCAGGGTCGAGGAGATCGAGCTCGGAATGGGTGCGCGTGACGATGTTCTCGAAGCCCGCCGCCTTCAGCGCACGGACGCACGCCGAGCCAACCATTCCGCGATGCCCCGCGACGTAGATCTTGTCGGTCTTAAGCATCCTTGATCGCCCTTTCCTTGCGGGCGAGCTCGAGGTCGGAGTCGACCATCATCTTCACGAGGTCGTGGAACTTGACCTTCGGCTCCCAGCCAAGCTCGCGCTTCGCCTTCGACGCGTCGCCAAGAAGCTGGTCGACCTCGGTCGGGCGGAGATACCTCTTGTCGCACTCGACGTACTTCTCCCAGTCGAGGCCGACGAGGCCGAACGCCTCCTGGAGAAACTCCTTGACCGTGTGCATTTCGCCCGTCGCGAGAACGAACTCGTCGGGCCGCTCGTGCTGCATGATGCGCCACATGCCCTCGACGTAGTCGCCCGCAAAGCCCCAGTCGCGGAGCGAGTTGATGTTGCCCATGTAGAGCTTGTCCTGAAGCCCCATCTTGATGCGGCCGACGGCCCTGGTGATCTTGCGCGTCACGAACGTCTCGCCGCGGCGAGGCGACTCGTGGTTGAAGAGGATTCCGTTGGAGGCGAAGATGCCGTATGCCTCGCGGTAGTTGCGGACGGCCCAGTAGGCGTAGAGCTTCGCGACCGCGTAGGGCGAGCGCGGGTAGAACGGAGTCGTCTCCTTCTGCGGAACTTCCTGCACGAGGCCGAAGAGTTCGGAGGTCGACGCCTGGTAGAACTTGGTGAGCTTGTCGCGCCCGGTGAGGTGGATCGCTTCGAGAAGCCGCATGGTGCCGAGCGCATCGACGTCGCCGGTGAACTCAGGCGAGTCGAACGAGACGCGCACGTGGCTTTGAGCCGCGAGGTTGTAGATTTCGTCGGGCTGTATCTCGTAGACGAGCTTAACGAGGTTCGCGCTGTCCGCGAGGTCCCCGTAGTGGAGGAAGAGCCGAACGCCGTTGATGTGCGGGTCTTGGTAGAGATGGTCGATCCTCTCCGTGTTGAACGTCGACGCACGGCGGATGATGCCGTGGACCTCATAGCCCTTCGCAAGCAGCAATTCCGCGAGATAGCTGCCGTCCTGCCCGGTAATGCCCGTGATGAGTGCTTTCTTCATTGACGAATCTTCCCTTTGAAGTGTATATTATACCACATTTGACGGCTAGGTTACGGCCCGCGGAAAGACTGGCGCATTTGTCATGGATTGCCGAGCCGCAAGCCTCCCCTCGCACAACATGGCAAATGTGATTCAGATGACGTTGAGCGAGCGGATAAACGGAACAACGGCGTCAGCCAGGACCTCGGAGTTCAAGTGGTGTCCGCCGTGGAATGACTGCGCCATTCCGGGATAGTGCTCCTCGAAGGCCGCCCTCGACTCGGGCCCTACAAGCGTATCCTCGTCGCCGAAAAGTCCGTGGCAGAGCATGCGGTCGTCGTCGTCGATGCCGTCGAACTGGCGCGATTCAAGCTCCTGGAAATGGGCAACCGTCTCCTTGGTGACGTGGAACTCGGTCTCGCCGTCCTTGCGGCGGTTTAGCCACTTGTGCTTGCCGACGTAGAGGATGTCGTACTTCCTTGATATCCAGAAGGCCGGGTTCACGCAGATGCGCGTGAAGCCGTGGAGCATCTGCGCGTACATGCCGCCCATCGAGGTGCCGATGACGAGATCGGGCATCTCGTCGTAGGCAAGCGCCTCGAGCGTCTTCTCGGCGACGAGTGGATCGAGCGGAATGTCCGGCGCGACCACCACGGCGCGGCGCGACGGCTCAACCCTGTCCCAGAACCACTTGCGCAGCAGCTCGACGGTTCCGCTCGCGCCCGACGACGCAAATCCATGAAGGTAGAGAATCTTCTTCACAACTCGCTCGGTCGCCGACCCGTCAGAACGCGAAGTCGATCTGCCAGCGGAAGAAGTAGCCGGGCTTGTCGGTGTCGTAGTAGTCGCCCGGATTGAAGAGCTCGGCTATGACGTGCCCATAGATCTCGAAGCGCTCGCCCTTGTCCTTGGCGGGCGTCCAGATCGGGAACGTGTAGAGGGCGCGAGAGAAAAGACCCTTGAAGCGGCCGTTGCCACCGCCGACACCGTCGCGATCTGCCGCGAAGACAGGTCCGGTGGAGACTATGACCTTGTGGCGAGGCGCGAACTCCACGCCGCCCCAGAGCTTGAGGTAGTGCTGGTTCGACCACCAGCCGACGCCGTTGTGAGTGCCGTAGGGGTACATCTCCGACTCGCGCGCGTCGCGACCCCACATCGGGTCCCACTTGCCGCTCATGTAGCGATAGTCGGCGCCGCAGGTGGGTTTCCAGCCATCGCGCGAGCTCCTCCAGTTGATTCCGGCAAAGCCGCTCCACTCGCCGCACCTCTGGTACATAAAGTCGAAGTCTGTCTTGACCGTATCAGAAAGCCGCGGCTGGACGCGCACTCCGAATAGATCGGTGCGCCGACTTGTCTGTGGCCGCTGCGCCTCGCGCAAGCGCTTGGTAATGGCGAAAACCTGGTATTCAAGCCATTCCGTCGGGGTCTGTCCCCACACGACGCCCGCGCCCCAGTCATCCTGGTTGCCTGAGCCGTCGGGGAATCGAGAAGAGAGCGAGGAGAGGCGATGGCGGTCGTCGCCGATGCGGAAGTCGCTCGCCGAGTCGAAGTTGTAGAGCCCGAAGACGTCGAGCGTCGAGGTTTCGGTCACGTGGAACCTGAAGGACGCCATGTCGGTGTAGAGCGTGCGTGACCCGTCACCCGGCGTGCCGTCGACAAAGACACGGTAAAGCCCGCATAGCCCGCATAGATCCTGACGGCCGACCTTCAAGTCGAGAAAGCCGTCGAATATATCCTTTCCTTCAAGATAGAGATTGTCGAGGACGATCTCGCCCGGCCACGCGGTTGTGCGGTTCGCAGGGCGACTGTTCCAGCGAAACTCATCGGCGATGCGCCCGTAGAGAGTCCAGGCGCCGGCCGAGCCAGCATCGCCCTTAAGCTCTGCCCAGACGCGCGGACGGAAGCGGATGTGGTTGCGGTAGCCCGACTCGCGGAATCGAAACGCGCGGAAGCCGCCGTACGGGTTGCCCGGAACATGGTCCATTATCTCCTGACGAATGCGAAGGTCCGCGCCCGCGTTGAAGCTGAGTCCCGAATCGTCGGATTCCTGGACAACGGCTTCAGGTGCAGTCGCTGCCGGGATGGCGACCGCCTCAGCAGTAGGTTCAGAAGCTGTGGCTTTCGGGGCTGCTGACTCTTGATCGGCCGCCGCGCAGTGCGAGAAAAGCGCGAGCGCGGCGCTCGCAACGCAAATGCCGCGGAAAGAGGTCGTCATGGGGTGGTGCCTTTCTTACTTGACCGGTTCGAGGCGTTCCTTGCCGCCCATGTAGGGGCGAAGGACCTCGGGAATCGTCACCGAGCCGTCGGCGTTCAGGTGCTGCTCAAGGAGCGCGACGACGAGGCGCGGAAGCGCAACGCCAGAGCCGTTCAGCGTATGGACGAGCTTCGTCTTGCCGTCGGCGTCCTTGAAGCGGCAGTTTAGGCGGCGGGCCTGGTAGTCGGTGAAGCAAGAACACGAGCTGACCTCAAGCCACTGCTGCTCGCCGGGAGCCCAGAGCTCCAAGTCGTAGCACTTCGCGGCGGAGAAACCCATGTCGCCGGAAGAGAGCATGATCACGCGGAACGCAAGACCGAGACCGGTCAGGACTTCTTCTGCTTCCTTCACGAGCGTTTCGAGCTGCTGGAACGAGACGGACGGATGGACGAAGTTCACCATCTCCACCTTGTCGAACTGGTGGACGCGAAGCATCCCGCGCGTCATCTTGCCCGCAGACCCCGCCTCGCGGCGGAAGCAGGGCGTGTAGGCCGTGAGCTTGACGGGGCTCTCGGGGGTGATCTTCGGGAGGTTCACGCCGTCGAAGATGTCGTCGCGGTAGTAGTTCGTGACAGGCACCTCGGCCGTGGGAATCAGCCAGAAATCGTCGATCTGGCAGTGGTAGAGGTCTTCCGCAAACTTCGGGAGCTGGCCCGTGCCCGTCATCGAGTCGCTGTTCACGACGAACGGCGGCAGCATCTCGGTATACCCCTGCTTCTGGCAGTGGAGGTCGAGCATGTACTGGATGAGCGCGCGCTGGAGCTTCGCGCCCTGGCCGAGAATCACGGGGAAGCCCGTGCCCGTGAGCTTCACGCCGCGCGGGAAGTCGAAGATGCCGAGCTTTTCGCCGATTTCGATGTGCGTCGGGATCTTGAAGTCGGGGTCCTTCCACTCGCCGACCATGCGGACGACCTTGTTCGTCGCGCTGTCGGGCCCGGTGGGGATCTCGGGGGCGGGGATGTTCGGGATCATCAGAAGCGTCTCGCGGAGATCGTGGTCGACCTGCGCAAGCTCCTTGTCGATCTCGGCTATGCGGTCGCCGACCTTGCGCATCTCGTCCTTCGCGGCCGCGATGTCTCCGCCGGAAGCCGCGATCTTGCCGATTTCCTTCGAGGCGGCGTTGCGCTTCGCCTTCAGCGTCTCGGTCTCGGCGATGAGGGCGCGGCGCTTCGCGTCGAGGTCCCTCGCCTTCTGCAGTTTCTCTATCTCGACTCCGCGGCGGCCAAGCTCGGCCGCAGTCGCGTCGAATTCATCCCTCAGCTTCTTGATGTCGATCATTTTTTCGTTCCTCCGGCGGCCTCCCGCCGCTTTGGGTGGAAATTATACCATAAATCCCCCGCCATGTAGCATCGAAACAATCATTGTCGAAATCAGGCATTATCAGCTACCGTAACTGTTTGCTTGTATTTGTGGGTATGGCTTCGTCCACCGGGCTGGCCGCCTTCGGAGGCTATCGACACGTACACGCCGCGCTCGGTCGGCGATATGTCGCTGTCGCCATGGAACACCGCTGCGTATGGCACCACCAGCCGCGTCGGCGTATTCTCCCTGAGCTGGAATTCCGATATGGTGACGACGAACCTACTCTTCACGCCTACGTAGCGGAAACGAAGCCCCCCGCTCGTATTCAACAACTTCAGATTGCGGCCCGTCACCACTATGTCCTCTCCAGGCGTTATGACATTCTCGGCGGCATCGACGCTGCGCACCATGTCTATGTGGGGGCTCGGCGGCTTCATCTCGTTCTCCGGCGTGGCCGTCTTTATGTGGTCCCTCAGGCGCTTTAGCGGACGCATTGTCAGCTTTATCTTGTGGCGCTTCGGGTCGAACTGCCCATACTGGGAGTCGAACGAGCCCTTGATGTCCAGCTGAAGCTCGAAATAGTCGCCGAAACGCCGCGTCGTGCCGTCCCGCAGCGTGTGGTATATCATCGACTCCAAAAGGCCGGAGACGACGGACTCGAAGAAATACGGCGAAATGTGCAGCCCACAGTAGTCTATGGCCTCCTGCACCACCTGCTTCGTGCCAAGTGCATAGTCGTGCATGACGCTTGCGCTATACTTTCCCGGGGCCATACCCTTAGGGCACTTCTTCAGTTTGTAGAGAGGACGAATCATATGCTAACCTCCTGTGTGTTGTCTGTGCCTGGCATTTTAGCACATTCCACCGCCCTGTTGCAACAAGAACATAGTAATTATTCAATATTTAGTTATTTACTTATGAAATAAAACTAAGTATGTTTTTGCACGAAACAAAGTATGTTTTATGAAAAAACAAAGTATGTTTTATACGAAAACATACTTTGTTTTTATCAATAAGTTACTATGTTTTATATCACCGTAAGCACACCCCGAATCCATGCGAGGGGTTTGATTCACGATATTCATCGCCAACCCTCCTTCCCCATCCGTTTTACACTTTACACTCTCATATCGACGGCATGACGGTCCAAGACGCGGCGTATTTGCCGCGAGTGGCAGGACATGGAGTCAAGCCGCGCCGCGTTACTTGGCGGGGGCGTTATTGACTTGAACGCTGTCGTTTCGAGATCGACTTCGTTGTTCAAGGTTCTTTGTCTTCGTTTCCCTTTTGGTTCAGGTTACAATGTGGTCTGCCCCCGTAGCATTCGACCGTATCACATCAACCGCATCACAAGGCCCCTCGCGTCTCCTAGCAAGTGCTACTTACATGATTCACGCCGGATGATCGACGAAATTTTAGGCGGAGATTCATGGATTATTCGCTGTTCGCGCCTTGACATTACATCTTTTCTGATCTCCTCAATCCGCATTTGCATTTCCCGAACGATCTGCCGTGCTTGCTTCATTTCAACTTCATCTGAAGCCGTCCCGCCCCCCTCCACTGCGCGCTTCTCCAGTTCCTTTATTCGCCGTTCGGCCTTATGCATCTGCTCATATTCATGCAGCGCGACCTTGGCGACAAGAATCCAGTTCTCATCGGCTAAACGCTCCTTGATCCTGTCCATGCAAAACCGAGCATACTCACAAAGATTGCGGCTGTCGCCATCGACAAGAATGAGTCTGCAAGGATATACGAAGTTCGTAGAAGGCATTCCAACGACTTCAAGGCGGGCAGACGCAAGTACGGCCTCGATGCGTGATATCGGCTCCCTTAAAGACTCAATGTCTCGTTGGCACATGATGGCGCCCTTTTTAGACGAAAACAAATCAAGTTCCCGTTTGAAACCATAGAGAATGTCATCATGCCCGAGACGACGTTTGTCCGAGTAGTTTTCAATAGCGCCACGACTGGTGACGTCCCCAGCCGGTCTTTCGTACTCATAGAGAAAATCGACCTTACATTCATATGAGACGGACAGATTACGCAACAGGCACAACATTATACCCGCCATGACGCCAAGAATCATGATTCCGCCTGCCACAGCAAGAATTTTCCTATTCATTGCCAATCCTCCTTGTGGTAATGTGGTTCGACGTATCTCGAGTTGCCTCAAAATGGAACTTGCGAACTGTAAATGTACCATCAGACGTCAAAGTGAACTTTTGTGTCGTCGGCGGCGCATCAAATCGTGCGCGCAAGTCTTCATCTATCCCCCATCCAATAGGAATCGGCCACTCCTTCCATCCATCCGACCAAGGTTGTTCATAGCGTCCGCCCCGCCCCACTTTGTCGGAACACAAATAGCCGTTCGTAGCAACGAGACGATGCCACTCTCCAGCACCCGCCAATTCGCAATGGGAGAGATAGCCCCCCATCGCAATGCTGTTGTAATACCCTTCGTGCGGACAATTCCCGCTTTCGTCGGGGATCTCCTGAAAATCAACGCCATGAAAGGACACGTACGATGGACCAACATAAATATCTAAATGAAGCAGAAGCCAACCAGCCTCGCCTTGCACCATGCTCAAATTTTCGTTGCACCGTGGATTTCTGGCCTCTATCCGCGGAAGAACCATCAAAAACGCATTCGTATATGCCACATCCCCATACATAACGCGAAACTCACAATGCCCGCCAGATGTCTGATTAGTTGTTGCATGCAATATTATGCGCCCCAAAGACACAGGAATCATATCCTCGTCTCCTTCCGTGAAATGCCATGCCACAGAAGCGTCATTGGGATATTGTCGATAATAGAAGTCCTCAAGAACGCCAAATACATGGCGATGAAGATTTGTATTCGCCGGTGCCGCATACCGAGCCTCCAGTTCTACTCTCACAGCAGTCGTTGTATCCGCACTCGTCGAGATTGCGCCAGTGCCGTTCTCCGTCAACGTAGCGACAACCTCGATGTCGTCGGCAGATTCGCTCGCCGACAGCCCCACGTAGTTCATTGCATACGTTATAGACTGCCTTGCCGGAACCGACACCGACTGCGATGGGAAAGCGGGGCCCGAATTTTTCTGGAGTTTACCAAGGTTCGTCGCAGACACTGACAGCACGGCGCCATTCGTCCCGCCGTTGGCGCTGATAGTCAGCATAGTCGCCGTCGAGCACCGCGAAACCCATTCACCCGGCATGTTCTCGTATGCGTCCTCGAAGAGAACAGCGTCCTTGCTGAAGCTGGCCGAGACAGATGCCGCATACGGGCCATCCGAGGGAGCAGGCGTTGGGTCAGGAGCATCTTCCCAGCATCCGCACGAGGCATAGCCAACAAACAACTTGGAATACCCTTCCCACAGCGCAGTCGTCTCAAAGCTATGGTATCCTCCTCCACAAGTACACGTCAAGGAACACGACCACTGCAATATTCCGTCAACAACCTCCCGCGAGCAACACCCTCCGAGACAGGCAATAATTGAGGGGCGTACATTAATCGGCGAAGATGCCACGCCATAGTTGCCTGTAGTCCCGGCGCTTCTCGTCTGTATTCGCACCAGCGAGAACTCCAGAGGCAGCGAGACTGTCAGGCGGTTCTCGGCGTTTGTCACGATTTCGGCGTGTTCTGTAGACACGGCTGAATAGGCAATCGGCAAGTCGCTCTCGACTGCGTAGGTCGCGCCAGCGAGAAGTGGAACGTGGCAGACCTCGTTCGTGCGGGCGACTATCAGATGGTCGCCAAGGTCGCTCGGTCCGTCGCACGTGACGCGGATCGTCGCAACGCCGAAAGCCCCCGTCGCAGACATATCAAGCCAGTAGTAGGCATCGGGATTCGCGTTTGGCGGCAAGGCATTTGCAACGCCGAAGAAATCGCCGTCATAGCTTGTCGGATTCGCGTCTCGCTCGTTGGCAATCCCGTCATCATCCCAGTCGTCGGGATTGACGCGGCGGCAGACTGTCTCGACATCGTTGGAACGAGTGATGAAATCGCCATCGGGCCAAAGGACGATTTGCGCGTTGACAGGGCAGTTTGTGTCGCCGCCGAGGAAAAAGTTTTCCCATGTGATCACACGCGCACCGTCTGGCTCCTCCGCCATCCAAAGTCGGCTTTGGCCTGGAACAGCGGACATTGGAACGCCGACAGCGCAGATTTCGTGCGCAGCGTCCTTCGGCGCAGGGCGGATGCGACCATCGACGAAATACCAGAACGACGAAAACGCCGCGTTGTTCGTTCCAATCAGGAACGCCCAATTGGTAGGGACGAGCGTCCCGCTCGTCCGCACAGCGCCAAAATCAACCACGTTGTTGCCAAAGGACGACGCCGCGCCGTGGACATGCCAGTTCCCGACAAGCGTTGCGTTCGTCGGCATCGCATACGAAACCGCCGCGTTAGTCGCGACACTCTCGACTCGCCATCCGCGAGCGATTTCGTCGATAGTTGTTTGGACAGGATTAAGAGTTGGAGTTTCGAGTTGGAGTTGGAGAGTGGAATTTTCATTTCTCCAACTCGAACTATTCTCTCCAACTTCTCCAAATCCTGTCAGTCCTGTAAATCCTGTCTGAAAAGACCCGCCGCCCTGTTGCAGTTGCGGCTGATTCATGTTCGGCGGCACATTGTTCGTCTTCTGCGCGGTAAGAGTTGCGACAGTCGCGGCTGTGGCAAAACCAAGCAGAATCGAGCGCGGCAAACGGCGAAGCGCTCGAAAACCGAAGGCGGCAGCGTACGCAAACGCAACAGCGAACATCGCCATCACAGTGCAGTAGCCGATATAGAACCAGTCCACCATCACCGGATCCTTATGTCGAACCGGACGCGTTTCACGTCCACAGAAAGCGTCAGCGTCTGCAGCCGCGCCGCATTGACATTCAGCGCGATGTTGGTGCTTACTTCTGCATCAGGCCTCACCGCCTCCGGCAGCGACGACACGACGATCCGCGTCCCCGCAGAATCGGAGAGAGCGAGAAACGCAAAGAAAACTGCCACCGCAAATTTCATCTGCGGGTATTTTACCATAATTTACTTCCCGCTTTTCTTAAGATTGCAGGCAACGTCCAGGGTGTGCTTTGCCAGAGTAAACGCAATTTTAGATTTTGTTTAGTTGGTCAATGGGGAAGGACGAGGGGTTGATCGAAGGAGATAGGGGACTTCTCCTTTTCCTACCCTCCCCGGAAAGGGACTTGCGTTTACTTTGACAATTGGCTTCGGGCGGGAGGCTTGTCCCGTCGAACGCGTCGACTCCGCGCGTTCGGCAGGACGAGCCGCCCGGCCGAAGCCGACCTCGCCGCGCACTATCGCGCGGGGGCGCCGGTCTGAAGCCCCTCCGTCAGGGACGGCTTGGCGGCCGGAAACTTCGCGCAAAGGGATCTGGTCTCGTCCGACAGAGGAATCGACCATTCGGACAAGACAGCCGCCATGTCGGCCTCAACCGTCGCCGAAAGTTCGCGGGCGAAGGTATTCCAGATGTCCGCATCCGCACGCGGATGCTTCGCCCCCGGGAGGCGATAGCGGGCAAAGGTCTTCTTGTAGGCATCCCAGCCGTACGCCTCCTTGATGCGCAGATACATCTCAAGCGCAAGGAAGTAGTCGTTCTTCCAGTCCTGGAACCTTCGGCCGCGCTTCACCCATTCCGCCACGCGGCGGCGAGCCTTCTCCGCGCCGCACGGATAGCGTGCGTCGCGCAAATCCGCGCCGACGACCGTCTCGAGCGCGTACATCGTGAAGATGTTCACCGTCACCTCCCCCGTCCCCTCGGGTGTCCAGTCGCGGCTCTGGTGATTGTGCCCTATCTCGTGGTAGACGCCCCAGCAGTCCCCGGCCGCGAGGCTCGCCTGGTCGATGGCCCAGTCGAAGTGCGCCGCATTGATATGACTCATGAGCGGGTAGCCGCTATGCAGCCAGCCGGCCGTCAGCTGGACGTCGGCGCAGATGCGTTCGGGCGAACGGCGCGTCTCCCAGCCCGCGAGCTCCTGGTCGGCCTTCAGCACCCTGTCCCAGAACGAGGCGATCCACTGCGGATCGGCGACGCGCCGCAGGCCGACCGTCTCCGCGGTGACGATGAAGTCCTCGCCCTCGATCTCGCCCCAGGGCGCACCCGTCTCGGCGCATTGCCGCGCGAACTCCGCGTTCGTGTCGCGCCCGAGCCTGAACCACGGCGCCATGATGCCGCCGTCAAGCTCAACCGTGGTCGCGCCTGCGCAGCCGTCCGGCACGACGACATAGACGAGTCCGCCGAACGAGGAGGCGAACGTCGTCTCGGACTTCACGAGCGGCAGCGTCACGGTGACGAGCGGGAAGCGCTTCCATTCGGCCAGTCCGGAAAGGTCGTCGGCCGTCGAGCCGACGCGGACCTTCAGCCCGAGTTTCGCGGCCGCCGCGTCGATTCTAACCGTGAGCGCCTGCCCCGCCGGCGCGTAGACGCCGGTCGAGTGCCAGCGCGGCACCGCGAGGTCGACCGGAACCATGCGCGTGACGGACGGCGTCCCAGGACGGGTAAGGCCCGGATAGACCGATGCCGCGGGATCGGCCGGCCAGACCTTCTCCGGGCAGGCGAGCCAGGCGTTTTTGCGCAAAAGGACGGCAAGCCGGGCAAGGGGCAATTCGGCGTCGAGCGGCCGCTCGGGCGAGGGCTGGGCGTTCGCCTCGGGGCGGGCGGCGAGGGCGAAAAGGCGCGCATGCAGATCGGGACGCACGCCGGAAGGCAGTCCGTTCGCCAGCTCGAAGAGAGTCTTCACGACCTGCCGCCTCACCGCCTTGTCACCGAATGCACCGCGTTCGGCGCGCGCGAGGGCGTCATCAACGGTCGTACCCGCGCAAAGCGCCGCGAAGTCCGTCGTAAAGCCGCCCGCCGGCATGCGGTTGACGCCCGTGCTGCCCATGATCGCGCCAAACGCCCCCATGAGGCGGTTGTCGGCGAACGACTCGGCGAAACAGGCGTTGGGGTTGGAATACATATACCCCCAGCCGAGCGATCCGTGAACGAGCCCGCCGCCCTTCTCCACGAACGCGAGAACCGCGGGAATCTCCTCGCGCCGGATGCTGTTGAGCGCCAGCACGTCATAGGCGTCCAGTCCGACTAGGCCGGCGAGGCGCGTGACATTCGTGCAGCCGAGCGCCGTGAACGTCCGGGCAACCGTCGGATCGCGCAGCACGGCGATGCGCGGCGCGGACTTGCCCTTCGCGGTCCACGAGACCGCGTTCTGCAGCAGGCGCTTCGTGTCCTTCAGGAAGTCCGCCTGCGAGAGAAAGTTCGGATGCGCCAGCAAAACCGCGCGGCCCCGCCCGTAAAACGCAGCCACCGCGGTGAACGCCGTCGTACCGTCGTAGTTGCGGCATTCCGCAAGCGGGATGACGTCGTCGCCGATGAGGATGTAGCCGCCGGGAACACCCCCGCCCGGCGCATCAATCGCCGACACCCCTTCGACAAGCGCGGCCCGCGCCGCCGCGCGGTCCGCCTCGGATGCCGCCCACCCGCCGACCGCCAGTGCAGCCGCCACCCACATGCATAACGGCCGTCTCATCTTCGGAATGCCGTTCTAGCGCAGGGAAACGGATATGCCCGCCGCCGGCGGGACCAAGTAGCCCTCGGCATCGACTGTCATCGCGCGCAATTTGCCGGATGCGGTTTTGAACTTCACCGCCGCGAGCTGCTCCGCCGTCAGCGCGGCGGAGCTCGTGCCGACGCGCACCGACTTGCGGCCCATCGTGCCGGAGAAGGCCAGCGTCTTGTCCGCCGTCCAGGCCATGTCGGACGACGCGTCGAATGTGATGCGCGCGCCGCTCGCGACCTCGATCTCCGAATCGCCGAGGACGACCAGAGCCCCGAAGTCGCCCGACGCCGTGCCGGGGAAGCGCACCGTGCCCGCTTCGATCTTGAAGACGCCGCTCGTCGCGCAACTGCCAGCCGCAGTGAACTCCACCGTGCCATCGCCCGTCTTCCAGAGACCGCAGTTCTCGCGGAAGCCCTCGCTGTAGCGAGCCGTGGTGTTCGGGCGCTCCTGCAGGATGGAGCGGATCGTCAGGTCCGTCCGCGCGTCGCCAGTCACGTCATTGACCGCAATCTTCACGCCGAGGGCCTTGTTGTTGGCGGCGACGGTACCGAGGAGGCCGACGACCAGGTTCGCGACGCTGAAGTAGCTCGGCGTCTCGCCGCTCGCGGAGAGGATGGACCAGTCGGAGGCGGAGTCGCCGACGCCGACCTTCGTCCCGATGAAGTCAGCGCCGTTGCTCAGGTAGACGTGCTGGGCGAGCTGATCTTTCGTCCCGCCCAGGACTTCGGCGATCACGCCGCCAATGGCATGGAACGGCTTCCCGCGCCCGATGGAATAGGCATTGGTCAGGCGGACGAGCCCGTTCGTGTAGACGTAGAGCGGGGCGCTTCCCTGGGGGCCGTACTGCGTGTAGAACGACTGGAGGTCGACGATGCCGCCGGGCAGGACGCGGGTGGCCCCTTTGTCGCCGGGGAGCGTCCAGTAGCCGTTCACCGTCGCGTTGCCGGCGATGGCCAGATCCGTCCAAGTACCTCCGGAGCCACAGTCGAAGACGACCGACCCGCCCTCGGCGACGAGGTAGCGGCCGTTGCCCGCCCGCTTGCCCTTGATGGTCTGTGCGTTGTCGCCGGCGAACGCCAGCGTCCCGTCGACCGTGAGGTCGCCGGAATACGTGCCATTCGCACCAAGACGGCCGTTGCCGACCAGGCGCACGGTCAGGTTTTCGCCCACCGTCAGGGCGGAGCAGGCCACCGTGCCGCCAAGCTGGACTTCCGGCGCGACATAGGTTATGTTGGCGTCGTTGTAGGAGATGGCGTAGATGGCGCCGGAGTAGAGGGGGGCGGCGTTCCAGGCGGCGTCATCATCTTCCGGCGCGGTGACGAGCGCACTGGCTCCCGAATTGGGGCGTGAAGTCACGGGGTCCATGTCCACGTCGGCGGGCCAACCGTCTTTGCCGGTTCCTCCGCAGGCGTATTCGACGTGCCCGTGGATGCCGTCGGCCTCCTCGGTCAAGACGAATTTGATGACTTCCCAGACCCCGCCGTATGAGCCGTATGTCTTCACTTTGGCCTGTCCGGAAATCTGCGTCCCGTCGGCCGAGTAGAAATGGATGCCGTTGCCGTTCGAATCGACGTCCGCAGTCAGGTTGGCGACCGCGCGTCCGCCGCCGAACTTGCCTTTCATGCGCAGGGTGAGGTTGGAGACGTCGGCGAGGCTGGCGCCGGGGAAGAGCAGCGCGTCGTCGAACGTCAGGACGCCCTTCCACGACCGCAAGGATTCGTCGACATCGTTGCAGACGATGGAGACCGCGCCGGCGGAGGACACGTTGTTGGAGAGGACGGCGAACTTCCCGTTGAGCGTCACGGAGGAGCCGTCGGGAAGCGTCAGCGCGTCGCCGGAGAGCGCCACGGCACCGTCAGTGGCGAAGAGGACCCCGCCGACCTGCTTCGGACCTGAGACGGTAACGGAAGCGGCACACGGGAACACGGCGACGGCCCCCGCGCTCCACGGGCGGGTCACCTTGTTCAGGTTGTACCAGTTGGCCGTGGTGTCGTTCCAGGTGCCGGAGGCTCCGCCGCCCCAGACGAGGGCACCCTCGGGCAGCTCCCCGCCGTCGATGACGGCGGCCACATCGGCGGGAGTGACGGCGTAGACGGCCGTAACGGTGAGGTCACCCGAAATGGACGAAAAGTCTGCATCCCAGCCGGAGAACGGGTTGCCGCCGTAGGTGCGCCCGGTCATGTCGGGCTCGGTGGCGGCGGTCGTCTCCTCGACGGTCTGCGTGTCAATCACCGTGCCGTCGGCATCGCGGAACGTGACGGTGAAGAGCTGGTGGTAGACGGCGGTGACGGTGAGGTCTTCGATGATGCCAGTAAAGGCCGTATCCCATCCGGCGAAGACATACCCGGAACGGGAGGGATTGGCCGGGGGCGTCGCGTCGGCGGCAAAGGCGACGGTCTGCGTGTCGAGAACGGTTCCGTTCCAATCGACGAAAGTGACGGTGTGGCTTTCGGTCGCGGTGAAGGTGAGGGTCAGATTCTTGCAAGAGGTGGAGAAAGTGCTAGAACTCTTGTAGGCATCCTGATCGGCTTCGTTCGTGAAATACCGGCAGCTCCCCGAGGATTGGTTGTTCAGGTCGGTTCCGTAGGCACCGCCTGGATAGCAGACCTTCGCGACACGACCGCGTATGTCAGTGCCGCTCTGCGTCAGGACGAGCAGAAGGCCGAAATTGTAGCCTGAGTTCTTCCATTCGAAGTGGGCCTCCAGCCTAGAGCCATCATTGGAGTAGTGGTAGATGCCATCCACGCCGGCGTCATCGGCGACGATGTTAGAGAGCGTCATGTTCTTCAGCGCGCCACCGAAGTAGTTTCGGATGTCGAGGGAAATCCCGGTGACAGCGAGAAGGTGTGCGTTCTCAAACAGGACGGAGTCTTCAGATGTTCCCGGCAGGTTTCCCGAATAGGTCATCGTCGTATCGGCTTTCGCCATGGATGCCAGCAAAACAGTCGCCAGTAGGCAGAAACAGGATTTCTTCATGTCAGTTAGCTCCTTATTTGTTGACGCCGAGCGTCATTTCGCCGATCACGTAGCCCTGCGCGTTGTAGTTCGCAGCCGAGCCGCACTGTCCGTTGTAGTTGCCGTCGACGGCGAAGTTGAGCCCGTAGTCCTTGAAGTTGTAGCGGTAGCGGTTCCAGAGGACGCGCGCCACGACATCGCCGTTGAACTCCTGCTTCAGCTCAAGGCAGATGACGCGCATGCAGCTGTCCTGCGGCGAGCAGTTCTGAAGCTGGCAGGTATACGTCTTCTTCTCGGGATTGTAGTTCTCGAAATGCACCTGGCAGTCGAACGGACCGCCCGGCACCCAGACGCCGCCGATCTTCGCACCAGTCACCCTGACCTTCGATATGTCCGTGCCCTTCAAGACGACCTGCTCGGTCGACGAAATGAACTTCTTCACGACGACGTCCTTAGCCTTCCCGTCGTCCGTGAAGACCATCTTCTTGTTCGCGAGCAGCTCCGCATCCGGATACACCTTCAGCATCGTCTTCGCGAGGATGTTCGCCATCCGCTTGTAGCCCGCGTCGTTCGGATGCAGCGCCTTGTCGATCGAAAGGTCCGCGAGCTCGTCCTGCTCGCCGCAGGTCGCGTAGAAGTCGGCGACGGGCAGATTCTCCTTTTCCGCGATGGCCAGGACGAGATCGGCGTAGTCCTTCAGGAAATAGCCGGGCTTGCCGTCGCGCTCCGTCTGCCGCGCGTCGCAGCGGTCCGGCAGGTAGCCGCCGAATCCGTAGCCCTTGCGCGGCGTGCAGAGGATGATCTTCGCCTTCGGGTTCGTCGCGCGGAGCTTGTCGATTACCTTGCGGTACGTCGCGGCGAAGGTTCCGTTCCCGGTGTTGTTCTCGTAGTCCGCCATCGTGCCCGGCGGCACGCGGTTGCCCCAGTCGTTTATGCCGTGCTCGATCGTGTAGAGGTCGGCGTCCTGGATGCACCACAGCGTCGAGTCGAGGCACGCGCCGCTGACGCCGCGGTTCGCGAAACCGTCGAACTTGATCTGCTCCATCAGCCACGACTGGTACCCCTTCTCGAACTTCCCGCCCGCGTGGCTGTTGTACCACGTGATCGAAGTGCCGAGGCTCAGCCAGCGCAGCGGCAGATAGCGCGGCGCGCCGATCCCCGTCTTCGAGTCCACCGCCGTGAGGGGCGCGACCGATGCACACATTCCCGCCGCCTGCGCACCGAGCGCGGCAAGCGCCGTCATGCCGATTACAACCAGTGTCTTCATTCTAACCCTTTTGAACTGTCCAATGACAACTATCTGTGCATATTATACACCCTCAGCCCCGAAACGACAAGTGACTATAATTGACCCTACCGAACCAAAATCAAAAGGCCCCCACTAGCCGTATTCTTGATCGGCAGAACTTCCGGTCCAACGACAAGCGCTGCAATCTCTTCGCCTATGAATGGATAAAAAGAACTCTGCCGGACGTCATAGAGCCCGTACACTTTGTCAACCGTGTTTGAACACGGCACGAAATCGCGAACGACCGCATCGCCCTCCTTCATGACGAGCGAATATACGGTAATCGACACCGGCGCGGCATAGCCGCTGGCGCCGCCAGACGCCGCAAGGTAGACATCGCCGCTCGCGACATTCTCTATCTCCGTGCCGCTGTTGCTGTACAGAACGGTACGCTGCTCATTCTGGATCGTGAGGTAGAAATTTCCGACGGACACGAAATAGCGCATACCCAGCGACAAGCGAACGCTGTCGCTCAATCCCAGTCGGTTTTTGTCGTTGCCAAGGTCGAATGCGGCTTTATGAGACGTCGTGGGCGACTGGAAGAAACGCCATGCAGAACCATAGCCGAGGTAGCTGTTGCCGGTATATTCATGAGGAATAAAATCAAGCTCCGCCGCAAGTGCCGCGGACGACTTGACGCCCGTATTCACGCACTGCTTTCCAGAGGTCTTGATGTATTCGACCTGGACGTACTCCTCGGGCAAATAGCGACATGGGTCGCGCGCCGTCTTGAACGTGCCCGATGTCATTTCAGACTTGTTGTCCGAACCAGAGGAGAGATAAGCGGTATAATGATACGTCGTATTGTGATCGAGGTTTTTCAGCTTGATGTCATAGCGCGAGCCGGCCGCGAGCCCCGTCGTGACGCGCTTCGGCACAAGTGCCTCGGCGTCTGGGCCGTATGCGAAATAGAGATCGGCAGCATCGGCCGCGCCAGTCGATCTGACGAGAGCCGACAATTGAGCCGAGTATTCCGACGTTTCCGTCACGTTCAGCAGCACACAAGGTAGACCTGTTGCGACGCCGCACGCCTCGATTTCGACGTAACCGGAGCCGCCGTTGTCCTGCCTGGCCGGGAATGTTACGCGCAGATACGATGCGCCGACGGCGAGAGCCGAGCCGTTTTCGTCGGACAACCGTGCGTAAAGCGCACCTGAGCTGCTATTGTTGCCGTCCTTGCCTTTAGTCCCATATTCAACGCCAGAGGATACGACCGTCCAAGTCTCGTTGTCGGACGACACCTCCACATTCCCGATGGCGATGCCGTCACGTCCGCCGTCGCCCCAGCGCGTGAAAATCTTGACGTCGTAAATGTCGGACCCTCTGCCAAGATTCCATGTGACGCTCCCGGAAACGATGGCGACCACCTTCGTGGCATCGAATGCCGCCCCCGGCATGACTCCATCGGAAAGACCTGCGTCTGCTGCGTATACGGGATTGTCTTTCGTATAGCGCTCGAGCGACGACGTCAGCTTAACGCGGTCCGCCGTCAGCAGATTGTCGACCGACGGCTCCCATTCGCCAGGCGTGTACGACCCCGTCTCCCAAACGGCGGCGGCGGCAGAGAAAAGATTGAAGATAGCAGCAAGAAGAACCGAAGTGCGTTTCATATATAACAGTCTTTCTCCTAATCGTGGTTTTCGAAATGCATCTGGTAGTCAAACGCACCGCCCGGCGCCCCGAGCGCGGCAAGCGCCGTCATACCGATTACAACCAGTGTCTTCATTCTAACCTTTTTGAACTGTCCAGTGACAACTATATGCGCATATTGTACACCATTAGCCCTCAACCGACAAGGGGGAAAGTTGTACAATTAAGTGAGTTGTGCTTTGCCAGAGTAAACGCAATTTTAGATTTTGTTTAGTTGGTCAAAGGTGAAGGTTGAGGGATTGATTGAAGTGGATAGAGGATTCCCCATCCTCCTACCCTCCCTAGGGAGGGACTTGCGT
>Ga0256405_10005847_pt1 | contig 20553 bp, 13 predicted proteins | sample RumenRJG_02DNA_FD_189096 | JGI IMG/M metagenome (GOLD analysis project Ga0256405, IMG submission 189096) | Bovine rumen microbial communities from Lethbridge, Alberta, Canada - RJG_02 | ecosystem: Host-associated > Mammals > Digestive system > Stomach > Rumen | place: Canada: Alberta... | reverse complement strand
AAATTGCTTGGCACTGATAGGAACGGAGGAGAGCTTATTTGCGTAATCAATATTCCATAGCTCTTCGAAGTGTGACCATTTAGGCAAAAATCTGCAAACAAACAATACCTAAATCAAAAATCTGCAAAAACCCGAACAATCTTTAACACTTGAAAACAAGGCATTTACGGGCTTATTTTTGCAGATTTTATGTGTTTCTTTGCAATCGGACTATTTTCCCACGCAGAATCTACTTTCCGACGCAGAAGTGGCGGAAGATATTGTTGAGGGTTTCCTGAGGTGTGATGGCTCCGCCGGTGATGTCGGCAAGGTCGGAGAGAACCATGCGGAGGTCTTCGGCAATGAGGTCGCCACTAAGGTTTGCCTCCATAGAATCAATTACCCTCGAAAGGTTATCGTGGGCATGAAGCAAAGCCTCATAATGTCGCGCTGAGGTTACAATAACATCTCCCTCAGCGGTTTTTGGGGCTGCGTCAAGGAGTTGCTGGCGCAGTTCATCAAGTCCTACTCCATACTTTGCCTGGAAGGTTTCTGTCTTATTCTCAATACGGATGACTGTCTGGTCATCGCTTACAGGCAATTGAGGATAAGGGACTCCTGGTTCGGTCATCATCAGAATGATACGGGCACGACGGGCTGCGGCAATGGAGCGATCGATGCCAAGCCTTTCAATCTGGTCGTCGGTATGACGTATTCCTGCTGTATCAATAAAACGGAAGGTGATATCGCCAATCTGAATGCAGTCCTCAATTGAATCGCGGGTGGTTCCCTGAATATCGCTGACTATCGCCCTTTCCTCTCCGAGAAGTGCGTTGAGAAGAGTGGATTTACCGACATTGGGTGCACCGACTATAGCAACAGGGATTCCTTGCTTCAGGGCATTTCCAATATGGAACGATTCTGCAAGACTTGTGATACGGTCATCAATCTTTTTTGCCAAGGCAAGCAACTCGCTGCGATCGGCAAATTCAAGTTCTTCATGGTCGGAGAAATCAAGTTCAAGTTCAAGCAATGAAGTAAGATGCAACAGCTGGTCACGGAGCTGAGAGAGTTCGTTGGAGAAACGACCTCGCAACTGTCCCATAGCCAAGGTGTGGGAAGCACGATTAGTGCTGGCAATGAGATCTGCAACGGCTTCAGCCTGACTGAGATCCATCTTGCCGTTTAGGAAAGCGCGTTGGGTGAACTCTCCTGGTAATGCCTGTCGGCAACCGTTCTTAATGAGAATCTCCAGAATTCTGTTCACGATATAGCGTGAGCCATGACAGGATATCTCAACTGAGTCCTCGCCTGTGTAGGAATGAGGATTGCGGAAAACTGCCACCAGAACTTCATCAATGATGTGTGAATCCTCGTCGACTATCGTTCCGTAATGCACAGTATTGGGCAAAGCCTGCTCTAGGGAGCGGCTGAAGATCCCGGAAACAATGTCAATGGCTTTGTCTCCGGATACTCGTATCACGGCTATGGCACCTCCTGGCGATGTGGCCAATGCACAAATAGTTGACTGAGAGTTCACCTTAGAGAGATTCTGTTATTTCTTGAATACAAAATATACTGCGAAGATAAGGCAGAGAAATGCTGCCGCATGATTCCAATGGAGATTCTCGTTCTGGAACATTACATGTGCCATCACTGCAAAGACAACAAGGGAGATACATTCCTGAATGACCTTGAGCTGAACAAGGGAGAACGGTCCTCCATTGCCTTCAAAACCAATTCGGTTGGCTGGCACCTGACAGCAATACTCAAAGAAGGCAATCAGCCACGAGAAGGCTATTACTCCTATCAGTGGCCAATTGGAAGATGTGCCGCTTTGCTGTAGTTTCAGGTGACCATACCATGCAAGGGTCATGAAAACGTTGCTAAGCAGCAGTAATAAGACTGTATATAATGAAGACACTAATTGAAAATTATAAATTATTAATTATAAATTGAGAATTCTTCACTGTTACATCACTTCGTTCTGTGATTATTGTCACGACTCAGCAGAGCTTGAACAAGTTCAGCTCTGCCTTCGCTGCTCCAAGAATTCACTTTCAGAGGATTAAATCCTATCAACGACGATTTGGATGAGATTGTCGATAGTATTCTTGTACTCGGTATTCATTTCCTTTGCCCAGCGGTTGGCGATAACCATACAGACGGTGAGGGCACGGTGTCCAAGCAGGGCGGAAAGTCCGGCAATGGCACTCGATTCCATCTCGAAGTTGGTGATGCGATATCCGTTGTACTCAAAGCTTTCGACTTTCTCGTTCTGTGTAGGATCTGCAAGTGGAATGCGAAGTTCGCGTCCCTGTGGTCCATAGAAACCGCCACAAGCGATGGTGACACCCTTTACCATTCCCTTAGATGGGTCATAGATGCGATCAAGCATTTCGGGAGAGTTGTTGATAACGTACGGGGCACACAGCTGCGGATTCCAGTTCATGTGCTTTGTAAACGCCTTCTCAAACTCCAGGTCACAAACTTCGTTGCGTCCTGCATAGAAGTTGAGAAGTCCGTCGAAGCCTATTGATTTCTCCGAGCAGATGAATGTGCCGGTAGGTGTGAATGGCTGAAGTCCGCCACATGTGCCTATACGAACTATCTCTAGGCTTGTGAGCTTCTCTTTCTGAGTACGTGTTTCAAAATCGATGTTCTTAAGAGCATCAAGTTCGTTGACTACGATATCGCAGTTGTCGCAACCGATACCTGTGCTGACCACACTGATGCGCTTGCCTTTATATGTGCCGGTAATGGTGTGGAACTCACGGCTGCTTATATCACATTCCTTGGTGTCGAAATGCTGGGCGATGGTATCCACGCGACCAGGGTCGCCACAGAGAATCACTTTGTCTGCCAATTGGTCTGGACGTACATGCAGGTGGAATGCGCTGCCATCTGCATTGATAATAAGTTCTGATGGTGCAAATGTTTTCATTTCAGTTCCTCCATTCTTATTTGTTTTTCTAAATTATGTATTTCCTCATTCAATTTTTCCAAAAGTGTCTCTTTGCCAAGTATCTTATTTCTCATACTATATTTTTGAGAAGCATTACCTTTGGCATAATCATCACGCAAGGCATCCAAATCAGCTGAAAGCAGAATCAGATCCTTCTGGTCTTTCATCCATCGGCGACAGAGTTCACGAGCGGAACTGCTCTTGAACTGCGACAGGCTTGTGTAGATAAGGTTATCGTTGATTACAAGGTCGAACTCATGGCTCGCCGCTGTCTGCCGGCTATTGTTGCGCTTGATTTCCTCAACTATCAGAAGAACTGAATCACGCTCTGCAGCATTATCCTCTGTCCATAGTGAAGACAAAGGAAGAAGTGATGCTTTGCGTCGCAGTTCTGAGCGGTTAGTTGTTTCATAATCAAACGCATAGCGGCTTTTGCTTGGAGCAAACGTATAGACGCATACACTGTCCTGCGGCTGATATCTGTCGGAGGCAAACCACCCCACCCCGTTAATCTCATCGATTACGAGCATGTAGTCGTTGGCGTATGAATTATAGGGGAATCCCAGGTTCTCGGCACGGAGGAAACGGTTGTTGTCCTCATCGTAACGAGTGACATAGAGATCGTAGTTTCCGAGTCCAGACTCGCTGCGTGAAGCAAAATAGAATGTCTGTCCGTCAGGCATCATAAACGGATAGTTGAGATCTCCGTCTATACCAATCATCTCCACAGCCCTCGGTGCCTGTCTTACTCCATTGACAACATCTACAGAGTACAGGTCTATCTGGCGTGACGAAGTGGAATCACCCTCGTCAACTATCTGCGACCTGAATATGCGATTGCCTCGCTCTGTCTCGTATTCAGTGGTGCGACCTCCGTCTGTAAGTCTAATTTTACCAACATCATGAGAGAAATGATATGCGCTGAGGAACTCCGACTTTCCAACAACCACTGAATCCACTATCAGGACACGGGCTGTACCCTTGAGGAAATTAATTCCACGGTTGATTTCAGCCTGCTGGCGTTCGAGTGCTGCGGTTGATTTCTTACGGCGGCGCGCCTGAGAAATCTCCTTTTTCACCGCAGCCAGGGCAGCGTCGTAGTTAAGATGCCATATTTGCTGACCTATAGCTGTAGAGTCAACAAAAAGGCGAGGATAAGTGGTTGCAAGTTCCTGCGCATTAACTACTGCGCAAGAACCCGCAATCCAAAAGAGTAATATGCCAATTAATCTGGTCATTTCTGAAGCATTTCGTGCATATGCTGTGCTGCACGACGTCCGTCACCCATGGCGAGAATAACTGTTGCACCACCACGAACGATGTCGCCACCGGCAAAGATTGTCGGGATATTTGACTGCATCTGTTCGTTGACAGCGATAGTGTTCTTGCGTCCGAGTTCGAGACCTTCAACAGACTTAGGCACCAATGGGTTTGGAGAAACTCCTACTGCCACGATAGCCATGTCGATGTCGCGTGTTTCGATAGCACCCTCTACAGGCACTGGCGAACGGCGTCCGCTGGCATCAGGTTCACCAAGCTCCATCTTCTGGAGTTTAACCTGACAAACGGCACCACGCTCATCAGCGATATATTCGATTGGGTTGTGAAGAGTGAGGAATTCGATACCTTCTTCCTTGGCATGCTTGACTTCCTCAAGACGTGCCGGCATTTCTGCCTCACTACGACGATATGCAATGAAGACATGTTCTGCACCAAGACGCTTAGCTGTGCGGCAAGAGTCCATAGCGGTGTTACCGCCACCGACTACCATCACGCTCTTAGCCTTGTTGATTGGTGTGTCGCTTTCAGGATTGGATGCATCCATGAGGTTGACACGGGTGAGGTATTCATTACTTGACATAATGTTGATGCTGTTCTCACCAGGGATGTTCATAAAGTTTGGAAGACCTGCGCCTGATGCGACAAACACAGCCTTATATCCTTCTTTCTCAAGGTCTTGGATAGTGATTGTTTTACCAATGATGCAATCCTTTACAAAGTTCACGCCCATCTTGCGAAGGTTATTGATTTCAACGTCAACGATTGCGTTTGGCAGACGGAATTCAGGAATACCGTACTTGAGCACACCACCGATTTCATGAAGTGCCTCGAACACTGTAACATCGTATCCGAGCTTAGCCATGTCGCCTGCACATGAAAGTCCTGCAGGACCTGAACCTACGATTGCCACCTTGATACCGTTCTTTGCAGCAACCTCAGGCATAGCAATTTTTCCGCTCTCACGCTCGAAGTCGGCAGCAAAGCGCTCAAGGTTACCAATTGCCACTGGCTTGCCTTTCATCTTAACGTGGATACACTGGCTCTCACACTGCTTCTCCTGAGGACATACACGTCCGCAGACAGCAGGCAGAGAAGAAGTAGACTTCAATACCTTTGCCGCAGCAAGGAACTCGCCGCGTTCGATGTTCTTGATGAATGACGGAATATTGATATTCACCGGACAGCCTTCCATACAAGATGGCTTAGCGCAGTCAAGACAACGCTTTGCCTCAGTGAGAGCCTGTTCCTTGGTAAGACCAATGTTCACTTCCTCTGTACGAGTAGTAGCGCGGTATGCAGCATCAAGCTCACCCATCACACAACGTTCGATGCTTGTGCGGTCCTTTGGTTTCATACTCTTCTGCAGTTCCACACGCCAAGGAGCGTTGCGGTCAGTGAGTTCTGCCAGAGGTGCATCGGAAATCATATTCTGAGCGTCAGCAGCTTTATTTGCGTCAACTTTGACTTCTGTATCCTGAAGCACGCTCTCCACATGGTTCTCGAGTTTCTTCATCTCCTCAAGCTCAGCAGCCTTGAACGCACCCATACGCTTGAACATCTCATCGAAATCAACTTCATGACCGTCGAACTCAGGTCCGTCAACGCATACGAATTTCGTCTTGCCTCCAACTGTGATACGGCATGCACCGCACATACCTGTTCCGTCCACCATGATAGTATTAAGTGAGACGTCTGTAGGTACATTGTATTTCTTTGTCAGCAGACAGCAGAACTTCATCATGATTGCGGGACCGATGGCAAAAGCCTTGTCCACCTTCTCACGCTGGATCACCTGTTCCATTCCCACTGTCACTACACCCTGCTGGCCATAGCTTCCGTCGTCGGTCATGATGATAACCTCATCGCTGTACTGACGGACTTGGTCCTCAAGTATGATAAGTTCTTTAGTACGTCCTGCAAGCACACTCACAACACGATTGCCAGCCTGCTTCAATGCCTTGATGATTGGAAGCATAGGAGCAACACCTACACCACCTCCGGCACAGAGCACAGTGCCGAACTTCTCAATATGAGTAGCCTGTCCCAGAGGACCTACTACGTCTGTGATGTAGTCACCTGCATTGAGATTACACAGTTTAGTTGAAGAATAGCCCACTTTCTGTACTACCAAAGTGATAGTTCCGCGAGTCACGTCTGAATCGGAAATTGTCAGAGGGATACGCTCTCCCTTCTCGCCTACGCGCACAATCACAAAGTGACCTGCCTTGCGGGATTTAGCAATCAGAGGTGCTTCGACCTCCAGTTTAAACACTTTCTCAGAGAACTGTTCTTTACTTACAATCTTGTTCATTGTTCTTTTGAATTACGTTGTGTTTTATATTTGTGTGTTACTCAAAAATTCTTGTCATCGAGATATTCAAATCCGCAGTATGGAACGAGTACCTTTGGCACACGGATTCCGTCTGGTGTCTGATTATTCTCCATAATTGCGGCTACGATACGTGGCAGAGCCAGAGCCGAGCCGTTAAGAGTGTGACAGAGCACAGTCTTCTTGTCTTCAGCACGACGGTAGCGGCACTTCAGGCGATTTGCCTGATAGCTGTCGAAGTTGCTAACTGACGACACTTCAAGCCAACGCTGCTGAGCCTCTGAGTAAACCTCAAAGTCATAGCAGATGGCACTGGTGAAAGACTGGTCGCCACCACAAAGCAGAAGGATGCGGTAAGGCAGTTCCAGTTTCTGGAGCAAACCTTCAACATGTGCAAGCATTTCCTTGTGGCTCTCTTTAGAGTGCTCTGGAGTATCGATGCGAACAATCTCCACCTTGTCGAATTCGTGCAGGCGGTTAAGTCCGCGTACGTCCTTACCGTATGCTCCGGCTTCGCGGCGGAAGCATGCAGAATAAGCGCAACGCTTGATAGGAAGATCCTTCTCGTCGAGAATCACGTCACGGAAGATATTTGTTACAGGCACCTCAGCTGTTGGAATGAGGTACAAATCGTCAAGGTTGCAGTGGTACATCTGACCTTCCTTGTCGGGCAGCTGTCCTGTTCCATAACCTGAAGCCTGGTTTACAACCAATGGTGGCTGCACCTCGAGGTAACCGCTCTTACGGGCTTCATCAAGGAAGAATGCCTCGATTGCACGCTGGAAACGAGCCATCTTTCCGATATAGAAAGGAAAACCTGCGCCAGTTACCTTTGCTCCGAGGTCAAAATCAATTAAGTTATATTTCTTTGCGAGTTCCCAGTGAGGAAGTTTTGCCTCTTTGTTATCAGGAACAGTTGTCCAGTTGCCAACAGTATCTTCTGGAGTACACTCTCTCAGGTTACTCTTAACAACACGGTTGCTCTCTGCAGCTGCACCCTCCGGCACTTCATCGTAAGGGATGTTAGGAATAGTGCAGAGATGGCGGGTCAGTTCGTCTTCTGTATCTTTAAGCTTAGCCTGCAACTGAGTTGTAGTTTCCTTCAGCTTAGCCACCTCAGCCTTTGCAGCTTCGGCTTCAGCCTTCTGGCCTTGTTTCATAAGCGCACCAATCTGTGCAGCGAATTTCTTGCTTTCTGCCAGCGATGCGTCGAGCTGAGTCTGAGTCTCACGACGTACCTTGTCAAGGGCGATAGCATGGTCCACAGCCTCCTGGGCATCGGGGAAATGCTTCTTTTCCAAACCCTTGACTACTCTCTGGGTTTCTTCAGTAATAAGTTTTAGTGTTAACATTTTATTTTTTCGTTTAAACGATTGTAAACATTTCTGTTTGTGCAGGACTATTTTCTTTTCTTCGCAGCAATTCTGCGTTTTCTGCGTTCCTGCAGTTCCGCCTTGTGTTTGGCAGCACCGGATTTGTGGGTACCAGTGTGGTACGATTTCATTCGTGCCTTGGTCTTCACCTTGTCGGAGTCACCTTCTTTCTTTTTCTTGGCTCCGCCAAAGTTGATGCCGTTCATGATAGCGTACATCACTTCCTGTTCTGTTGCCATAGCGATTCTGTTTTGGGGATGGATATTAATGGTGGAAAAGACGTATTCCTGTGAACGCCATTGCTATGCCGTATTTGTCGCAAGTAGCGATGACATGGTCGTCACGCACACTGCCTCCAGCCTGGGCAATAAATTCCACGCCTGACTTGTGGGCACGCTCAATGTTGTCACCGAATGGGAAGAAAGCATCGCTACCGAGGCTCACCTTGGTATTCTTAGCCAACCAAGCCTTCTTCTCCTCACGAGTCAGAGGTTCAGGGCGCTCAGTAAAGAACTGCTGCCATACACCGTCCTGCAGCACATCCTCCCATTCATCACCCATGTACACGTCGATAGTGTTGTCGCGGTCAGCACGGCGAATACCCTCCTTGAATGGCAGGTTCATCACCTTTGGACACTGACGCAGCCACCACAGGTCAGCCTTCTGGCCAGCCAGGCGAGTACAGTGGATACGGCTCTGCTGTCCGGCACCGATTCCGATTGCCTGACCGTCCTTCACGTAGCACACAGAGTTGGACTGAGTGTACTTTAAAGTAATCAGAGCAATTTTGAGGTCACGCTTAGCTTCTTCTGTGAAAGTCTTGTTTGCTGTAGGTATGTTGCTGAACAGATCATCTGTAGAGAGGTCAATCTCATTGCGTCCCTGTTCGAAAGTCACACCGAATACCTGCTTGCGCTCAATTGGTTCAGGACGATAATTCACATCCATTTTCAGCACGTTGTAAGTACCCTTACGCTTGTCCTTGAGTATCTCAAGAGCCTCGTCTGTGTAGTCAGGTGCAATTACACCGTCGCTCACCTCACGCTTGATAAGGAGCGCTGTAGCCTTGTCGCAAGTATCGCTGAGAGCGATGAAATCACCATACGAAGACATACGATCTGCTCCTCTTGCTCGGGCATAGGCACATGCTATCGGGGAGAGTTCCTCTGTAATGTCATCAACAAAGTAAATCTGTTTGAGAGTATCGCTCAGTGGCAGTCCCACTGCAGCTCCTGCAGGGCTAACGTGTTTGAAAGAAGCAGCTGCAGCCAAACCTGTAGCCAATTTCAGTTCACGCACTAATTGCCATGCATTGAGAGCATCGAGAAGATTGATATAACCTGGGCGTCCGTTAACCACGGTGATTGGCAGCTCGCCCTCAGTCATAAACACTCTCGAAGGTTTCTGGTTGGGGTTACAACCATACTTTAGAGAAAGTTCTGTCATAAAATTTGATATATCAAAAAATAATTTGCGCAAATATGCTGCAAATTTACAACTTTTTCCACAAATACGGCTTACCTGCTATCAATTTACAGCGTTTTTCCTTTATTTTTATTCAATGTGCAAAATTATTTATATTTTTTTTACATTTTCGTATTACTAAAAACACTATCTTTGCAGCCACAAAAAACAAGATATTTTTCAGAGTTAACAAAGTTAACACTAAACTCATAATCATACACTATGTCTACAAAATTAAAATTAGACGATCTAAACAAAGGTAATATCTGGACTGTCTCCGAATCCGAACTCAACCATATGTTGCAACAAGGCAAAAAGGACGAGAGTTTCGCTGACTATGAGACTCACTACATGAACATTATCAATTCTGTGTTCGACGTAGTCTACTTCAGCCGTTCAGATGAAGAGCGCCTGGCGCAGCTCGAGTCACAGAACTACGACATCTTCTCTATCCCAGAGGAAGGCGACATCAACGCTATTGCAATCCGCAAGCGTCAGATTAACCGCATCAATGACCTCACTCTGGAGAACATCAGCTACATGCAACCAGAGGCTGTTCTGAAACTCATCGAGGAAAACATGGGAACTGGCTGGCAGGGACTCTCTCTCGCCATTCAGGACATCATCGAATCAGCTTTCTATGTAGACTGCTCTGTGCTGCCTGCAGCAGCGATGCACCGTGCTGGAGGTATCATCGACCGTCGCAAGGCTGACGGCTATCTCGCACTCGAAGTAGCACGCGGCAACTGGATTGAAGGTATCTTCATCAAGCCAAAACCAAAGATTGAAAAAATTCACTTCTCATCTCCAAGCATGTCCGACAAGGCTGGCCGTGACATGGACGAGGAAGACAACGATGACGAAATGGATGATGACGACATGGAAGAAGAGGACGACAACCTCAATTCACGTGACGACATCGACCAGGACGATGATGACGAAATGGATGAAAAAGATCCCAACTTCGAAGATTTGGAAAACATCGACGCTGCAGACTTCGAAGAAACAGAGGAAGAAGAGTAAAAAAATAAAGTATGAAGAATAAAAAGCCGGAAGAGTCAACTGATTCTTCCGGTTTTTAATTATCAATTATATCGCTACACTTAATTATATTTTTTGGTCTCGTTCTCTACGATACCGATAAAAATAGCTCAACGAGTAGCTTGAGAATCAAGAATTAGAGAATTATTAATTATTCTGGAACAATTTTCGCAAAGCGAAATGAAAAAAACTTGAGAGCGTTGTCCCCCTAAGCTTCTGGTCCAAGGAAAACGTGGATGAAGTTGTCGCTCTTTACTGAAGGGAACTGACTGCGAGGGTCAATATCCTGGCGGTTCTGAAGATGCTCAATCATCTGATTGTAGCAGTCTACTGCAGATTCTGCCTTAACCTTGGCACGGAACGTATTGTCGAAGTACTGGCACTTGCCTGACTCTGGAATGACAACGGCACGCTTGAACATAATCGATGCATCGTACCATCCCTCCTGCTTCTGTTCCAGCTGTTCCATAATCAAACGCTTACGCTCAGCCATCGACATGTGATTAACCTGAGAACGGTTCTGTTCCCACTCCTTGAATTCCTCAAGATTACGAGCCTCTGTCTTCAGGAAAAGAATATAGTTGCTGTAGCTTACTTTCAGACGGAACGGATAGCTGTTATCGCTGTCCATAAATTTTGCTATACGGTCGTAAGCATTGTCATCCATATGGATTTCCTCAATGGTGGAAATGAAATTAACCACATCGTCCATATTGGTTGCCAATGCCTCGTAATTGAAATAACGGATATAAAGATTCATAAGTCTAGGCGGATATACGAATAAAAAATGATTGTCAATTGTGATTGCAAAGGTAAGTGTTTTCTGTGATTTGTGCAAATATATCAGAAAAAGAAAAAGGTGTGCCGGTATTAATGCCGAAGCACTTTACCGCCACACCTCCAATAGAGTTAAGGTTTAGGTTGGTTAATCAGATTATGAGTCTTTAGAATTTGAATCCAAGCGTAGCAAGTATCTGACTACGATTGTTCTTTATTTCTGTTGGTTTGAGATCCTGATCGTCAAAGGCATAGAAGTCGCCCTTCTGGTTCTGGAACTGATAAGCGAGGTCGAAGAAACCACCCTGGAAACGGAAGCCTACACCGAGAGTGTAACGGTTGATTGCCCCCCAGTTGGTATAGTCGGTTTCTGTGAATGGGCCATCGTATAAGATTGTGCGGAATGCATCGTCCTTGAAAGGAGAGGATACATAATTATATCCGGCACGGATTGCGAAGTTGTCAGCAGGCTTAAGCTCCAATCCCACCTTGAAGGTGTGCTGTGGTTTGAGAGTTTCCTTTGTGATAGTGTTGATTGCTACGAAATAGGCATCGTTGTCCCAGTCGCGTGAGTCGTACTTTGCGCTGCTTGGGTCAGAGAACTCATATTCAGCACCGAAAGCGACGTTACGGCCGATGGTGTGTCCCATGCTCACTCCAAACTTCCAAGGTGTGCGGAAGCTGTATTCATACGGATCAGTTCCCTTACGGTCAATCAAATTGCCTTTGTAGAACAATGATGCTCCGTTCACATCCTCCATCATATACCAAGTAGGAGTATGGATACTGAATCCGAAACGTAGTGGAGAGTTGTCGATTGGGCGGATGATTGCTCCGAGCTTCACATCAAATCCATCACCCTTGGTGTCGTAGTAGTTGCTGAAGTTGTAATCGTTTCCGTCTGTTCCCAATTCATAATAGAAAGACTCACGATGATAATTGATATCATACACTCCTACCGATACACCCCAGAAAAACTTATCGCTAACGTTGAAAGAGAGGTTGAAGTCCACCTGCGATGTGCTGCCGTAAGTAGCACGCTTGTAAAGAGCTGACTGAGCACCACATCCATCATAGTGATCAAGATTGCCGTCATTATCATAGATATCAACCACAATTCCATCCTTGATTATATTACCATGTTCGTCATAGTAAGGAGTTGACATATCCACCGCCATTCCTCCAAAATAGTCATTATCAATAGCCATCTTGCAGAGGTCTGCCAACTGGTAAGTCTGTGAGAATATGCCGTTGAGGTTCTGCACATCAAGGCTGGCATTGCCGAGATGATTGCGACGCTTTGCATAGTTCACACCGAAGTTCACATACTGGAGTCCCTTGCTGCTACGGTTGCCCTGATCCATTACAAAGACCATACCTGCCTGGTCGAGCGAACCGCGAGTGGCATCGTGACCGAGCTGTCCCTTCTCGTCGGTAGTGATTGCACTTAATGACAATGTTGCTTCGCTGCGGCGGAAGAGTCCGATACCTGCAGGGTTGGAACCCATGGTAGAGATATCGCCACCGAGTGCTCCCAGTGCACCACCCATAGCCACATAGCGGGCAGTACCATTAAGGTCAGACTGAGAGAAGTTTGCTGCATCGTAGGCATCCTGCGCCATTGCAGACATTCCTATCATTGATACACCTATTATATATAATAAACGAGCTTTCATATCTATTTCAAATTAAAAATATCAAAATATAAAATATAACCATCCGGTTGGTCTGCCGTAGGCTTCCTTTACCTTCTTCCGCCTCCGCGGCTTCCGCCACCGCCTCCGCCACGGCTGCCGCCTCCACCGAAGCTACCACCGCCGCCTCCGCGACTGCCTCCACCAAAGCTGCTTCCGCTGCTGTAGCTGCTGCCTCGAGAAGAACCGCTTGAGTATGTGCTTCCAGAATAGTTGCTGTTTCCGGAATAGCTGCTGCTACGGTTGGTCACAGTACGTGTAGAAGAGTTGTTGCTGCTGTTGCTGCGAGAAGAGTAGTTGGAGCCTGTAGTGCGGGTGCTGCTCGGACGATAGCTGCTTGCATTGCTATTGCTTCCGCTGTTGCTGCGTGAACGTGAATAGGATGAAGAGCTGCGTGAGCGTGTGTAGTCAGAATAGAGTCCTGAGTCATTGCCGCTTCTCGAAGCAGTTGCAGTAGAGTTGTTGCGCTGGATGCCAGAGCTGCGTCCACCTCCCAATGCGCTGCGGCCGCCGCCATTCGATGATGTTGCCGATGCATTGGTACGGCTACCTCCGTTGCTGCGGCTGCCACTTACGGCACTTGTGCGACCACCGAATGTTCCTCGGCTGTTGCTTGCCACTCCGCCGTTAGCCAAAGCGCTGGTGCGGATGCGTTCGCCTCGTCCGAAGCGGTTGTCAGGAGTTCCGCGATAGCTGTAGCGTCCATGGTTGTAACCAGGTCCAGGTCCCCATCCGTGATGGTAAGGATGATGATACCAGCTTGGTCCCCACCCCCAATAGCTCCATGCGTAGGGATGGCTCCATCCCCAAATCGGGCCGTACCAAGTACTCCATGGTCCCCATGACCATCCGTAGCCCCATCCATAGTGCCAGAAGAATGGATCATAGTAGTAGAAATCATCATAGAGGTAGTCATAGACTCCGTAGCCGTAAACCAGATCCCAGTAGTAAGGGCTGCTGATGGCAATTCCCACGCGTGGGCTGCGAAAACGCAGGATGCGACGACTGTAGTAGTAGTCTTCGTCCTCTGCGTTGTCGTATGCGGAATCCACTGTGTCCACCTCTGCAATGAGAGAATCAGCGTTAGTGCCATACGAACCGCTGTAGTTGCTGTAACGGCGGTTGTACTCGTCAGCACTACGGCTGTTAGTGTTGTACACCTCGATGTCGGAACTGCCAACTCCAGTATAGCGCGAAGTATAAGTTCCTGCATTGCTTACAGAGGTACTTGTACTCTGATTAGTCTTCGTTTCCTTCTTGCGGGGAGCGAAGTACATATCATCGTCGTCCTGCGCCACCATCGTAACAGATGGCAGGAGCATCAATGTGAGTAATACTAATGGTTTCATTGTCTCTGAGGTATTATAGTGAATAATTCTTTTTTTCTCGCTGCAAAATTACCACTACTTTAACAAGCAAAAAAAAGGAATTCCCTACTTTGCGGTAGGAAATTCCCTAAAAGAAAAAAAACAGTACTATCACTTCACAACCAACACTTCACCCTTCACCCTTATCACGCTAAAGCTGTAGGCAGGCATGATGTAAGTGGTAGTAGTGCCCATAGTCAGGGAAGAAGAGCTATGTTTGGCTTCCTTGTCAGAGGGGTTGCCTGAGATGCAGGTCACAGAGGCTGGCTTAGTGAGCTTCGCTGTCTCAGGGAACGTTATCGTCACAGGAGTATCAAACGGAGTGATGTTTACCAGTTTTATAATCACATCCCCTGTCTTTGTGTCACGCACCACAGAGGAGTTGATGCGTCGGTCAGCATCCTCATTGTATGCTGTCACCTCCCTGCCGTTGTCGTCACGGGTAGCCTCGATGGTGAGGTCGCCATATACATACTGGTCGCCGCTGTTGTTGCCGCACATCTTCTGAACATAGTAGTTCACCGTTGGCAACACAGATGTGTTGTCGAAATAAATCAGGTCGGGATTCCACTGAGTATGGTTCTTCTTCGCAAGCAGAGGGGCGTAGGACGACATTACCACAACATCGGCATTGCGTTCAAGGTTAGTGATGTGCAGAGCCTCGGCAAGAGCGTTTTCCATGCGACTGCCCCATGAAGCCCATTCACCGAGATATACCTTTGTCCCGTTGCGATCATAGCCGTCGTAGAAATCCTGGTTGTTCATGTACCATCCCGGATTGACATAATAGTGTTCGTCAACTATATCCACATGCTGCTCGCGAGCCAACTGCCAGCCATATTCGTAGTCGCTGCCCTCGAAGAACGGTCCTACTGTTCCCACAACCTTTATGTCAGGGTATTTCTCTTTGATGATGTTGTTGAGATAGATGAATCGTTCGGTGAACACATCACCAATGAGGTCTTCATTGCCCACACCTATATATTTAAGGTTGAAAGGAGCAGGATGTCCTGCATCGGCACGCATCTTGGCAAGTTTGCTGGTTCGTGCGTCACCGTTAGCCCACTCTATCAGGTCGAGCAGTTCCTGAGCATAGTCCTTCATCTCCGTCATAGGCAGACCGCCCTGCTGTCCGTGACCGCCACGACTGCTATTCTGGCAGGGGACTCCAGCAGGAAGCACAGGAAGCGGTTCTGCACCAATATCCTCGCAGAACTGGAAATACTCATAGAAGCCGAGCCCCTTCGACTGATGATACCCCCAGGTATTGCTCTGATGCTTACGTTCCCAAAGCGGACCGATGGTAGTGCGCCAACGATACATATTCTCTATGCCGTTGCCGTGGCTCACGCAACCGCCAGGGAAACGGATGAATCTCGGTTTCAAGTCGGCAAGAACCTGGGCGAGGTCGGCACGAAGTCCGTTCTTGCGGTTCTTGAAAGTCTTCTGTGGGAAGAGGCTTACGAAGTCAAGACCGATCTTTCCTTCGTCGAGAGGAGAGATACACAACGAAGCATTATCCACACTCGCTGCTGCCTTGAGTACAGTCTGTAGTCTTGTCCATGCAGCCTTGGCGTTAATCGAGACCACAGTGCAAGCCACCACCTTGTCTGCTGCGATAAGGCTTACTTGCAGTTTGTGAGCCTTTCCGTCAAAACTCTTTGCAAAGAGACTCAAATCATACTTGTCACCAGCCTTGAGCACTATACCGTCGAAGCCTCCGTTCTGCAGCGAAGCACCCTTGGTTGTTGTGGTAAGAACAGCATAGTGAGGATTATTCTCGTGAATGGGATTCACTTCTGCTATCTCAAACGAAGAGCCTTCACCTTTCAGTTCCCAGAAACTCTTCGCATTCCATTCACCGCGATCCAGGCTATTGTATTCAAAATCCCTGTTCTGAATCAACTCTGCATACAGTCCTCCGTCAGCACTATAGTTGATATCCTCGAAAAATATACCGATAAGGTCCGGGGAGATAGCTTTCGTGTCATTTAGGTTTATCTGCAGACGTGCATTCAGACACTTGATACCACGAAATCGGTTTGCGTCATCGCCGCAATTCTCGTTCTGACTGCGTCCGCGCTGATTGGCGAGGCTCAGTTTTTCAGTCAGTCTTTCCACCGTCTGCGTTGCGACTCGGTGTATTTCGCCCCTCTGCTCTACCCCATTAATAGAAATCGTAACATATCGCTTGACGGACTCAAACGCTGCATCGGTAACAGCCACCGGCTTTTCCCAGTTTCTGAAATCCTTGCTCACCGTGCGTTTTGCTCCAGTATTCGACTGGAAATACAATTCAAATACGCCCTTGTTGTAGATAAGTACCGGATTGCTGAAATATTCACCCTTCTCAAGGTAAGGATAGTCCTGAGGTTTCCACAACCACAAATCCTTGGAGAGGGTTGTAGCAAACTGATTGATACTCTCTCCGAGTCCAAACACAGCATACCATTCACCATTGTCGTCCTGGGCAAACGAAGGCGTAAACATATTCTTCAGAACGCCCCATGTTCCGAAATCGCTCTTGAAGAAGGAATGATTGCCACCGAGAGCCGTCCAACGATGTTTGTCGTATGAATAGGCAAAGTGTGCCCCATCCTTAGGGTTATTGGTAGCATAGCAGAACAGATACACAGAATCTGTGTGATTTTCGCTGTATGTAGTCCCTGCCTTTGCTGTAAACATAGTAACGCAGAGCAAAACAGCACAAACGATTCGAAGCAAAGAATTACTCATATTATTGATGTTATTTATGATAGAAAAAAATTATTTATTCTTTCGCAAATATACAAAAATCTAGTGAAATAATAAAAAATCTGAAAAAAATCCCCGATATCCGCACAGGGATATCGAGGAATTAACTGGAACTAGAATGAAAGATTCTGCTTAGTTTGCGTCTGTCACCAAGCGGACCGAGCAACCTATATGCTTATTGGTATTAGAGGGTATGTCGAACCAAGAATGTGTGATAGAATTAAATTGTGCCTGAGCATTCTGAGCATCATTAGAAGGAGTACTTGTCCAGTGTTAACTTTGTAGTGTAAAAGAAGAAAGTACCTAAGTATTTTCAAAAAATCACCACAGTGAAACCATCAAAAAGACTTAAGTCTGATAAGTTTCACACCACAGTCAAAAAGAATTTACACTACGGTCAAAAAATCGGACCTCACTCAACCAAATTGTCATTATTTCTGCATCTGACACTCGACAAGGGCGATTACGATGGTGCTTCCCAGGCACGTCAATAAGATTTTTTTCAATTCCGAATCAAAATATTTCAATACACATCAAATACACAAAAAAACTACTAAATGTGCACTGTTCATAGGAGTGGAGTTTTATTTACAACTGTTTGATTTTCACCATTAAAGTTTCAAAGAATTTTTCACTCCTACAACTTTTTAGAGAATTTTCTTATACCGAACTCACGTTACCCTTACGAGTGTATCTTTGAAAATCAAACGTTATGTCTATGTCTTTTAAGGTCATAGCAAATGTTGGATTTGATTATATTGAAGGAAGTTCTCGAACTAAATCCTGAATATTACGCTTTTCTTTACAAAGATAGAAGATTTAAATGATAAAGACATCACTTCGAATGTAGAAAAAACAAAACAAGCACGAAATATCATTTATGCCATCGTCTTTTATGTATCAATCATAAGAATCAGAGAAACAGTCAATTCTGATTCAATACGTTTCAGATGCAAGCCGATATTTTTACCCGCATACTTTTTGTAGACATCATCTTGCATCAGCCATCATGATGCTACTTACCTACTTCACTGTCGTTTTTACTTCACTACGACTTTTTTTCCATTAAAGATGTAAATGTTACCTTTAACCACGTTCTGAGCACGTCGGCCTAAGAGGTCATATATGACAGGCATTGAATTTGTCACAATTATGCAGTTAATGCCATCTGTAAAGCTTGCATATATGATAATGTCATGGGCAGGCATTGTTTCAGGAACATCCAACCATTCTAATAATGTATATTGGTCACTATTGAGAGATTCTGGAAGAGGAATGGTGTCACCATAATTGACTTCCTCTATAGTTAACACATTTTCTCCATACATAAAGGTCACTTTGTAGCTGTTAACCGTAAAGGCTCCAGTAATAGTTACGTCATTAGCTGGCATTGTCTCTGGGATTTCGCTCCAACCAGAGAATGTATAGCCCTCCTTTTCAGGGTCTTCTTCCGGAGTGATACTTGCACCATATTCAACGTCATAACTCTTGTATAACTCACCATCTACAATGTAAGTAAACTTATACTTATTGATACTGAACGTACCCGTCACTGTCACATCGTGAGCGGGCATCGTCTCTGGTATCTCACTCCATCCATTGAAAGTATAACCTTCCTTTACAGGTTCTTCTTCAGGTGTGATACTTGATCCATATTCAACGTCATAACTCTTGTATAACTCATCATCTACGGTATAAGTCAAATTATACTTATTGATACTGAACGTACCCGTCACTGTCACATCGTGAGCGGGCATCGTCTCTGGTATCTCACTCCATCCATTGAAAGTATAACCTTCCTTTACAGGTTCTTCTTCTGATGTGATACTTGCACCATATTCAACATCGAAACTCTTGTATAACTCTCCATCTACAGTGTAAGTCAACTTATATTTGTTGATGGTAAATGTACCCGTCACATTTACATCATGGGCTGGCATAATCTTCGGTAACTCATTCCATCCACTAAAGGTGTAGTATTCTTTTGTAGGTTCTTCTTCAGGTGTTATACTTGCACCATATTCGACATCGAAACTCTTGTATACCTCTCCATCGACAGTGTAAGTCAGCTTATATTTGTTAATGGTGAACGTACCTGTTACTGTGATATCATGAGCTGGCATCGTCTTTGGTATCTCACTCCATCCACTGAAAGTATAGCCTTCCTTTGTTGGCTCGGTTTCGGGCGTAATGCTTGCACCTTTTTCAATCTTATATGATTTATACTCTTCTCCATCAACATAATAGGTAAGTGTAAATTTGGGTATCGGAAGACTAACTATTTTCTTAAACTCGCTCCAAGGTTTTGTACCCATATATACCTCCATTGAACTGGCTGGAACGTGCAGGTTGGAACATGAGGTATTATAAAATATGTTGGTGTTTGATGTCGGCACATTATCTGCATAACAATATACATCACTTAATGAGGCGATACCAGATACCGCATAGTCTCCTATACTCGTCACACCACTGCCAATAGTTAATGATTTCATACCGCCACAATACTCGAACGCATGGCTTCCGATAGTCACGACACTATTGGGGATAGTTACGGATGTCGGGCTGCAACCATGGAACGCATAGTTGTCAATGTCCGTTACACTGTTGGGGATTGTGATGGATGTCAGGTTTCGGCAACTTTGGAACGTTTTCTTTTCGATGCTTGTCACACCGTTAGGGATATCGATGGATGTCAGGCTGCTGCATTTATAGAATGCACTTTCTCCGATGCTTGTCACGCTATTACCAATCGTAACAGAAGTCATGCCGCTGCAACCGGAGAACGCAGAATTCCCTATGTTTGTCACTCCGTTGCCAATCGTGACGGAGGCAATGCCACTACAACCATAGAAAGCAGAACTCCCGATGCCTGTCACGCTATTGTCAATCGTGACGGAGGTCAGACCACTGCAACCATAGAAAACATAGTCTCCGATGTTTGTCACAGCGTTAGGAATAACCAAATTGGTGATTTCCGTATCCGTATTACTATAGAGATGCTTGGCATAGCTTAACGGATTGGCATTTGAATTACCAAAAGAGATTCCACACCACGTAGCAATGTCGCTGACAATAACTTTTGTTAGATTGAAGCAATTGTTGAACGCATTATTTCCGATACTTGTCACACCTCTGCCAATAGTAATAGATGATAGGTGATTACAACTCCCAAACGCACCTGATCCGATGCTAGTTACACCGTTGCCGATAGTTACTGAGGTCAAGCCAGAACAAGCTTCGAATGCACCAGATCCGATGCTCGTCACACTGTTACCGATGGTTATTGAGGTCAGACCACTGCATCCACGGAAGGCATCAAATCCAATGCTAGTTACCCCGTCGCCGAAGGTGATAGAGGTCATACCGCTACAACCATAGAACGTAAAGTCTCCAATACTTGTCACCTTATCACCTATGGTATAATTCGTTACTTGATTGCCAAAGATAGTGCTACATGAAGTGGATGACGTATGAGTGTCAGAAACAAAGGTATTACACTCAATTGTGACAGAGGTCAGGCTGGTGC
>Ga0256405_10005843_pt1 | contig 20561 bp, 14 predicted proteins | sample RumenRJG_02DNA_FD_189096 | JGI IMG/M metagenome (GOLD analysis project Ga0256405, IMG submission 189096) | Bovine rumen microbial communities from Lethbridge, Alberta, Canada - RJG_02 | ecosystem: Host-associated > Mammals > Digestive system > Stomach > Rumen | place: Canada: Alberta... | reverse complement strand
TGAAGTATATAAAGAGCTTTTTAATCAGGAATTTTATGAAAAGATTTCAAATAAAATTTTTATAATGTCAAAAAGTGAGCTTATGAATATTGTCGCTCCCCCTAAAGATCTAGAACTAGAGTCTAAAGATATAGAGGACATTTTATCATCAGTCGAAGGTGAGACTATAAAAATCAAAATTAATAAAGTAGATATAACCGGCAAGCTAAATCTTTATTTGCTCGACAAAGACAATAAATTTATAGCTAGTGTTAACACTTTGTATGCAACTTCTGACAAGTCAAAAATAGAGGAGTTTGTCAAAAGTCTTTCACGCGAAAGGTGTGAAGAGAAAGTCGTAGACGTTAAGCAAAAAGATGAAACACAATTTAATTAATTTTGCAAAAACAAGAAACAGTAACCATAATACTAGATTTTACTAAGAACATCAGCAATTGGTCAGCTAAGTACATATTGTATTTACACCGCAAAAAATTAATTTAGTATAAGCAGGGTTTTTTTCTCAATTTTAGCAAATTATTGCAGTTAAACAGTAAAACAATAAAGAGAGGTGGCACCGTGCCAGCACTAACTATATCCCCAAAACAGCACAGCACCATACTAACAATATCAAGTACCGCAAATGAGGGGACTACTAAAATTGAATGCATTTAATCATTAAACTTCATTTTTTAATAAAAAAGAATTTATAAAACACATAGTCTCCTACAAATTATAGACTATAAAACTTTAATTCTTTAAAACTACATTCATATCGCCCACCAGGTTTACCTTCTTTAAGTACTGCCCGCATGAAACAAAACTTAGCTGTACAAATAGCGGACATATGAAGAGTCAAACATCACCCCAAATCTTAAATTTCAAAGATTTATGACTCATAAAATGACACATCCTCAAGTCCGTTCTACCTTGAAAAATAAATTGTTTTGCTCAAATTTGCTTGGCCTTAGTACTACCTAAAATTTTTTCTACCTGCTCCGCAAAATAATCATTTAAAGACACATCAAAACTCAATTTATTATCCATACCTTCAATTCTTGCTTTGCCTGACGTAAGCTCTCTTTCTCCAACTATTAACAAAAATCTAGAGTTAAGTTTTTTGGAATACTTAAGTTGAGCATTGAGCGTCCTATCTGTAACATCCATAGCTACACGCATTCCCCTATCCAGTAATTTTTTTACGAGGAAAAAGCAAAAATTCATTTCTTTTTCTGCAGTATACGCAATAAAGAGGTCAACGTAAAGCTCCTTTACCATAGGAACATCAGAATCTTCCATAACAGATATTAATCTGTCTACACCTATTCCAAAGCCCAGAGCTCCAGTGGGTTTACAGCCTAAACTTTCCATTAAATTATTGTATCTACCGCCTCCGCATAGAGCCAAGGAGCTGTCTGAAACACTTTTCAACTGTATTTCAAAAACCACGCCATTATAATAGTCGAGCCCTCGCACGATCTTTGGGTCAACTGTATAATTAACTCCAGCCCCATCTAAACAAGACCTCACTTTACTAAAGTTTTCACTACAGTCTTTACACAAAAAGTCTACGATTGACGGCGCACTTCTAAGTATAGCCCGACAGTTTTCATGCTTACAGTCAAGGACTCTTAAAGGATTGCTTGTCATTCTAGATAAGCAATCCGGGCAAAACAAATTATTGCTACGCCCAAAAAAACTTTTAAGTTCTGAAATATATTCTTCTCTGCATTTTTTACAACCAATAGAATTTATTTTTAAAACGGTTCTGTTACTGATAGAAAGCTTTTTAAAAATAGACTCCGCCAGAGAAATAACCTGGACATCAGCTAAGTAAGACGAAGTTCCCAGTACTTCTACTCCAAACTGAGTGAACTCCCGGTACCTACCAGATTGAGGCCTTTCGTATCTATAACACGGTAAAATATAAAAAATATTCAAAGGCACAGTTTTTTTTGCAAGGAACCCCCCCTGAATAACCGCTCTAGCTATTCCAGCGGTGCCTTCTGGACGCAAAGCTAATTTTCTTCCAGATCGATCTTCAAAAGTATACATTTCTTTCTGTACAACTTCGCTGCCATCCCCAGAAGTCCTTCTAAAAAGCTCTTCATACTCAAAAACTGGAGTCCTAGCTCTAATAAACCCAAAAAGTTCAGCCTGTTCCATAAGAATTTTTGTAACATACTCAAACTTTTGACTATCTTCAAAAAAAATGTCTCTTGTTCCACGTGGAGATCTAAAAAACATAAAAACTACCAAACTTTCAAACACACAAAAAATGCCATAAAAATCTAAACAAAACTAAACTTAAATAAACAACTTCTAAAACAAAACAGCGAACTCTTAGAAAATCAAATAAAACTTTTAAACAATCAAAAAGTCGAATGTTAAATAACGGCCTTTTCTCACTGTATTCCCAATTTCTTCGCAAAAAAACAAGTTCTTGCACGCCACACACTAGCACTAGAACAAAAAACCACGAAAGGCAAACAGGCCGCAAATCTAAAAATCTAAAAACTCACCACCCAAAAAACAGACACCTAAAACTCTCGTCTCATCTAAAAAGTGGAACTTACCATTCAAATCCTAGTTCCTACAAAAAACCCTACTGTTTTAATTCATCTGCCCTTTCGCATCGCTACACTATTCAAAACACCCTACTCAAACACTTACCACTCAAAAACTACTTCTCAGCCTTAAGGAGATTTCGCCACTCAAAGTCTCCCCTTTTTACACCCTGTACCAGCACCTCTGCAGTTGCTAAATTTGTAGAATAGGGAACATTGTGCCTGTCACAAAGACGAAACAATTCCTGCTCTGCACTTTCTTTAGCAGGACCTTCAGACGGATCTCTAAAGTAAATCAATAAATCAACTTCATCACAAGCAACACGCGCAGCTAACTGCTGCAGACCACCCTGCCTAGGGCTAGGGAACTCCACTATTTTAAGGTCAGAAAGACTCTTTTCTGCCGGATATAACTTAGTAGAAAAAATCGTATGGTCCCTTAATATAGACTTATATGCAATACAAAACTGCAAAAGCAACTCCCGCCTTGAATCACTTGAAATTAATGCAATCTGCATAAACTCGTCTCCCTCCCTACTCTATAAAGTTCCCAGTAAATCCGCTGTGAAAAAATTTCAATAAAAAGATAAGAGCCAGACAACAAGTTGATTATAACAATTAATAAAAAAGTGGCAAATTATTTTTTTTAGATTCATCTTTTTGTTTACATTTTTCCAACAAAAAAGAAGGATCCAATGCAAGTTTAATTTTGTTCTGGTCTTTGTAGTTGTCCTCTTCATATGCTAAACAGCAAAGTAATTTTCCACATACACCAGATATTCTAGCAGGATTCATAGACAAGTGCTGATCTTTAACCATTTTTATTGAGACAGCTTGAAAACCTTTTAAAAAACCAGCGCAGCAAAGCTGCCTTCCGCAGATTCCTAGTCCTCCTATATAGCGTGTTTCGCTGCGAGGACTAATCTGTTTTAATTCCACGTTACAATTTAATGAATAAGCTAAATTGTCTTTTAGCTTTTCTAAATTAGCTTCCCCTTCATTAGCTTTTATAACAAAAGTTACATGTCTTTTTGCTAAATGATATTTTATATCCAGTAGTTTTACACATAGCCTATATCTAGCTACTTTTTTTAAGAACTCATTCTTAAATAGTCTCTTTTTTCTATCTATTAATTTTAAAGCGTCTAGCTCTCTTTTACTTGGCTTTCTTAAATCTTTTATTTGAAGCACGGGAATGTTTTTTTCTAGTTTATTATCAATAAAAATTATTTTGCCGAGTTTATCTTTCCCCTGAAATTTAACAAAAATTAGGTCGCCAAGTTTAAAGTTTTCATTTTTAGCAAAATTAAAGCAACTAGTTCTGCCTGTGTATTTGTGTCTTATTATCATCATAATTTGTGTTCCCTTTAAAATAATCTAGAAATAAAGTAACTACTAAGTAGATTAAAATTAACATTTCTTTCTAACATAAAGTTAACTTCGCTTAAAATTTCTGAAAAACAAGAAAGTTCTTCAAAAGAAAAATTTTCTGCTAAAATTTTGCTGCCACCACACTCTTTAGCTAAGTTTGCTTTGCAACTCATAGCCTCGCTTATTTTTTTTGCCAATGAAAACAAGATTTTTTTTAGAAGTTCTTTGTCGCTACCTATTTTACTAAAAATCACTAAAAGGTCACTTTCATTTTTTTTTACAATTGCACTTAATATTTCTTCAATAAGATTTTCAAAATCTTCATTAATGTTGTTAGATTCACTTGTTAGGTCTATACTAAAAATCTGGGATCTAGACTTAACTGTACTTAACAGTTTACTTAAACTACTACAAAAAAATAAAAAGATTACTCCTCTTGGAGTGTCCTCTAAAGTTTTTAGTAGTGCATTTTGAGCCGGTATAGATAAATTTTGGGCATCTGTAAAAATATATATTTTAAACGGCGATTCATTTGGCAAAATTAAAGAATCTGCCCTTACCTGCCTTACTGTAGCTACGCTATAGCTTTTAGTGATGCCAGTTTTTTGTGGGTAAATAACATCTGGGTGAATATTTTTTTCTATTTTCCTGCAACTTTCACATTTTAAGCAAGGACCGCTAAAGTCTTTTCTTTTGCACTGTATGTATTTAGCTAAAAATTTTGAAAAAGGTAAAATGTCACTTTCTGAGTTAGCACTTATTATTACAGACTGGGGGACTTTTTCTTCATAAAAAGAAAGAAGTAAATTTTTCGTACTTTCATTAAAATAAGTGTTTTCCATTTTAGGCCTTATATAAAGATTTTTGAGTTTTAGTTTGTTTTTTATTAAAGCTAACTTTTAGATTCACTTTTGTAGTATAAAAAGCAGAAAATTTTTACTTAATAAAAAAGCAATACGCTCTTTTCACTATTACTAATATAAGTCTTTTTACTTTGTAAAAAAATATTGGTTTTTATGTTAAGCGTCACTTCATATTTTAAATTAAACCCGGGCTAAAATCTAACGAAAAGTAAAGATTTTAATGTTTTTTAAAATTTCTTATAATCTTCTTAGATGTTTGATGTATTCTAATTGTTTAAAATTTTTTCTGGGTACTATATTATGAAATTGGTTTTGTCTATTATAAATACAGACGACGCGCACTCCGTTGCTAAAGCGCTTACAGACAGTGGTTTTCAGGTGACTAAATTATCTACTACAGGCGGATTTTTACGCTCTGGGAATGTAACTTTCTTAACAGGCGTAGAAGATAGTGAAGTTGAAAAAGTTATAAAAATTATAAAACAAAAAAGTAATAGAAGGTCTAAAACGGTTCCCACGCTGTCTACAAGCTCATCGGACTCTTCACAGCTTTGTTCCGCCCTGCCGTTTAAAGTAAATGTTGGCGGAGCCATTATTTTTGTTCTGAATGTGGAAAAATTTCAAAAATTGTAAAATATTTACAAAAAACTTTTTTTATTTTTTTTTCTAGGGGTCTTGCATTCTTGCTCAGCGTTTTGCTAAAATATATTTATTAATTTTAATTTTTTCGGAGGTTTTTTATTATGTTTTTAAATTTTAGTAAAGGAATTATTTCTTCAGGCGTAATTTTATCTAGTGTGGTTTCTTTTGCTGGTGCAAGTGCGCAGGAAAACTTAGATGTGCAGGAAAATTCCTTAGACTTAAGTGAAAATTGCATTTATTTAAATGAAGATATGCAAGCAGCACCACAATTTGAAGACGTTCAAAGTGCGAATAAAGACGAAGCACAATTGGGGGAGGACGATGAAGAGAACAATGAGTACATAGATTCGAAAGATTCTTTGAATGGATCCTCTAATACTAAGTTTGCAAAATTAAAGAAAATGGGGAAAAATGTTGTTGAGAAAATCAAAAAGTTATCTCCCACGGATTTTGCTTTGGGTATAATTACTGCAGGCGGTGTTGGAAGCTCAATTTATTTGAAAAATAAGAACAATAACTTAGAAAAACAAAAAGTTAATTTAGAGAAAAATGTTAAAGAAAAAGAGCAGGAAATTTCTGAGCTAAATAATTGTAAGAATAAAAGCGAAAAGGAAAAATCAAATAGATTGGAACAAGAAAAGAATAGAGAAATAGAAATTTTAAAAGACAAACTTACTGCTGAAAGTGGCAAATGCAACAAACTGCAAGAGGCGTTGGATAATAGTAAATGGGGTTTGGGCACATGGGCTTTAATTATACTTGGAGCATATCTGGGTTATGTTGTTCTTGCTGCTTTAGTAGGTAGTGGATTCTATTTATATAGTGAAGGCGCAGAAAATATGTTAAAGGCAGGGGCAAATTTTGCTATTACTGCTGCCACATTTGGTATAGGCCGTTATTTATATGGGAAAGAAATTTTTGGTGATGATTAAGAGTGTAGTGTGTAGTTCCGCAGAGCAAAAATTGTACTTAGCTAACATTAATTAGTCTTTATTTAGCCATACACTCAACTGTGGCTTTACTTTTGGCTTTTAAAATATTTTCAACAATGGGTATATCGCTTTTAGTTGTAAGTTTCACGTTACTATATTCCCCTAGAGTAACGTGAACTTTTTCTTTGGTGTAACTTTCAATTAGCTGGCTGTCGTCTGTAAAGTCTTTTCCATCTTTTATAGCTTTTTCAATACTGTTAAGGTAGAGACCTTTTTTTAAAACTTGCGGTGTTTGCACCATAAAAAGTGAATCTCTTTTTAAAGTTTTTTCTACTAGGTTTCCGTCCTTCACCACCTTTATTGTGTCCTTAACTGGTACCCCTAAAATAGAGCACATGTTTTTTTCTGTGGCATCTTTTAAGACTTTTTCTATTAAGTCTTTTGTAATTAAGCATCTTGCAGCATCGTGAATTACAAGAAAATCGCTCTTAGGGTTCGTAGCCTTCACTCCATTAATCACCGACTGTTGCCTACTATTACCGCCTGATACAATCTCGCAATTAATTTTTAATTCATTAGTTATTTTTTTTATTTTTGCTTTATGTTCTTCTTTGCACACTATTATTATTTCATCTAGAAACTTACATTCACTAAATGCTAACAAAGTGTAGTAAATACAAGGTTTTCCCAAAATTTTCAAAAAAACCTTAGACTCACCTGAACCCAGACCCATCCTGCTAGAATTTCCGGCTGCTAAAATTATTGCAGAAATGTAAAAATTTTTGATCACGTATTTAACCTTAAAATAAATATATAAAAAAATCAATAGTTTAAAGTACAGAGGCAGTGCAAAAATTGGTTATATATATCAACAAAATAAGTTGAGATTCTTAAAGTTTAAAAAACTGTATTACATAAAGACGCAATATTTAATTACATTGGCGTAAAGAATGAGTTTTTAATTAATTGCATTCTGTTTTGCAATACTAACTTTTTGCTTTTTAGGTTTAAATAAGTTCTTGGGCAACCACTTTTTTATATTACGCGCGTCTTACCTTTTTCTTAATATCTATATTCATTGATTTTATATATTATTCCTTACTTTTTTAGCAAACTTTTGTTAGCGATGATAAAAAGTTTAGACTGTTTAAATATAAAATAGAGTAAATTTTTATTATTTATAAATTCAGTGTATGTCTTTATAAAAATTTTTTTAAAATGAAACTATTACAGTACTTACTTTATAAAACGTCAATTTTATCACTTCCTTGGTAGTGCTAAAACCATGCGGGTTAAAACTAATTATTTTTTGATAAGGCAAAAGAAAAATTGGCAATTACTTTTAGCTGTATCCTCCAAATAGATGTAAATTGCCAAATTTTTAATTTCTTTATTTTCACAATTTAGATTCTTTCTTTTTGTACACATTAAATTTTTCTGTACATCTCTAATTTTGGTACTCCATTTTATTTTTTAAAACTTTTCAAATATTATGATTTATGGTAACCTAAACTTGGAGACGTATCGAAGTGGTCATAACGGGCCTGACTCGAAATCAGGTAGCTCTTTTTGGGGCTCGTGGGTTCGAATCCCACCGTCTCCGCCATACAAAGGATTTATAATTAGGTTTACTTTTGTAAAATCTTTATTTTGCTAGTATTTTTGTAAGGTTTAGTATTGATTTTTTAAAAGAACTTTTCTATTATTATTCGGTGTTACTACATGCGTAGTAATATATTTTTTTAGTAGTTTTTGTATTTATAATTTTAACAAAAGAAAGGGGAGGTTTTTGTGGAACTAAACAACAAAAAGACTTGCAGAGAGACTTTTGGGTCAAAAGAAGGTTTTATATTATCTTGCATTGGCTCTGCGATTGGAGTTGGTAACATATGGCTTTTCCCTTATTGTTTTAGACAGTGGCGATAAATGATATTTAAGTCACATTTTTAGATTTTTCTAAGTTTTACAATGAGTATATATTGTCTTTTTGTATTTATAATTTTAACAAAAGAAAGGGGAGGTTTTTATGGAGCTAAACAACAAAAAAGTTCGCAGAGAGACTTTTGGGTCCAAAGCAGGTTTTATACTATCTTGCATTGAATCTGCGGTCGGAGTTGGTAACATATGGCTTTTCCCCTATTGTTTTAGACAGTGGCGATAAATGCTATTTAAGTCACATTTTTATATTTTTCTAAGTTTCACGATGAAGATATATTGTTTTTTTGTATTTATAATTTCAGTAAAAGAAAGGGGAGGCTTTTATGGAACTAAACAACAAAAAGATTCGCAGAGAGACTTTTGGATCCAAAGCAGGCTTTATATTGTCTTGCATTGGTTCAGCGATCGGAGTTGGTAGCATATGGCTTTTCCCTTACAGAGTAGGGCAGTGGGGAGGAGCTACTTTTTTATTTGTTTATATATTTTTTATAGTTATTGTTGGTTTTTCAGGAGTGGTTGGCGAAATAGCTTTCGGTAGGTCTACTAAATCAGGTCCAATAGGCGCTTTTAAAAAAGCTGTTGAAATTAGGACAGGAAAGTCTTTTGGTAAATATTTTGGCGCCATACCTGTAATTGGTGCTTTGTTAATGGCCATAGGATATTCAGTTGTTGTAGGCTGGATTTTAAGGTATTTTTTTTACTCTATACTTAGAGTCCCTCTTTTTCCAAGTGTTGGGGAATGTTTTTCTAAAATTTCGGGCGGAAATGAGAATTTATTGTGTCATGTTATTTCTTTGTTAGTTACTTTTGCCATAATGTTAGGTGGTGTTTCTAAAGGCATTGAAAAGGCAAATAAAATAATGATGCCTGTATTTTTTTCTTTATTTTTAATTTTAGCCGTTAGAGCGTTTTTTCTTCCAAACACTTTAGAAGGTTATATGTATCTATTTAAACCTGACTGGTCTTTATTAAAAGATCTAAGAATGTGGGTTGTCGCACTTGGTCAAGCTTTTTTTACTCTTTCGCTTGCTGGTTCAGGAACAATAATATACGGAAGTTATTTAAAAAAGTCTGAAAATATAATTTCGTGTGCTAAGAATATATCTATATATACTTTACTAGCTTCTATTTTGTCTGCTTTGGTAGTTATTCCTTCGGTGTTTGCATTCGGTCTGCAAAAAGATATCTCCTGTGGCCCACCTCTTATGTTTATTACTATGCCCACGGTTTTTAATAATATGCCACTTGGTTGGATCGCACAAATAATATTTTTTACAGCTGTTTTGTTTGCGGCCGTTACTTCCCTCATAAACTTGTTTGAAGTCCCTGTTGAAGCTGTTAGCTCACAGTTTAAGTTGTCTCGTCCTTTGTCCATAGCAATAAATTTATTGATTTCTTTAGTCGTTGGTTATTTAATCGAGGATGGTGCTTTTCTTAGTAATTGGATGGACTTTTTGTCTATTTACATAGTACCTTTAGGAGCGTTAATGGCTGGAATAATGTTTTTTTGGGTTTGCGGCAAAGGTTTTGCCCGTAAAGAAGTTCAAATTGGTAATAGTAAAACTCTTGGTAAGTGGTTCGAACCTGTAACAAGATATGTATTTATAGGTGTTACTTTTGCAGTTTTTGTTGCGGGACTAATTGGTAACATGTAAATTAGAATAAGTTTACCTACAATGTGTAGTTTTACTTTTTTTATATTTTCTAAAAGTTTTGTATTACTAAGGCTGTACAGAAAGTAGATATGGGTCATTGGGGCAGAGCTTAAAGTTTAAAAAAGGTTGTGTTTTAAAAATAAGTGCCTTTTGAGGGTACACTGTTTGTAAAATAGGGTTTGTTGGACTAAATTTAAATGTTTTGTTACTGTCAGTCCTAAAATGGAAGGACCTTATTTGTGAAATATAGCCTTGCATAAGTTTGTTTTAACTGTGGTATTTCATAAACAAAATTAGCAGTAATTTTTGAAAGATTTTTTTTTAAATAACCCCTGCGGCAAGTTTTATGTGCTCGATTTTAAAATTACCTATGACATGGCATTTCAAAAATTAGGTAAATTTAAGTAAAAAACTTAATTTTTAATTGAAGGCTAACTTTTAAAAATTGCCTATTTCTAGGCTATGTCTTTTAAATTTAAGATTTGAAAATATTTTGCCCAGTACTTACTTTGTAGTGCTTCCATAATACTAAATAGGTTGAAAAACCAATTGTAATTTGCTAAACTTAAAAGATAGTTCTTGTATGTAAGAGTTAGTTGTGTGTATCTTTTATTTTGTTTTTTAATTAGTTTTTAGGCTGGTTTGACTTAGATTTTTTGTGTTTGATGTTTTTTTGCAACTTTTATAAATACTTTTTAGGAGCATAGTTTATAGGGGGGAGATAGGTGTACAAACGTGTTATATTAAAGCTAAGTGGTGAATCTTTAGCTAAAGATTGTGGTGATTTTGGTATAAACTATGAAAAAGTAAAAGAGATATGTCTTACAATAAAGGAATGCTTACTTTCTGGAGTGCAGATGGGTATAGTGGTTGGTGGAGGAAACTTCTGGAGAGGTAGAGAACATAAAAAAAATGTAGATGCTAGTGTAGCAGACCAGATGGGGATGCTCTCTACTGTACTAAATGCCCTTTATTTAAAAGAAATATTTGAAGAAATCGGTGTGAAGTCAAGCATTTTAACAACTATTCCCATTCCTAGTGTTACTGAAGGGTATAGCTATAAAAGAGCTTTGGACCTAATAGAAAACAACAATTTATTAATTTTTGGCGGGGGCACTGGAAATACTCATTTTTCAACAGATTCAGCGGCCTCTTTGCGAGCGGCAGAACTAAGAGCGGACATTTTATTAAAGGCAACTACTGTAGATGGTGTTTATGATAGTGACCCTAAGATTAATAAGAATGCTCACCTGTATGACGTAATTTCTTTTGACGATGTGCTCAAAGCAGATCTTAAAGTTATGGACAGTACGGCTTTTGCTATGTGTAAAGACAATAACATTAAAGTTCTAATTTTTAATGTATCAAATTATGAAAACATAAAAAAAGCTATTTTTGGGGAAAATTTAGGAACCCTCATTTCTAATTAATTACTAGAAAGGCCGTAAACACTTAGCTGTATGGGGTAGTGTAACTTGTTAGTAGTGAATAATTGATTTTGCATTGTATGCTGCTTATTTTTGCTTAAAAAATTTTCTAAAATAAAATTCAAATGAAAGACTGTGTTTTCTTAGTTGAGATACACAAGTACAGTTGACTTATTTTAACTTGTAATAAAAAATCTTAGCTATAGATTAGCTATTTTTTATTTAAATTTTAGCAAGGAATGTTAAAAACATGGATTTATTGGTACTTGATGGCAACAGCATTCTAAATAGGGCTTTTTATGGTATAAGACCGCTTTCAAATAGGGAGGGCTTTCCGACTAATGCTATTTATGGTTTTTTAAAAATCTTAAATAAACTAGAAGAGCACTTCAGTCCTGAAATTACAACTGTAGCCTTTGACTTAAAATCACCAACGTTTAGACACGAATTTTACAAAGAATACAAAGCAAAAAGAAAACCTATGCCAGAAGATCTAGCGGAGCAACTCCCGATTTTAAAAAAACTTTTAGCATTTTTAGGCTATAAAATTATAGAAAAAAAAGGTTTTGAAGCCGACGATATTTTAGGCACTTTAGCAGATACTTGTGAAAAAAATGAAAAAAGCTGCTTAATAGCAACAGGGGACAAAGACGCTTTGCAGTTAGTTTCTGGTTTTGTTAGTGTAAATATTGCTAGCACTAAAGTTAAAGATTTAGAAGAAAGTACATACACAGAAGAAAAAATTTTAAAAGAATTTTCAGTTACACCAAGGCAATTAATAGAAGTAAAGGCTTTAATGGGGGACACCTCAGACAATATTCCTGGCGTAGCGGGAATAGGCCCTAAGACTGCTTTTTCTTTAATAAAAAAATACAAAACAGTTGAAAAAATATATAAAGACATTGAAAAGTTAGATATAAAAAAAGGACTAAAAGAAAAGTTAATAAATGGAAAAGATAATGCCATTTTAAGCAAATATTTGGGGACGATAGTAAAAAATGTACCTATAGAAAGAGATTTAGAATTTTACAAAAACGGTCCAATCCAAAAAGAAGAAGCAAAAAAGCTCCTAGAAAATTTAGAGATGTTTACCTTTATAAAGAAATTCTCTTTATATGATGAAGACGAAAATAGTTTAGAAGAAACAGACAGTGAATTTGAGAAGAATTTAGCAAACACAGAAATTATAAGCTATAAAGATGAAAACCTTGAAAAATTAAAAGAAAAAATTTTAAAAACAAAAGATTTGTTTTTTTTGTTGGATTATGAAAAAAATAAAATAAATAAAGCTTATTTTGTTTTGGATAGCCAAGATTTAAATATTGTAGGCAAAGAAAATAAAGATTTTTTAGAATTTTTAAAAGACATATTAGAGTCAAACAAAATAAATAAAGAGACTTACAACAGCAAAGAAATATTTTTTTTACTGGAAAAAAACCATATAAAACTTAAAAACATAACTTTTGACATTTTGCTTGCAGATTACCTATTAAACCCTGATAAAAAAGATCACTCGGTAAAAAGTATAGCCTCAAGATATATTGTTCACCTAAACAAAAAAATTTTAGAAAAGCTAAAAGTCGAAGAAGAGTCTTTAGAAGAAAATGTACTCTTGTGTAGTTATTTAAAAAATATATTATTTGAAGAAATTAAAAAAAATAACTTAAGTAATTTACTAAATGAAGTGGAGCTACCTCTTTCTTTAGTTCTTTCACAAATGCAAAATGTTGGATTTTTAGTAGATTCTGTAAAAATAAAGGATTACAGTAAGAAACTAGGAGGTGAAATAAAAGAAGTAAAAAACAAAATATATGAATTCATAAAAAAAGAGGTAAACCTTAATTCTCCTAAACAGCTGGGTGAAGCTTTATTTTTAGACCTAGGAGTTCCCCTACCTAAAAAAGGAAAGAGTAAAAATTATTGTACTAATGCTGAAGTTTTAGAATCATTAAAAAATTACCACCCGGTAATTCCTTTAGTTCTCAAATATAGAGTTTTAGAAAAATTAAATTCAACTTATTGTAGTGGACTTCTTAATAATATTTCTCAAGAAGATGGTAGGATCCATAGTATTTTTAATCAAACAGAGACTAAAACTGGCAGACTAAGCTCTTTGAACCCAAATTTACAAAATATACCTGTTAGAACGAATGAGGGAAAAGAATTTAGAAAGTTTTTTGTGGCAAAGGAAGGCAACATTTTAATAGATGCAGATTACTCACAAATTGAGCTTAGAATTCTTGCCCATATATCCCAAGATGAAACAATGATAGAAAGCTTTAAAAACGAAGAAGATATACATGCTAAAGTTGCATCTGAAATATTTAATTTACCAATAAGTCTGGTAACTGATTTTATGAGAAATAGTGCTAAAGTAGTTAATTTTGGAATAATTTATGGAATGTCTGCTTTTTCTCTTTCTAAAGATTTAGGCATAACAAAAAAAGAAGCACAAGATTACATAAATAATTATTTTTTGCATTACCCTAAGGTAAAAAAATACTTAGAAGAAACGGTGGAAAGGGCAAAAAAGACAGGATTTGTTAAAACTATTTTTGGTAGAAAACTTAATTTAATTGATTTAAAATCAAAAAAATTTTCTGTAAGGTCTGCTGCTGAAAGACTAGCAAGAAATATGCCAATTCAAGGGACAGCTGCAGACATAATAAAAATAGCAATGGTAAAAGTTTTTAATAAGTTAAAGGAAGAAAAATTAAAATCTCAGCTAATTTTGCAAATTCACGACGAGCTTATAGTAGAATCGCCCTTAGAAGAAGCCAAAATTGTAAGAGAAATTTTAAAAAACGAAATGCAAAATGCTGCTGAACTTTTAGTGCCTCTAACGGTCAATGTGGGGATAGGAAAAAGCTGGTTTGAAACAAAATAAAGATTTAACAGTTTTAGCCAAATATAGATAAAGCAGCACAAAATCAGAACAATTTCCAAAAAATAAAGGCACCTCTAAAATTAGGTAAATATAAAAAAGTAAACCACATGGACTAGGAAAAATTTCAAAATATAAGTTAGGATTTGATAAATTTATTTAGTGTTTGTAGTTAAAATTACTCATATATATGTATTCATTATTTTAACACAATGTATCTAATTTTATTACCGCAAATATAGTTTCTTTGATTATATGTAGATCATTCTTTATCCAAGCAAATGTTTGCAGTAAGTCCTCTGAAAAGCCATATTCTCTAAACTTTTTATAAAATTTAAGTAGCTTTAAAACTTTAAAATTTTCTTAAATGTAAAACTATAAAAGTTTGTTTTTTCCACGGCGAGCTATAAATAAATTTTTTGTTAACAATCAAAAGCAATAAGTCGTATTATAGAAATTTATACTTACCTGATTTTTAAAGTAATAATCATTTATTATAGTTTCAATATTTAGAGATGCTAAAAGTTAGCAAATTTAGTAATTTGCTAATTAACTGGAAAAAGACCTTTTGGTGACTAGCTATAAAATCATTGATTTAAAAATTTTGCACGGGGCCACTTATTGGTTTTAGAAAAATATATTATTTACAGAAAACTGCACTATATTTAAAACTTAAAGCTTTATCTACTCTACTTTTTTACAGCGCCATATAGAATTAAGTCTTATTATTTTTCTTTACCTAAAAAATTAGTTATAACAAAAACTTCAGACAAATTGTTTAGTTCACAAAAAGGCTCTACAGTTGCGTAAAAAGAAGAGTCAAAACTATCCTGCTTTATTTCCTTTACTTTCCCTACAGGAATATTTTTTGGGTAAACTCTTCCTTTTCCAGTAGTTACAACAATATCATCTGGTTTTATGTTATTCTGTGCAGATAAATAAAACATACCCACTAAATTTTCTTTAAAGAGTTTTGCATTACCTGAAACTATACCCATACCACTTTCCCCAGCATTTGCAGACACAGCACTAGCCTTAAAATCAGGTGAAAATATGGTTACTACTTTACTATTATTTTGCGTTACCTGTGCCACCCTACCAACTATTCCAGATTCTGTCATAACGGTAGCATTTTTAATTATTCCACTGCTAGAACCTTTGTTTATTAAAAATCCTCCAAACATGTCTGTTGGGTCTTTGCTTTCAATGGTTGCTACTTTAAACTCAAGGCTTTGATCTTGCTTTTTTATTTTATAAAACTTTAAAAATTGAGCGTTTTCTCTTTTGGTGTCGTAATAATCTGCTGTTATTGTACGTAGTTTTCTTACTTCTTCTTTAAGATTACTTATTTGCTTTTTATAATTTTCCTCTGTCTCTTTTCTTTTAAGACTTTCTGTTGCTAATTTAGAAACAGAGTTTGCTATTTGTTGAACAGGACTCATAAAAGCGCTAACGGCCGAACTTATTAAACTACCAGCCGAAACAAAGTTTAGCACCCATACTCCAGAGGCTATAAAAAAAAGCGCTAAAAATATTTTTAAAAAATCGCTTTTAAAAAAATTTTTCATCTGACCCTCTAAAAACTACAAACAGCCTAATAAAATATAAATTTTAAAAAATCATCAAAAGTCTACGCTCCCCTAATTATAGCTATGTAAACAACTTTAACAACCGACAAAAAGGATGTTTATTATTAAGCTATCTTTGTTAATAGTCACTAAAACTTTAATAGCAGTAAATCTAGTTTAAATATAAAGTACCATCTAATAATTTTTTTAAAAAATCTTTTGGTAGTTAACCACTATGATTTATTTACATAAAAAACAGCTTACACGGTCTTACGTTTAAAAGTTCTATTTAGTAGCACTGTTGGATATATCAAAAAAAATAATTGAAAATATTAAAATTTAAAAAGTCATATCCTGGAAAAAATATAATTCAAAAATTTGAGCATTGCTTATAAAAAGGTATTTTATACTGAGGAAGAAACCAAAAATACCGGTAAAAAAAGAGTATAAAATCAACAATTTTCGTAAATTTATAAAATTTATTCAGTAATTATATCAGCATCACTCTAATGAATATAAAATTAATATAAACTATATTCTAACACGGTACGTTCCGCTTTCACGCCCGACCGTTAAAATTTAGTTCGACTAGAAAAATATTTTTTTACTTAATCCCTCTCATCTTTGGCACTAGCCACATATTCTTACTGTTGTTTTCTGTCGCGATGTGAGCATCCTGAAAGACTCGTTACAAAAGCTTTTAAATAATTAAGCTACCCAATAATTTCTTTTATTTCTTTACCGATCTCTTCATAAACAGAAACCACTTTTAATTTTGCTGTGTTTTTTTTAGCAACAGGTATAGTGTCTAAAGTGAGCACAGTATTTATTGCACTTTTATCTATTTTTTCTAAAGCATTTCCTGAAAATACACCGTGTGTAGCGCAGGCAAAAATACTTTTTGCCCCTCTTTTCTTTAAAGAGTCAGCAACCTTTACTATGGTATTTGCGGTATCTATCATGTCGTCTAAAATTATTAAATTTTTGCCTTCAACCTCCCCTATAATTTCTGTAATCTCGCACTCGTTTACCTTTTCTCTGAACTTATTAACTATAATAAGAGGTAAATCTCCCAATTCACAAGAAAACTTTTTAGCCCTCTTAACAGCGCCTAAATCAGGGGATACTACACAAAAATCTCTAAAATTTTTAGTAAACTTTTTTTTTACATATTTTGCTAAAGTACCTTGCCCCTCAATTTGCGTTATAGGAATATTAAAAAAACCTTCTAATTGGGGCATGTGTAAATCTACTGTTAAAACTTCTTCGATCCCGGCAGCAGTTATTAAATCTGCTACAAGTTTTGCTGTAATAGGGTCGTTCTCTCTTGCTCTTCTGTCTTGCCTTGCATACCCAAAATATGGTATTACTGCCACTATTTTTTTAGCTCCTGCCCTTTTTAAAGAGTCTGCCATTATGAGCATTTCCATTAAGTTATCGTTAGCAGGAAAACAAGTAGACTGCACAATAAAACAATAAAAATTTTTTACTTTCTCTTTTAACCCTAAAAAAATTTCTCCGTCTTTAAACCTTTTTATTTCCATTTTCCCTAAACTAAGATGTAAAAAATTAGCTATCTTTTCTGCCAAACAAACATTTGAATTACCTGCAAATAACTTCACTTTTTCTACCATTTATTTATTAGTCCCTTTTATATAAAAATAAATTAACGTATAAAAACTCCCATTAATAATACATCAACAATAAAATTCTTGTTATAAAAATTAAACCGGAAGTGCTAAAAATCGTTAGCTAGTTTTATTTACCAAAAGTTTTCATAGTAAAATTTTTTATATGGTTTTAATTTTATCAAAATACAGTACTAAAACTCTGTAGATCTTTTAAATATAAAATTCCCTAAGTCTATTTTACTTTAATTACTATACAAACAAAACATAAAAGTTAATTACCAAAAAATTTTTAGAAAAAGCCTGGAGGTAACATTTGTAAGACCAAAAATAGACTCACTCAGTAAAGTAGCTCTGAGTATTAAAATTCTAAGAGCTGCAATTTTTTAAATTAAGCATATTTTAACCGAGTTTACTCTAAAAGAAAAGTTTTGTTAATTAAATTTTTGTACTGCAACTAATAAAAAATTGTGGCACTTGTGCAATATTAGCACTATTAATTGTTTATAAAAAAACACTAATCCAAAACTTTATTTTTTAAGTTCATGCAATTTATAGAGGTGTTATCTTTAATAGTGCAGTTTTCAATATAAACTCCAGGGCCTATTGTACAATTAGAACCTATTTTAGATTTCCCACAAATAACCGTTCCAGGTAAAATTTTTACATCTTCCCCAAAGGTGGCCTCTTCTGAAACTATTATTCCCTCTTTAAGTGGTATATCCACTCCTTGGTGCATCAATTCGCAAAGCCTTTTATTTATTGCTATTTCATTTAATTTGTTTAACTGCTCTTTTGTGTTAGCACCTAAAATAATGTTTTGATCTTTAACAAAAAAAGTTCCAACTCTTCTAGCATTATTTAGTAAAAGTTTTATTGCATCTGGTAAATAAAATTCGCTTTGGTTGTTGTAATTATTTATTTGCGGTAAAACTTCTAACAAAGACCTTACTTTAAACCAGTAAGTACCAGAGTTAACCTCTTTTATAATTTTTACTTCATCTGTTGCGTCTTTTTGCTCTACTATTGCAATTATACTTTTTGTATTTGGGTCTCTTACTATTCTTCCGTAACCAAAAGGATTTTCTATTTTAGCTGTAATTACAGTTGCGTCGTTATCATTTTTTTTGTGTAAGTAGTAAGAGCTTTTTATTGTTGCAACGTCAATAAATGGTCCATCACCCGCTAAAATTATCACGTCTTTTTCTATATTTTGCTCTAGGTAATCTTTTGCTACATACACAGCATGCGCCGTGCCTTTACGCTCATTTTGAATTACAATTCTTGCTTCTACATTATTATCTTTTAAATATTTTTCAACTTTTTCATGTCCGTATCCACATACTATACAAGTATCATAAATTTCAGATCTAAAAACAGAATCGACAACCCACTTTAGCATAGGCTTAAACAAAACCTTTAGAAGTACTTTAGGCTTTTTTGTGAACATTCTAGTACCAGCACCAGCTGCCAAAATTATAGAACAAGCGTTTTCCACCGCGTATTACTCCCTAAAATAATCACCATCAAAAACACAAATTATACTATTTAAAAATTTCAAACAGCAATTAAATAAGCCGCAAAAACTGGCTTAACTGAAAATTAAACGTTAAAAGTCTTAGGCAAATTAAAATAAAGGTACAGCAAAAACAAAGACTCTTAAATTATATTCAGATTACTTAAAAATGGTTATTTTTATTTTAACTAAAAATAAGTAAAGTTAATTAACTTTAAGGCAGGGTACCGATTCTAAACTAAAAATAAATTTTTGGCAAGAGAACCTAGCACTTTGCAACACAAAAACTAGGAATACAGAATACATCTTGGTACTTTTATTTCTTTAAAATTTTTGAAAGGAAACAAAAAATTTTCACACGGTGCCGAGCAACAAATATTTTTGTATTCCCTATATGTTGTAGACATACACATTTTTAATAATGTTAGAAAAATAGAATGTCTTTAAAAAACAAAAAAACCAACAAAGCAAAAGTAACAGCAAAACTCCTGAACATTTAAGCTTTATTGGTTCACAAAAAAACAGGGAAAAGAAAACCACAGCAAAAAATTAATCGTCACCATCAGAGTCGGAACTATAACCATCGAAAGAACTTTTAATTTTATTTTCTTTAATTTTAATTTTAATTTCTGTGCTCACCCAGCCTTTAAATTCTTCATTTTTTTCCGAGAACGCTTCTTCAAAGTTATCTAAATCTTCAGGGTGCTTGTCATGGAAGCAGCACCAAACAATTTCTTCATCCCTTAAATTTTCCTTGTCAGCATAGTATAGCTTTACTCTTCCTTCATTGTTTATTTCTATTTCTTTTAAACTCAAACCTTTAGTTTTATCTGGTTTAACACCAAGCTCTAACGAGAGTTTTTTTAATTCAGCGGGTCTAAGATTAAATTTAAAAGACCGAACCGCAGGTCCATCATATTTTTCTTCCGGCTCAATTTCTTGCTCTGCACAAAGGTCGAATACTTTATCGAACATAGTAAGGAACCTATGTACTTTATTACTTAGCTCCTTTAATTTTTTTATACCTTCTTCTTTATTGAGATTACTTATTTCAAATATCTTACCGTCTCTATTGCGCCCCCCAACACTATAAAAAGTAGCTTTTCCGTTTAATTTTTCCACCTCTAATCTAAACATCCCAAATCTCTCCTCAGCAAACCCTCCTTTCTTGGATGAAAAATCGTAGAAGTTCTTCTGTCCGTTTTCATAACTATAAGTAATCCATTCTTTAAGTTTTGTATCAAAAGAAGTGCTTAAAACGTCTTCAAGTGTACCCTTATTTTTCTGATTACCTTTATCGTTATTATCATTTTTTTTGTTACTATCACCTTTATCGTCAATATTATCATCTTTATCGTCATCTTTATCTTCATCTTCATCCTCACTACTAGACTCAACACTTTTTTCTAAAATCTTTTTACCATTAATTGTATTTCCCGTTTCTGCCCCCGAACCTTCAGCTGTCGTTTCACTCTTACTAGGCCAAAGCCACCAAGCAGCAAACAGTACAAAGCCTGCGAGTACTACCAACGATGCACCCCAATGGTTCTTAAAAAAACTTAAAACTCCCGCATCAGGTTTAAGTAACGAA
>Ga0256405_10005842_pt1 | contig 20564 bp, 11 predicted proteins | sample RumenRJG_02DNA_FD_189096 | JGI IMG/M metagenome (GOLD analysis project Ga0256405, IMG submission 189096) | Bovine rumen microbial communities from Lethbridge, Alberta, Canada - RJG_02 | ecosystem: Host-associated > Mammals > Digestive system > Stomach > Rumen | place: Canada: Alberta... | reverse complement strand
ATATATTCCGATAAAGTCATCATATTTATACCTTAACGGGTACAAATATAGATATATTTCTACAATAATATACCATAAAAGGTATAAAATTAATAATTTTTATCACTATTATACCCGAAATGGTATAGATTTATTCATAATAGCCACGTAGAAAAAGGGATGACTGACATCCGAATAATAATTATCAAAAGTTTGATAATTATTATTCGGATAATTAACTTCTATAACTATTACTTATCAAAGACTTTACTGAACTCTTCGACGCTGATCTTAACAGGTTCAACCATGAACTCCGGACGGTTGTAACTCTTCAAAAGAAAGGTGTTCAGTTCGGGATCCTCCTGCGGCATCAGAAACGCCTTCTCTGCCTTCCCGTCGTGGAAGTAGGAGAAATAGTTGCGGCAGTATGTGCCGTCTCGGCGGCTGGAAACCATGATCCAGTGACCGTTGCTCGACCAGCTCGGATAACTGTCCGGACGGCCCTCACTGTTCAGTCCAGATAATGGACGAAAAACTCTCTCAACGGTAGTTGTAGATATTTCACTCTTCACACCTGACTTTTCACTTTTAAGGTCCATCACGTAGATGTCGCCGTCATTGTGCCTGATATGGAAGCAGCCGTACTGTCCCATGGCAAACATTAGCCAGCGTCCGTCGGGACTGATGCGCGGCTGAGTTACACTCTTGTCCAACGATACCGCATCAAACACCAGTTCCTCCTCGCCGAAATTATGCGTCGCCACGTCGAACGGACGGCGGTAGAGGTTATACTGTATCTTCCGATAGGTGGTCCTGATATCCTTGTCGCGCATCTCCTCAGGCAGCGGCACCGACTTGCAGTAATAGAGGTACTTACCGTCGGGAGACCAGGTGGGATAGACCTCCAGCAGGGTGGAGTCGTTACTGACAACCTGCACCGAGTCGGTCTCCACGTCGTAGAGGATCAGGTCGCTGGCAATGTCGAAGACCTCGATCTTGTTGGGATTCTGAGTATGGAAAATCTGCCGTGTCTGGTTGGTCGAGAAGGCAATCAGTTTCGCTTTCGGGTGCCATGAGGGATAGACACCTGAGGAGATGGTATAGTCGCGCTTCAGATTGACCCTCGATATCTTGCCATCGTTCACGATGACGGTACCAGCATTAGATAGCCGCACATGGAAAAGCATGTTGTCCGTCTTGTAGTTCTGGTAGCTGTGGCAGTTGATGCACTGGCCTTTTCTCCTGTCATTGTAGGTAATCTCGTTGTTGAATATCTGCGTCTCCTCAAATGTGGTGAGGTTACGCTGGGCGATCTCCATAAAATTCGATGAGACATACGAAGGTTCCATAAGGCGGTACGACACATATTCGTCGATAGGCTCCTTGGCAATGTGTATCTGAAACGGGCTGAACTTTAGCCACTCGTCCTTTTTCTTACCCCAGACCTCTACCTTGATACTCTTGCCTTTTGCTGCATCGAGCATGGCGTGCCATTCCGACAGGGGTATCTGCACCTTCACGCCGTTACCATAGGTCTGTTGCTGACCGTCAGGTGTCGTGAGGCGTGCCACGCAGGCCTCGTACTCGCCGGCAGGGAGCATAAAGTTGAGCGGCGCGATGTTACAGGGCACCGTGACGTTGCAATAGTCGGGGAAGATAGCGGGCAGGCACCTGGCATCCTTACTGGATGAAGGCACATCGGGATGATTCGCACACGATGACAAAAGCAGCAGGGCTGTCGCCAGTAGTAGGGTATAAATATGGATATGTCTTTTCATTGTTTTCTTACGATTTTACTTCATGACCGATATTGCTGTTTTCTATAACAGGAACTTTTTTCCCAAAGATGTTGTACCACCAGTAGGTGTCTCCGAATTCACCGCGTATCTGCTCGCCTACCTGCTCGATTGTCATGCCGGGTCTCGCCAGTCTTTGCATAGCATCCCAGAACTTCAGGTAGCGGTCATAGACGGTCTGTTGGACGGGAAGCATCATGCGCTTCTTTTCCGGAGCCTTGTCCAAGAACAGGATATAGGCTTCCTGCGCATGCAGAGGGAATTCCTCGTCCATATGTGTCTTCACATAGTTGCGCAATGCCGGCCAGAAACGGCGGGAGTCGCAGCGCAGCATGGAATAGAGCAGTGCCTGTTCCGATGCCACCTTGCTGACGGAGTCAGACCAGAGGCTGATGTTGTTGACGACATAGCTGTCGCTGTTCTCAATACCGGCAAGTTCGTCGGGGTAGGCCTTCTGCAGTTCCTTGATCTTATCAGTAACCGGAGTCGGTTGCCAGTCGTCGTAGAACGGAAGACGGTGTAGCAGCGTCGTGTATCGTTCCCACATTTCCCTGTCTCCCATGGCCAGGGCACAGCGAGAGAGCACTTTCAATATGAAGGGCGAGAAACCGTATTGTACACCGTTTTCGAAATTCAGGCGGATGGCCTCATTCATTATGCCGTAGTTATAATAGACCAGCGGCGAGGCGATTTCCCGAAGAGTGACATGAAGCGTATCGGGGTTGTTGATCGGATAACTACTATTGCCCAACTTGAAGGAACGATCGAGCAGTCCGCCCTCGTTCATCAGGGCGATGTTCTTGAGGAACACCATCGTGGTGGTGGGTTTCTTGTTTTCCTCCGCTATCAGAAGCACCTCCTGCCAGTTGTTGTCCTCGGCATGGCGCACCATACGCATCTCATCAATGTAGTTACTATCCTTATACATGAACGATAAGGTAAAGATGATGCCTGCGACGGCACTTAGCACTGGCACAAGCCATTTGGCCTTCGACTGAGTCAGAAAACTACTACACAGTGGGATGAGCACAGAAACGGCACCAAGCACCCAAAACGGGTAAGAGAGGCGCTCACTTGAGTCAATTAGCGTGATAAAGCGAGGTAGTCCTGCCAGCACAACATCTTCAGGTTTCAGGTTCGAATATAATAGAGTATGCCAGATGCCTGCAGTAAACAGGAGCAGGAATATACCCAGGAACTCCCGCCAGGTGACTTTCTCACTAAGCGCCAGACAAAGTGCGAAAAGCAAAGCAAACCATCCCAGCACCGGATAGATGCAAATAGCGATCAGATACCAGACTAGATACCATCTGCGCGGGGTGCAGCGGGCTGCCCACAGGAGCAGCAGCATGAAGAGATAGCCGACCGACTGCGAGAACCAATAGCCTCTGGTGGTGGAGATATAGACCCAATAGCCCAAATCGACCACCGATGTGAGCAGGCAGGCTACAGGTAAGATCATCAGTGCGGAGGCACTTCCCTGTAACCGGAATGCTTTGATACCCACCAAGAAAATCAGTGTCCAGATAGCCGCCAGCACGGCAGAACCGAAAGCAGGATAATAGAACAACTGTGTCAACCAGGCGCCTGCATATTGCATCAGGCCGAAAGGCTTTGATATTAAAGTATGGAAGAAAGGCGCACCGAAGATAAATTCGGAACGGTCATGTGCCGTATATAATACCTCCTGATTGAGATATAATATATATATAGTAAATATTATGAAAGCCAACAGGCTGACATAGAGGATGATACCGGAAACTTTGCTTTTGTTTATCATTTTTTTTGCTATAAAGGGCTGGCTCAATCGAATGAGCCAGCCCTAAATTAATTATACTGACAAGGAATAATTATTCCTCATAGTAAACTGAGTTAAGAGTAAATGAGCCAGATTGACACCAAGGGTTAAGCTGATGTCCGCTACCACCATTTCCTTCTGCACAGATTTTAGCGATATCCTCAGTAAGTGTAAACTCATTCTGACCTGTAGTCCAGTGCTGATCATCAACACTGAATTGATCCCACCAACCAGACATGAAATGCACCTTTATATCATCGCTTGCATCAGAAATATCGAAGATCAGGGTCTTATAGCCCCAGTAAACTTCATCGGATAGTTTTGGAAGATGGATTCCCGATCCATCAAAGCGCATATCCTGCCAATCACCACCAGGACGAGGAACTGCAAACGGTGGCTCCTTTTCGGGATCCTCACCATAGATATAATACCTCATGAGCGGGTCAGTGATTTCTTCGCACTGGATACCAAGGAATTCAGTTTCCAACACGGTACCATCGGCGCAAAGAGCAGTCAGTTTGACAGCATGCTCACCCAGTTTCATTTTCTTCTTAGCAGAAGTTGAGACAAATTTCTTGCCACCAATTTCCCACACGGCATTGACCGGTGCTAAGGTCTCACAGATAATGACGTTACCATTCTTTCCGTCCGCAGCCTTGTCAGTTTTGACTGTAGTCTTTGCCCGGAGCTCATCAACCGTGATGTGACCACCATTGCTGATATCCTCATGAGTAGGATTGCAGGCAAAGAGCACACATACTGCGGCAAATAACAAAGATATCTTTTTCATATTAATTATTTACTTATTATTTTAATATAGTGATTTATATTGTGTCTTAGGATCTGCAGTATCCCAACCTGCATTCTGCTCCAGTCCACCGTTATGCAGAGAAATCTGGTTCTGAGGCTTCGGCAGGAAACCGTCGGTAGCCTTATAACGCTCAGTCCAAGAACAAGTCATGTGGGCCATCGGAACCCTGTGATCCTTCTGGCCATAACAAACAATCTGCTTGCCACTCTGAGCCTGGAGAGCATTTGGAGCGTACTCACTGTTAGAGCAACCCTTACCAGTCCAGCGACGCATGTCGTTGAAGCGAAGTCCCTCGAAAGCGAACTCCCAACGACGCTCGTTCTGAAGAGCTTTCAAAGAATAAGCTGTCTGAGGTACACCAGCACGAGCCTGAACCTGATTCATATACTGAGCATCACCTGTGAGCTCACTCAGCATCAGCAGAACGTCAGCATAGCGCATCAGGTAGAAGTCCTCGAAATGGTCACCCTGCATCTTGTCGCCGAGTGAGCTGCTGGAATATCCAGGAGCCTGAGTCCACCATGTCCAGTCCTTACCACCATTCGCGTCAAGGTTTACAGCAGCGTACTTCTTAACACCATAACCAGACTCCTCGCAGTCATCGGACTCATAGGTATAATTTGCAAGTTCGTTGTCGAGGTCGATCAGAGAAGCCAGCTTACGCTTGTCAGTATAACCGCCATCACGCTCTGCAGTCGTCCAGTCGTCCCAGATGTTACATGAAGGAGTACCCTGCCCCCAGCCCATGTTGAACGGATAGGTCCTGTCAAGTTCACCATTTTTGTTGGTGGCACCATTACGAAGACCCCAGAAAACCATCAGGTAGTTAGAGTACATACGTGCGTTAGAATAGTACCCTGAGATGGTGTTCCAACTTGAGGCATTCATAAACTGGATCTGGAAAAGTTCCTCAGTGTTACCATTTCCGTTGCCGGGTTTGTCAAAACAGTCACTCTCATCCATGTCTGCGATGAAAGCATATGCATGTCCTATGCCATCGTTAGCCTCTTTCCAGAGATAGCTGTTAGAATAACCCCATAGTGAACGGTAGTCCTTGAGGAGCTTGTAGCCACCATTGCTAACAATATCTTTCAAGCCGTTGACAACGTCATCCTTAGAAACAGAGGATACTGTAAGTCCCTCCTGAATGATGGGTTCACCAGCGATGTCAGTCAGTTCGATGGTAGGTCCACCAGTACTCAAGTCTTTAGTAGATTTATAGAAACCTGCCCAGAACATGTATGCACGTGCCAGGTAAGCCTCGGCACAATACTTGTCGGCATGACCTGAACCATTGGCTCTTTCAGCTTTCATCAGAGTCTTGGCAGACGTGAAGTCAGCAATAATCTGCGGATAGACGATTGTCTCAGCATCACGCTGAATATACGATTCACCGTCAATCACTGTAGTAGTGATCAGAGGTACATCGCCGAACAACTGGGTCAGCAAAAGGGTATAGAAACCACGCATGAAGAAAGCCTCACCAAGGAGTTGGTCACGCTGGGTCTTCTGTTGCTCAGTCCATGCCACATTGTCAATGGTCTCAATCATGGTGTTGGCACGTGAAACACCGCCATAGAAGAGATTCCAATCATATTCATACTGGTTGGCATCCGCCATGGTTAAATGATGAAAACACTTAGCCATAAAGTCCTGCAGACCACCACTTCCGTAGTTGTCGTCTGACATAAGACTCCACCAATAGAACGGGTTATTAATAGTCTGGCTATTGTCTCCACCACCCATTGTACTCAGGATGCTATAGACACCCGCATTCAACGCTTCTACATCCGCAGGTTTACCGGGAAAAGTAGCCGCAGTCATCTCTGTCACACGCGGCTGAGTGTCCAGCGCGTCATTACATGATGTCATCAAGGCTGTTGCTGACAGAACAGCTAACGTAGAAAAAATATATTTCTTCATAATTGATTATCGATTTAGAATTTAATACTTGCACCAACCAGGAAAGTACGTGCTGGCGGATAGAGACCGAGGTCGATACCTGATTCCCAGCCAAGACCACCACCTGCACTACCTACCTCAGGATCGAGGCCGGTGTAACCGGTGAAGGTGAAGAGGTTCTGGACCTGAACATAGAAGCGGAGCTGCTGCAACGGACAAGCCTTCCAGAGGTGCTTGAAGTCATATCCGAGGAGGACACTCTTGATCTTGAAGTAGTCGCCATTCTCCATATAGCGAGTAGATACCCACATTGTGTTCGGGTGACCGTTGTTTGAGATACGAGGCACTGTGTTTGAAGTACCCTCACCATGCCAACGATTGAAAATAGTAGTGTCATAGTTCTCGTCAGGATCATCACCGAATGAACGATATGAGCGCATAATCTGATGACCGAAAGCACCGGCACCGTTAACAGAGAAATCAAAGCCTTTCCAGGTCAAACCGAGGTTGACACCGAGGGTTACGTCTGGGTTCGGATCACCGATTTCATGCTTATCTGTACCGGCACCTTCACCCTTACCAACGATGACGCCATCACCATTCCAGTCGTCCCAGATGCAGTCACCTGGCTGAGCGTCGTCAAGAACAGCCTTACCGGCTGCACGAGCAGCATCAATCTGCTCCTGATTTTGCCAGATTCCGCTGTAAGACATACCGTAGAAGTAACCTACAGGGTAGCCTTCTTCTACACGAGACACATAGTCTGTACCCTGTGAGAGAAGATTGCCATTACCTGGGATATAGTGATTCTCATTATCGATACGGGTTACCTTGTTCTTGTTAGTGGCAAAGTTCACGCCGATGTTGTAACCGAAGTCTTTACCGATTCTGTCATTCCAAGTGAGCGCAAGCTCAATACCGGTATTCTGAATATCACCACCGTTGATCATGGCAGGGTTGGTACCCATAATGCCGACCTGCTTACCTTGAACAAGCCAGTCCTTGGTAGTCTTCTTATACCAGTCGAAGGTTACACCTAAGCGGCTGTTGAGCAAGCGGGCGTCGAAACCGAAGTCGAGCTGCTCAGAGGTCTCCCAAGTCAGATCAGGATTCGGTACGATGTTAGCGTAGGCTCCGATATTTGGAGTACCTGAAGTTGACGTTTCTATATCAGAAGCGTACTTGTAACCAACGCTGCTGGATAGGGCGATCGTAGCCAGATACTGATACTTAGAGATACGGTTGTTACCGTTCTGACCCCAAGATCCACGGATCTTCAAGAAGTCGAGCCAACTCTTGGTACCCTCCATGAACTTCTCGTTGGTCATTACCCAACCGGCAGATACAGAGGGGAAGAAGCCCCAGCGCTTACCGTCTGTGAAGATACTTGAACCATCATAACGTACGGTCACGGTAGCCATATAGGTCTCGTTCCAGTCCCAGTTCACACGGCCGAACCAAGAAGATAGATACTCCTCGTCATTGGGGGAACCACTAAGACTCATGTCAGTAGCCTGCTTAAGTTGAAGGTTGGACAGGTAGGCGGAATCCCAGCCCTTCAACGTAGCGAGCTGCTCGCCCCATGCGACTTTATTAGATCCACTGAGATTCACACCGAATGCGCTGCTCTGGAATGTCTGACCGACCATGGCACTGATCTTATGAGCGCCAAGCATTGGGAGGTCATAAGTAATGGTGTTCTCAATAGACCAGCCGCTGCCGAATCCTGAACTCTGGCTTACTTCATATAAGTTTGAAGAAGAACCGCTACCCGGAGATCTTGGCTCACCATAGCTACGGTAAACACTGGAATTCCAGTTATAGTTAAACTGAGAACGCCATCTCAAGCCCTTGATCGGCTGAACGACCATGAAAGCAGTAGCACCGACACCAAGGTTGCGGCTCTCTGTCAAGCCTTGCCAACCACCGGTAGTAAGGTTCTCCCACGGGTTGTAGAACATGGACGGGTTCCAGCCTTTACCATAAAGTATATTGCCGTCATAATCCTGGTATTTATAGATATCGCCATTGTCTGCATACTGAGGCATGAGGGGAACGGTCTGAAGCAGGCTGTGAATATAGCTCCAGTACATACCTTGCTCAGCCAGGTCGTGGCTCTTGCTGTAACCGAGAGAGACGTTTTCACCGATGGTGATAACATCAAAGTCCTTAGCCTTCAGCAGCACGTGGTCGCTGTTGATACGGATAGTATGACGGTTGTAGTAAGAAGCTTGGTCTGCACCCATGATACCGTTATTACCAGTATAGGTATAAGACATCATGAACTTAGAACGATCCGTACCACCAGTCAAAGTGACAGAATGGTTGTGCTGTACGGCATTCTTGTTGGTGAACACATCCCACCAGTCAGTACCTTCCCAGCCGTTGGCTACCTTATTCAGGATGTCCTGAGGAACATAGGCTGACCAGTCAAGCATCATACCACTACTGTTGAAGGTGTATTCGTTAAAGATAGTCATGTACTGCTGGGCATTGAGCAACTGCGGACGCTTAGCAACGTTAGACCAACCGATAGATCCATTGTAGCTGAGTTCGATCTTACCTTCCTTACCCTGCTTGGTGGTCACCAGGATCACACCGTTAGCAGCACGGGCACCGTAGATGGCGGCTGATGCAGCATCCTTCAGAATGTCGATGCTCTCGATATCGTTCGGGTTGATACCGTCGAGGTTGCCACCTGCTACACCATCGATCACATACAGAGGTGAGTTGTCACCGATGGTACCCATACCACGGATGTAAACCTTGTAGCCCTTACCAGGCTGTGAAGAACTCTGGGTGATCTGCACACCAGGCGTACTTGACTGCATGGCCTCGAGGGCGTTAGTGGTGTTCAGCTTGGCGATATCATCACCCTTCACCTGAACAGTAGCACCAGTAACCAGCTTTTTCTTCATGGTACCGTAACCTACGACTACCACTTCTTCAAGAACGGCATCATCCTCATTCAAGGTGATGTTGAAGTTTGACTGATTACCAACCTTGATTTCCTGAGTCTCATAGCCGATAAACGAAATAACGATCGTTGCACCGGGATTGACATTAAGAGTGAAGTTTCCGTCAAAGTCAGTAACTGTACCATTAGTGGTACCCTTTTCCATTACGCTGGCTCCGATAACGGGTCCTTGAGCGTCGACTACAGTACCTGTAATCTTCTTCGTAGCCTGTTGTACGTTCTGAACGTCACCAGCGGCATAGGCATTTGATGAATAGCCAAGGCCCAAAAGTGCCATGACACCCATCATCAGCGCTGTCTTTCTAATTTTTTTGTTCATACTTAAGTATTAAATATGATGGTTTACCGAATTTTTGTATTAGTTTTGCCTTTTTTACTAAATATGTTGTGATTATGAATAGCAAATCGATTAGAAAAAGGAAGATTAGTTCACAGACATTGCTGGAAGCCTATGATCAGGATCTGGATCGATTCAAGCATCGGGTGGGCAAGGATCGGAGTGAACATTCACTTCGAGCCATGCAACAGGGCCGGCAATATGTCGCGACCTTCCTTACGGATTGGATGCATACCGACGATATTCAGCTGGCAAAGCTCATGCCCCAGTTTATCAATGACTTCAGTATCTACCTTAGCACAGACCGTGGCCTGAGGGGTGGCACCATCTGGCTCGCCTGTCAGTTGCTCAAGGGGGTAGTCACCAGGGCGCATGCCCGAGGGCTTTTGGAGTGGAACCCCTTCGGTCAGTTCCATATAGCAAAGAATATCCGTCCGCGAGAGTATCTCACGGAAGAGGAAATCGCCCTGCTGATGGCCCACGATTTCAAGAAGCCTGCACTCTGCTTCGCGCGCGACATCTTTATATTTGCAGTCTTCACAGGTTTGGCTTTTATAGACATCAAGGAACTCAGGCCTGCAGATGTGGTCACCATCAACGGTGGCACATGGATTGTCTCAAAGCGACATAAGACCCAAATCCCCTTTCAGGTAAAGTTACTTAACATCCCTTTGGAAATCCTCAAAAGATACCATCAGGAAGGACAGTCCATCTTCCCACCGATGGAATACCGGACGATGGCGAAACGCATCCATCGCGTGATGGACGAATGTGGATTCCAGAAGCATATCACCATGCACTGTGCCAGACATAGTTTTGCCATCCTGGCGCTGAACAATGGCGTACCCATCGAAAGCGTCAGTAGGATTCTCGGACATACGAACATTACCACCACCCAGATCTATGCCAAAATCACAATGCAGAAACTCGATCATGACCTCACGGCATTCGAACAATCGTTACACCTTATTTATAATATATAGGGAGCATGACCCCTTGTATGCTGCTTTTTAATATTGTATAAAATACACTTAATGAGGTTTTTTTTGTGTTTTTTTGCGGATTTCTTGTAAAAATACACTTTTTTGTGAAGAAAATAAAACTTTTATCAAAAAAAATTTTGTAGTTTTGAAAAAAAACGCTTATCTTTGCAAACGATTCGGAATATACTTATTCAACTATTTAACATATTAACTTAATAGGAACCAAAACGTATGAACCAAAACAACTCCTCCTAACAACCAGCCGAAGGCCTGCCAGGCAGACTTCTCGGCAACTTGGGAAGCATTGCTTCCGCTCTAAACCCAATTTGTATTTATTACAAACCAATTAATCTATAGAAAATACTTAAGTATGAACAAAAAAGTAAGAAAGACAGCGCTTTTAATGGGTGTCATGGCACTTTTGGGCCTTGGCTATTCATCAAATGCCTATGCCGCTGGTGACGTTCAGAACGTACAACAGGCTACAAAAAAGATTACAGGTACTGTAGTCGACGCTCAGGGACCCGTTATCGGAGCCAGCGTAATGGAGAAAGGTACCACCAATGGTACAGTTACTGACTTTGACGGTAACTTCACTCTCAATGTCAATCCCGGTGCAACGATCGTTATCTCGTACATCGGTTATGAGACTCAGGAAATCAAGGTTGGCAATCAGTCAAACATCAACATCACTTTGAGTGAGGACGATGCCGTTCTTGAAGAAGTGGTAGTCGTAGGTTACGGTACCATGAAGAAGAAGCTGGTTACCGGTGCTACCGTTCAGGTGAAGGGTGATGATATCGCCAAGCTGAACACTACCAATGCCCTCGAGGCCATGCAGTCAAGTACCCCTGGTGTTAATATCACCCAGAGTTCTTCACAGCCTGGTAAGGGTTACAAGGTTTACATCCGTGGTATCGGTACTATCGGTGACTCTCAGCCTCTTTATGTGATCGACGGTGTGGCCGGCGGTAACCTCGACGGTATCAACCCCAACGATATCGAGAGCATCGACGTGCTGAAGGATGCTGCCTCAGCTGCCATCTACGGTTCACGTGCTGCAAACGGTGTGATCCTGGTGACCACCAAGCAGGGTAAGGAAGGTAAGATCGAGATCAGCTATAATGGTGCTATCGGTTGGTCTAACGTTGCCAAGCGTCCTGAGATGCTCAATGCCCAGCAGTTCATGACCATCATGGATGAGTACAACTTTAATACTTCTGGTAATAAGTTTGATTTCAGTACCGTTGTTCCACAATCCATTCTTGATAAGGTGGCCGGTGGTTGGACTGGCACTGACTGGTGGGGCGCATTCGAGAACAAGAATGCCGTACAGCATAACCATTCTGTAACCTTGACCGGTGGTACAGACCGCTCCAAGTTCATGATGTCTTATACTTTCACTGGTAACGAGGGTATCATGGGTGCTGACAGAGCTTCTTACTACAAGCGTCACACCATCCGTATCAACAGCGACCACGTGCTGCTGAAGGCGAAGGACTTTGATGCCATCACCATCGGTGAGAACGTTTCTATCGGCTACAGCAAGAATCACGATCTGGCTGAGGACGGTATGTACTGGAGTTATATCCACGGTCTGCTTCAGACAAATCCGCTTGTGCCACAGTATGCTGACAATGGCGACATTTACAACCATGTAAATTATGGTGCAGGTTGGAACGACTATTGGTTCAACAACCCATGGGAAGGCCTTGAGAAGGGTGGTTTCAACTCTATGGCAGAAAGTCGTAGCATCAATACCAGTGCTACTGCTTTCATGACCATTCAGCCTATCAAGGGTCTGAGATTCCGTTCTCAGTTCAACTATTACTGGGGTTCTAATGCCTATCGTAATTATGGTGAGCCCCGTTCACCATCTTCAGGTTCTGGTACTGTAGAATCATACAGTGCAAGCCAGAGCGCAGGTTTGAGCAGCAGCTGGTCTATTGAGAATACTCTTTCTTATGATCTCCCGATGTTTGGCGCTCACAAGATCAGTGCCATGGTCGGTCAGAGCTTCCAGAGTTCCGCATGGGGAGAAAACGTCAGCGGATCAAATAAAGCTAAACTTGGAGAGCAGCTCGCAACATTGAGAGGTTGGGATACTGCATACCTGTCTAACTTTAAACTCGTATCTGCTACCGATGCTTCATTGGGTGGTGGTACGAACGATGAAGAATACCTCTCTTCTTGGTTCGGTCGTGTAAACTATGACTGGAATGAGACTTATATGGCTACTGTGACCGTACGTTATGATGGTTCCAGTATCTTTAATGACGGTAAGCGTTGGGGCTTCTTCCCCTCTGTATCTGCTGGTTGGGTAATGACCAACGAGAAGTTCATGGAGAAGACCAAGAGCTGGCTCGACTTCTTAAAGATTCGTGCATCTTGGGGTCAGAATGGTAACAACCGTATTCCTAAGTACCAGTATCTGGCTACCATCCGTCAGTCAGGTGGTAGCGGTGATAGCGGCTATAAGTTCGGCTCAGACGTTGTTACTTCTGTAGCAGGAACTCCAACTGTTGGTGCTTATTCAGACATTGTTCCTAATCCTGAACTGACTTGGGAAACCTCTGAGCAGCTTGACTTCGGTTTCGATGCCCGCCTGCTTGACAGTCGTCTGGGTATTAACTTCGACTGGTATAAGAAGACCACAAAGGACTGGCTCATTAGAGGTCCGCAGATTTCTATCTATGGTACTACACCTTCATACATCAATGGTGGTGACGTGAAGAATACCGGTGTTGAGCTTGCCATTACTTGGAACGACAGAATCGGTAAGGACTTCAGCTATAATGTTGGTGTGAACTTTGCAACCAACAAGAATGAGGTTACTCGTATCGCTAATGAGAACCATTATATCAATGGTGTCGGTGGTGTCCTGTCACAGGGTACTGAGTTTATCTACCGTGCAGAGGAAGGTAAGCCCATCGGCTACTTCTATGGTATGTCATACAGCGGTATCTGGCAGAATCAGGAGCAGATCGACGCTGCACGCGCAGCAGGTAAGGCCGTTCTCGACAATGCACAGCCTGGTGATGCAATTTGGGATGACTGGAACAATGATGGTGTGATTACCTATACAGAAGGAAATACCTGTGACCGTCATGAGATTGGTAATCCTAATCCTGATGTAACGCTTGGCGTGAACCTCGGCTGCTCTTGGAAGGGCTTAGACTTTGCTGTTAACGGTGCCGGTGCATTCGGTCAGCAGATCATGCGTTCTTACCGTTCATTCGGTGACTCTTGGTGGCACAACTACGACACCACGATCTTCAACCGTTGGCATGGTGAGGGTACCTCAAACGATGTGCCGCGTATTTCTGGTACAGGTCATCAGAATACTTTGTGGGTATCTACCCGCTATATGGAGAATGGCGACTACTTCAAGATCAAGACCGTGACACTTGGTTACGACTTCAAGCATCTCTGGAAGGCTTGTCCGCTGCAGCAGCTCCGCTTCTATGTACAGGCTCAGAACCTCTTCACTATTACTGGTTACACTGGTCTTGATCCAGAAATTGGTAATGCTGCTGGTGCTGACTCTTGGGCATCTGGTATCGACCTTGGTCTGTACCCACCGTCTCGTACTTTCTTGGTTGGTGCAAGTATTAAATTCTAATTCGACTAAATTATTATGAAGAAATATATTTTATCAACGTTGGCTGTTTTGTCAGCAACAACAATGTTTACATCCTGTAACGATGCACTGGATACCAATCCGCGTCCGACAGAGATGACTTCAGCAACATTCCCTGGAAAGTCTGGAGATGTAGAAGCTGAGCTTGCCGCTGTTTACAGTATCATGAATACCATGGGTGGTGGCGATTCTGACAACCAGAACATTTTCTTCTGGTGGGAAGTAATGTCGGATAACTGCTACGGAAGTGGTGGTTTGCAGGACAACAAAGTAAAGTCTTTGCATCATCTTGTAGAGATGAACAGTAATCAGTACGAAACGCCGTTTTCTCTTCTCTATGGTGGTATTTCCCGCGCCAATAACACGATTGAGACCATCGACAACGTAGTTTGGGGTGACAAGGAAGGTGAGCTTCGCAATCAGCTCCTTGGTGAGGCTTTCTTCATGCGTGGCCTTTACACGCTTTGGCTGACCCAGCTGTTCGGCGATGTGCCCCTGATCACCTCTACCACGATTACGCCTGAGATACAGAAACAGGTGAGTGCTGAGGAAGTGATTTATCCCCAGATTCTTTCTGACTTCACATCAGGTATCTCTCTGATGGGTACCACAAGAGGTCATGGAGATGGTCATGCCAACAAGTTCGCTGCTGAGGCATTCCTTGCCCGTGCCTATATGTTCTGGGCAGGCTTCTATAAGGGTGTCAAAGATCTCTCTTCTGGTGATGCTACTATTGAACTGGTAGAGCAGGAGGGTTGCCCCGGTGGCTCTCTTTCAAAGAGTCAAGTTGTTACTTACCTGCAGGACATCGTCAGCAACGGTGGTTACAAGCTCTGTCAGGACTACCGTTCACTCTGGCAGTACTCTAACAGTCTGCTTTGGGACGAGGCTCACGATGGTGTTGGCCATGCTTATGACTTCATCGCTGACATGCCACGTGAACTTTGCTTTGACCAGCCTGGTATGGGTAATGGAAACACTGAGGAGATCTTCCAGATCCAGTTCATGAATGCCTCTAAGTGGGGTATCAATGGTGCTGTCGAAAATGGTGGTATGTATTCTACAGCTCGTATGTACTGTAACTATCTGTCAACCTTCTGGGGACTTCGTGTAAACGGTAACAATGGTAACCGCGACTGCACCTACCCGTTCACTCAGGGTTGGGGTCAGGGTACACCTTCATGCAATATCTGGGACGATTGGACTATTGCAGAAAATAATGGCGGTTACAAGGATATCCGTAAACTCGGTTCTTTGATTGACTGTGATCATGAGTGTGCTGCTTATTCTTATGTAAAGGACGACTGTGAGGAGTCTGGCTATGGTGTTAAGAAGTTCAACTCTATCACGCTTGATGCTTTAACAGGTGACAGTCCCTGGTGGGATGCACTTCCGGAATACAGCTCAAGCTCACTCGACAACCCCATGCAGGGTGACCACTTCGAGGATTACTATCTGATGCGTTATGCCGATGTGCTGCTGATGCTTTCTGAGCTCACAGGCCAGGTTCAGTACATGAATCAGGTTCAGGCCCGTGCTAAGGTACCTCTGACAACAAGCTATTCACTGGAGGCTCTTCAGAATGAGCGCCGTTGGGAGTTTGTATTCGAGGGTATACGTTTCAACGATATGCGTCGTTGGTCAGGCTGTGACAATCACAGTGAGTCATCATACGCTGCCAAAGCTCTTCAGGCTCAGAGTGGCAAGCTGATTGTCTGCCTCGGTGATAAGGCCAACAAGCGCAAGATGGAGCACATGACCTGCTCATGGGCTAAGCGTTATGCTGATACGAAAGGTTTCTTGGCTAAACCTCAGTCTCAGATCAACCTGATGAATGGTAATCTCGAGCAGAACCCTGGTTGGGATGGTACGAATCCTGAGACACAATATAAAGTACTTTATTAATACATAATAAGAAATCAATATGAAAAAAATACTTTTGATTTTTGCCGCCATTTGTGCTTTTGCCGCATGTAATCCGACTCATGAGTCGATTAGCAATGACGGTCATATCACTGCAGACGAGCTCAAGGCGAAATCCAGTGTTACTGTTAACATTGCTCCTGATGGCAAGACTGGTAACGTTGTTACCTGTACAACCTCTGCGCCTGTTAATGCTAAATGGACGATCGCTGGCAAGGATATGGTTGGTAATTATGCCACAAAGAAGATGAAGCTCGGTGCGCACAACATCGTTTTGACAGGACTTTGTGCTGATGGTACTGTAGTGACTGCAGAATTTCCTGTAGTATGTGAGGAAACCACTGACCCGCTCCAGAGATTCTATATCTATGGTGAGGATCCTGCTGCCCAGCCACCATTCAAGCCTGCTGCTTGGAATGCTGCTTGCATGCGCTTCAGTGATAATGAAGGTAAATTCGTAGATATCAATGGAAATGAAGGTTTCTTGCCTTATCTCTCTGATGATGTTTACTGGGGCTTCAAAACCCTTATCTTCGACATCTCAGACGCTACAGCTGATTGTGCTGGCCGTATCATGAACGGTTGGTGGAGTGCCCGCTATGATGGTGACAAGGATGTACAGTTCACCAATGGTTTGTGGGAGCTTCAGCTGACTGAGGCTATTGCTAAGGACTGTGCACGTGGTAACGGTGGTTCTGGTAAGGATCTTGACCTTATGGTTACCTCTGGTAGCTGCCAGATCAACGCAATTTACTATGAGGAGTAATCGTTCCTTATTTGTATAACTTCATATGAGGCTGACCCAATATTGGGTCAGCCTTTTATAGCAAAAAGATGATAAACAAAAACAAATTAACTGGTACTGTCCTCTCTGTCAGCCTATTGGCTTTCATTTTGTTTGCCGTATATGTGCTTTATATCAACCAGGAGGTATTCTATACGGCACACGATCGTTCCGAGTTTGTTTTCGGAACGCCCTTCTTCCATACTTTAATGTCGAAGCCGTTCGGCCTGATGCGATATGCGGGCGCCTGGCTGACACAGCTGTTCTATTATCCCGCATTCGGTTCTGCCGTGCTGGCAGCTATCTGGATACTGATCTTCTTGGTGGGAATCAAAGCATTCCGGTTACAGGGAAGCGCCTCCGCGCTGATGCTCTTGCCTGTAGCCTGCCTGCTCACATCAGTGGTCGATCTGGGCTACTGGATCTATGTCTCCACTATCAGAGGCTATTGGTTCTCACAGTCAGTCGGTTATCTGCTGATGCTGTTGCTCCTGTGGGCAGCCCTCTGTACGCCACGTAAATGGCATCTGGTCTGGTATCTGCTAGGCTTCTGTCTCTATCCAGTGCTCGGCTGGTTCGCCCTGCTCTTTGTGCTGTGCCTGATGCTGAGTGATAAGATCACCTGGCGCGAATGCGTGGGTTTATTTGTGCTTATCTTTACTGCCGGCATCTGGCATACGCAGTTCTATTCCAACTTGAAGGCTGATGATGTTGTGCTGGCTGGTCTGCCCCGCTTTATCACGCCGAGTGACAACACCCCGCATCTCTCTTACCCATTCTGGGTGCTGGGTATCGTCTCCGTGCTCATCCCGCTGTGTAGTCGTTATCTGGCCAAGTGGTTTGTGCCGGTGCTGTGCGCTGTGACAGGCATCGTCTTTACCTGGTCGCAGATGTTCTACGACCAAAACTATATCGATGAGATGCGCATGGTGCGCTACGCTGAGGACGACAACTGGAAGGAGGTGCTTCAGATGGCGGAAGAGAATAAGAAGCCGACCACCACGATGGTCATGCTCAAGAATGTAGCCTTGATGAACGAGGGCGGACTGCTCGACCGTTCGTTTAAAATAGGAAATATTTGTTATCCGATCAACAATCCCGATACGATTCACGTTTCCTTTTTGGATATCACCTCACCGCTGGTCTATTACAACTATGGTATGATCAATGAAGCCATCCGCCTAAATTTCGAAATGGCCATACAGGGCGGCTTCTCACCCTTCTATCTGAAGATGCTTTCACGCTGTGCCCTGGCCAAGGGAGACAAGGAACTTCAGGAACGCTATACCACGTTGCTACACCATCTGCCTTTCTATAGCGACTGGCAGCCGGCGCCAGTCACAGCAAACGTAAAGTCACTGCAGGGCTGCTTCCCCGACGAAATTACCGGTGTCGAGAACAGCGATCGCTATCTCGTCAACAGCATCAGTCTCTGGTACGACTCCGACAGCAAGGTTGCCTCGGAACAGGCTTTACTCTATGCCATGATACGCAGCGACTCCAAACGTTTCTGGCCCGCACTGCGTAATTATGTGAAATTGCACATGAACGAAGAATTTCCTATTCATGCGCAGGAAGCCTATATCCTGTTCATGGACAAGGCCCCGGAAGAAAAGCGCATGATGCTCCCGGTCGAGCAGTCTGTCTATGATCGCTACAAGAAGTTATGGAAGACGCTTGAAAGTATCGCAAAGCCCGGAATGACTATAGTAGAAGTGGGTGAGCTGATGCGTGAGGAATATGGAGACACCTATTGGTATTATAACATCTTCGGAAGAATGTCCTATTAATGAATAATGATAATTGAAAAAGAAAACAATGAAAAGATATATCCACTCATATACCCTGCTTCTGACAGTAGCTATTTGGCTGCTAGTTTCCTGTTCCAGCCATCCCGACGTTCCTTCCTCTTCCAAGGCCGCCAAATGTCTGCCTGCCATCTTCCCTGATTATTGTAATGTCACCGTTCCCTGTAATATCGCACCGCTGAACTTCATGCTGCCTGCTGATGAGTATGAGGCGTGTGTGGCACGTATTTCCACACCTGACGGCAAGCAACAGACCTACGGCGACGGCGTGAAGGTGCAGGTCCCCCTGCAGGAGTGGCGCAACATGCTTGCTGCTGCAAAGGGCAAGCGCATCAAGGTGGAAGTCTGGGGAAAGAAGCAAAACGATGAATGGCTGTCGTTTAACCCGTTTGAGATACGGGTGGCCCCGGAGCCTATCGACGCGTATGTGTCGTACCGTCTCATTGAGCCGTCGTATGTGGCCTGGACCTACATGGAGATTGCCCAGCGCAACCTCACCTCGTTCGAGGAGACACAAATCTTCAACAACGAGATCACCATGAACGACAGAGAGAAGGGCCAGTGCATCAACTGCCACAGCTATCAGAACTACAAGACGGACAACATGCTCTTTCATGTGCGCCTCTCGAACAGCGGCACCGTCATCGTGAACGACGGCAAGGTGTCGAGGGTCAACATGAAGCGTGACTATACCATCTCCGGTGGCGTCTATCCTTCCTGGCATCCCACCGAGAAGCTGGTTGCCTTCTCGACTGACATCACACGACAGGGATTCCATACGTTGAACCCTAACAAACTAGAGGTTTACGATGAGGCCAGTGACCTGATCCTCTACGATGTGAAGACCGACTCAGTGCAGGTGGTCAGCAACGACTCCACGCTGCTGGAGGTGTATCCCACCTGGTCGCCCGACGGCAAGTTCCTCTATTACTGCAAGTCTGTGCCCCTGCCCGAGGAGATGCGCGACAAGGATATCAGGACCTTCTATCCGAAGATACAGTATAACCTCTACCGCCGCTCGTTCGATGTGGCGACGCATGGTTTCGGTGAGGAGGAACTGGTGTTTGACGCCGCCTCCGTCAACAAGAGCGTCACGTTGCCACGAATCAGTCCCGACGGGCGCTACATCCTCTTTGCAATAGGTCAGTACGGCTGTTTCCATATCAGGCATAACGACGGTGACATCGCCTGTATGCCGTTGGACCAGGCGTTACCCCTGACACAGACCATCGACCTCTCGAAGGTAAACTACGAGGGCCGTCCTGACAGTTACCCCTCATGGTCGAGCAACGGTCATTGGATGATGGTTGCCAGCCGCCGTGAGGACGGTAACTTCTGCCGTGTGTATTTCGCCTACTTCCACGACGGGAAGGCAGAAAAGGCGTTTCTGATGCCACAGGAGGATCCCGAGCTGAACACTTTCCTGCTGAAGAGCTACAACCGTCCGGAGTTCATGGTGGAGCCTGTCAAGATCAGTGTGGAGGAGTTTAGTAAGGTGTTTGATAAGTAGTAATTGATTCAGATGAAGTTCATACGTCCCCTGTGCACGCTCGTTTTTGGCTTGGCAGTCCTCCTTTTCTTCGGACTGGCCTACCCGCACCACCTGCACTATCAGGAGCAGTTCCAGCTGTTTCTGTTCGACAGTACTTACGTGTGGGAGATTGTCAGGGTGCCGGGTGGCGTGGCTGACTTGCTGGGGCGTTTCTCCACGCAGTTTTTCCTCTATGCCTGGGTAGGGGCGCTGATTATCGCGGTCTTGCTCTCGGCGGTGCAGATACTTACGCTTTTGGCCCTTCGGCAGGTCCTTCGACAAGCTCAGGAACCGT
>Ga0256405_10005841_pt1 | contig 20565 bp, 19 predicted proteins | sample RumenRJG_02DNA_FD_189096 | JGI IMG/M metagenome (GOLD analysis project Ga0256405, IMG submission 189096) | Bovine rumen microbial communities from Lethbridge, Alberta, Canada - RJG_02 | ecosystem: Host-associated > Mammals > Digestive system > Stomach > Rumen | place: Canada: Alberta... | reverse complement strand
GATCCTGAAGCCTTTGTACGATACGCTCAGAGCAGACAGTACGGATGAAAGCATTAAGAGAATGCAGGAGCTTCAGCAGCTGCTGGAAAAGAACTCTGAGAAAAAGCACACCCTGCGGCAGCTCCGTGCGCAGGATATCATCGATAATGTGATGTTCAATCAGGAAATGAACATGCTGAGAAAAGCAGCAGAAGATTACAGAAATGAGCTTGCAGTCCTGGGAACATATACATCTGCAGAAGCCTATGAGATCACAGAGCTGGATAAGCTTCTGAAATTCACTGAAACAACGGCATTACTTAACGAGTTCAGCGATGAGCTTTTCACCGCTTTTGTAGATCACATTATAGTATATGACCGGGACTACATTGAGTTCAGGCTGAAATGCGGGCTCACGCTGAAGGAGGTGCTGTGATGGGCCATACACCATACGGATACCGGATTGAAAACGGTACTGCCGTGATCAATGATCAAGAAGCAGACTGTGTCAGACGCATTTTCGATAACTACATCAGCGGAATGAGCCTGAGAGAAGCCGCCAGTGCCGCCGGACATCCGCTTGTACACAGTACAGTGAAACGTATGCTGACAAAGAAGTATTACTGCGGAGATGATTTTTATCCGGCAATTATTGATATATCTACATTCCATACTGCGAACAGCGAACTGAAACGGCGGGCTGATAATAAGAACCAGACAGGTAAAACAAGAAGAATAGTGCCAAAACCAGAAACGGAGTTCACGTTCTCTCCCCCACTGACACAGTACGACGATCCATACGAACAAGCCCAGTACCTGTACAGCCTCATAGAAAGTAAGGTGGTCAAATGGCAAAAGTAACGGAAATACCGGCAAAAAAGCAGATCGGCAGTCTGGCTCAGAGAAAGGAAGTCCGCAAGCTGCGTGTGGCTGCATATTGTCGTGTTTCCACAGATTATGAAGAACAGGCGTCCAGTTATCAGACGCAGATAGAACACTATACCGATGTGATCGAGAAAAACCCGGACTGGATACTCGCCGGCATATACGCAGATGACGGTATCAGCGCAACATCGACAAAGAACAGAGAGCAGTTCAATGAAATGATCCAGGCCTGCAAGGACGGTAAGATCGATATGATCATTACAAAATCCATCAGCCGTTTTGCCCGTAACACTGTGGACTGCCTGAACTACATCCGTGAGCTTAAGGCTCTGAATATCCCGGTATTCTTTGAAAAGGAATCCATAAATACAATGGACGCCAAGGGCGAAGTCCTTATAACCATTATGGCTTCCCTCGCCCAGCAGGAATCCGAATCACTCAGTCAGAATGTAAAGATCGGTATCAAGCACCGTTTTCAGCAAGGAAAGGTCATGGTCAATGCAAACTGCTTTCTCGGCTATGATAAGGACGAGGACGGGCATCTTGTCATCAACCCGGAACAGGCAGAGATCGTCAAACGTATTTTTCGTGAATATCTGGAGGGCGCAAGCTGTCAACAAATTGCAAGAGGGCTGGAGCGTGACGGCGTTCTGACCGCCAGAGGAAATAAAAGATGGCACGACAGCGCGATCAGGCGCATCCTTGAAAATGAAAAATATATGGGCGATGCACTCCTGCAAAAGACATATACTGTGGATTTCCTTAACAAAAAGCGTTCTAAGAACAACGGGGATATTCCGCAGTACTATGTTGAGGACGATCATGAAGCAATTATCCCGAAGGAGCTTTTTATGAAAGCCCAGGAGGAAATGGCATGGCGCGGTTCGCAGGTTGACTGCAAGGGCAGAAAGCGCGGATTCAGTTCCAACCACTGCTTTACAGGACTGGTTTACTGTGCCGAATGCGGTGAACAGTTCCGCAGGATCCACTGGAACAACCGCGGCTGCAAGTCTGTTGTGTGGAGATGCATCACAAGACTGGATAAAACAGGTGACTGCGGCGCACGAACCATATACGAGACGGAACTGAAAAACGCCTTTGTAGATGCCCTGAACAACCTTATCTCCGACAGCGACTCATATATCCCCGTCCTGCAGAACAATATCGCATCAGTCCTGATGACAATGAATCCGGAGTCCGCCGAAAGTATTCAGGCTAGGATCAGTGCGCTTCAGCAGGAGATCATAGATAAGGCAAGCCGTCAGGAAGACTACAGCGAAGCTGCACAGGAGGTGCTGAGACTCCGTCAGCAGAAAGAAAACGCCCTGCAGAATGATACTTCAAGAAATGAGCGGCTTGACAGGATCCGTGAGCTACAGGAGTTTATCGCAGCGCAGCCCAGTGAGATCACAGAATTTGACGAGAGCCTTGTGAAGCATCTGCTGTCAAAAGTGACTGTTTTTGAAGGCAAGCTCGTATTTGAATTCAAATCGGGAGTAACGGTTGAAATTTGTAAGTAATTAATTTGAAACCATATCCCAAACAGCATGAAATGACGGAAATGACGAATTGTTCGGCCTGGGCGGCAGTTTTATGATATTGGATATTGCTTTTTTATGGTCGGTATGTTATAATGTTGAGGTAAGGTGTGCATACGGCATCACCGGGTAAAAATGTTCACAAAAGGAGATTAATTATGAAAGTAAGCGCTGCTGAATGGTACGAAGACATTATGAAAATGTGTAAGGTGATGGAGTCTCTTGGGTGGACATACACTGCCGAAGGACCTGCATCTGCTGAAAAGATCAGCGAATTTGAAAAGGAAACAGGATGTCAGATACCTGATGAATACAAGGAGTGGCTTGGTCTTACTGCGTCACTCACCATTGATGACTGTGATTTCAGCCTGTATATGCCTGAAGACGCAGGAGAAAACGAAAAGGGATTCAGAATGTTCGCTGTCGGAAGTGTTTCTGCCCGTGAGTATTTTATCAATGCTGACAGTGGAAAGATGTTTGTTTATGATGATCTGATGCAGAAAACAGAGGAATTTGATTCGCTTGATGATATGATAACTGATATGTATGCCCGTATCGAAATGTATGCAGACGAAGACTTCGGTGACGAGTGGCAGGATGCTTACGATGAAATGTTCCCCGAAGAATAAAGGAAATGCTTCGGTAGAGTATCATTTATGATTGATACGATAATGAATACGTGTTCTATCCCCTCCTCCGGTTTAATTATCGCCGGCGGAGGGGATTTTTTTATGCCACATCCTCAAAGCACTCCGGATTGTCTGTAGGATTCACGTTCAGCTGGTAAGTGTAGCTGTTGTCTTCGTTCGGCGTGCAGTCCAGCAGCTTCATCCATGTGAACTGATGCAGGATACCACTCAGATGTGCGGAACTGTAGTCAAGTTGTGCGATAGCCATCTCAGCTGAAAACATCCCGTCACCGAAGAGTTCATACAGTGCGGAAAGTGTATATTTCTGTGCAGTTCTGAGTTTCAAACCAGCGGGATCAAATTCGGTCATAATCGAATACTCTTTGCTGCTGACCTTTTTGAGAAGCCCCAGAGACGAAGCAAACAGCATATCAACATTCCATTTTGTTTCTTCTCCGGCAGCTACGTAATCCTGTTTGGTCACATTGCCTTTCGGAAGGCAGCTGCGGATGATCCTGCCGATCCTGCGGTCCTTCTGAGAAGACTGTGAGTTTTCAAGTTCTGTGATCAGATCCATAATAGCATCTGAATAGCTGATGTTCTGATCCGCCGGTCCCTGATCTATATTGAACCTGTAAACATGAAATCCCCGGATTCCGTCTGCGCCGGTCCTTGTATTCCTGATCAGCCCCTTTACACGGAAGGGGCGAAGTGCATTGTGGATCATGTCGTTTTCAAGTCCGGTTTCCTTTGATATCTCCTCAGTTTTGAAGGTCATTTTGCCCTCTTGCAGATATCTCAGAAAGATGGAAGCAACCATTCCTGTCCGTGTTCCGTTGTTTTCAGCGATATCACTCAGTTCAGAGATAATATGTTCCATACTATTCTGCTGTACTCCAGCGGCATCTGTAGTTTGTTCAGCATCCGGATTCCGTACAAATGAAAACTCAAAGAACTGTTTCCGTGTCTTGTCCTCTGCGTGACGGATCATTCCGTGAACGAGATAATAGTGGATTGAATTCCGTGCGCTGACAGTTGATATATTCAGGCTCTTTGCAACCTCATATGTTGTGAATGTATACTTTCCCATCTGAATATATTGCAGAAGCTCGATTGCAACAGTTCTGGCGGCCCCAAGGCCATCCTTGCCCTTGACTCTCAGAGCAGATATCACATACTCCTTCAATTCAGAGTTTATATCATCCGGATCGTCCTGCGAACTGGAATCCTGTGTATCATCTTCAGGCTGCACAGACTGATTGAAAGCATAGATATTCCCTACCCTGGATTTCCGTACAGCAATAATACGCTCCGAAGCCTCGTAAGGCAGGAGCAGTTTGCTGATGTATTTTCTGTTCATCCCTGTGATTGCTTCCATATCATGAAGTGTGAACTGTTCGTATCCCTGCCGCTGAAGCTCGTCCAGAGCTGCATCTACCTTCTCTTTATTGTCTTTGTTTTTGCCCATGATAACCGGATTCCCTTTGCTTTTCGCTTCTGTATCCCCGGCGGGTTTCTCCTGAGACGGCACCAGCGGTGCTGCTGCAAGCTTCTTCTCTGACTCGATTGTATCCTGATGCTGCTGTTCCCGCTTTGCTTTCATTTCGTTCACAGCCGCCGACAGGGCTACCAGATAATATTCAAGAAAATAGGTCAGGTCTGCTCCGTTTTCAACACGCAGGATATTGGCAATTGCGCGGAAATACTCATAGCTTGTCCGGGCAAGAACAGAAGATATACTGATGTTTCCGAAAAAGGTATATCCGGCACGTATCAGGATGACGTTTGACAGCAGCCGTGCAAGGCGCTCGTTGCCCTCCGGGAACGGTCGGTAGGCAAGTACCCACGCCTGCGCTGCAGCCGCCTTAATAAGCGGATGTGTGGCTGTACTCGCAAGGAACTCTGCGAACCGTTCTGTCTGCTCCGGGATCATCGCCGCCGTCGGCAGCTGTACAACTTCTCCCTGCAGTGACGGGATCTCCACAGTATCTGTGATCCTGTAATCACCGCCTCCGTTGTCAAGCCCATCTGTCAGGAAATACGCAAGATTATGCAGATAATTACTGTCGATCGCATGATACATATTCTCTGATGCAAAACCGGCGGCCTGTCTGCTGTTCATCAGGATCAGCTCCTCCACGCTTTCCGGTTCCTCACCGCTTTGCAGGAAATCCATCGCATCCTGTACGGAGATCTGAGCGCCCTCCATGAATCCGGTATAGAATATCTCTTCGATCGTCGCCACCGAACTCCTATGCAGCTCCGCTGTGTTTTCCTGCTCCATCAGCTCATCCACGATCACCTCACTTGCAGAGATCATTTTATTGGTCAGAATATACCAGTATGTATCTCCGTGTACATTGACAAGCGGGAGCTCTATCCCCCGCTCACGTCTGTTCTGCAGGATCTCAGCCCATATTGCGTCTGCATTCTCTCCAAGCGGTATATTGGGAATGATCTCACTTTTGGAGCTGTATTTCCGATCCAGATATCTGAAAAGGCGCTCTTTATCCATGACAGACCTCCGTTATGCGAGCTTTACCCGATTCAGGTCAAAGCAGACAGCTTTGTGATTCGGGAGATATGTACCGGGGCAGATCCTGCTTTCCATACCCGCCCAACCCATATTTGTGCGAATGTTCTGCAGAAGTCTTCTGCCGCTGATCTCTGTTGAAATGATCGGGGTTTCCGGCAGAAAGATCGGCTCATCATCCTCCGCGCTGCATGCACGGAGGACAAGCTTTCTCTGCTGTGTGTTGATGAGCAGCTGTACCTGCTTCGGTCTGCCGAGCGCATCAAGCGTTGCATCATCGAGCACAAATAAATCGTTCTTCATATCCATTGTTAATATCATATGACTTGTTCCAGCCTTTCTATTCTATTTCTTCCGGCATAGGAGCGGATTCTTCCTCTGTGACCTCCGATGCCGTCAGGAATCCGTCGAGAAAATCTACCTTTGTAGACATATCGTGTTCCTCTACAGACATTCCGTAGCTGCCGTTCCAGTGTTCCGGCAATACAGGCGCTGTCACGATGCGCTTGCCGTTTTCATCCTTTTTCATCGGTGCAAAGCGCTCGTCCGCACTCAGGTCAAACAGGTACATCTCGTCCTGATAATACCGGATACGCATTCCCTGAAAACGGTAGCGGAACTCTGCATCCCAGTCCATCATGGAAAAGAGACGTTCCGCAAAGGGTTTGCAGGTGATCTGCCTGCTTTTTCTGTCAGCTCCCTTGACCACGCACCAGCGGATCGCATCTCGTGCTCCAATCTCACAGGGGCGCACGATCAGCTTCTTTTCCGTAGGATTGATCAGGAACTGCACATAGGTTGCGTTTTCAAGCGCCTTGATGCAGGCATTGTTAAAGGTGATGCTGCCTACTCGGACAGTCATCGCAGGGTCAAAGCGGTGTGAGACAAATTCTCGCCGCACCACCTGATATCCTGCATAGCTGAAATTACTCTCCTCTGCCAGCCTTCGTGCCTCCAGCTGTTCCTCCCGGCTCAGCGGTGAAGACTGCGAACGCTGTATCGACATCTGTGTCGGCAGAGGCTTCGGGCGGTTAAAGCCGGTCGCCCAGGGCTGCACAACATCCATTATGCATCCTCCTTTACATGTATTTCCTGTGCTTCTTTTCCGGCCAGATCTTCTCAACGAGGAGTCTGTCCAGGTCCGCACAGATATCTTTTGCACAATCCGACAAATTCCTGTCATTCATCGGACTGTTGACAACATCGGTATATGCCTTCCGCATGATATCCTCGGTAAATGCACTGTATACCATTCTGCTGGATTCATCGTGCATGATGCACTCACAGCGATATATGTATCCGAGCCAGTATGCGTAGGAAAGCTCATCAATATTGCTGTTTTCTGTCTCGGGCAATGCAAGCAGTGCCTTGGGAGTATGTTTCATGTCTGCTTCATAGGCGTGAGCCAGCAGCATACTCTTATTCTCGGTCTCATCCGCATTTTCAAGGATCTCTTCGATCCAGTACAGTGATTCGATAATTGAGCGTGGATTCTGCATCAGCGCCGGGATCTGCAGCAGGTCTTCCAGCGCACTGCCGACACCGTTTGATGACGAGAAATTGTAATCGATCACACCTGCAAGCTGGCTTGTCATGTACAGCGGAACAAAGGAACTCATCGGGAACCCCATTGCTGCCGCTTCCATGAACAGCTTGCCCTGCTTCTGACAGTATATCGTATCATTCTCTGTCCATACGCGCTGTGCGTTCAGGACATTCTGATTGCGTGGTGCGGCGCGTTCCAGCCACATCATACGCTTCACGTTCTCTGAAAGCGGTCTGCTTTTCGCAGGATCTCTTGACATCACTCTCCCTCCTCTCCGGCATCAGTTACCGCAGCCTCAATGATGTCGCTGCCCATGCATTCCGGCTCGGGCGGCAGCTCAGGCGGGTCCTCCTGTATCCTTCGGAGCATCTCATCCACAACATCAGCATCGTATCTGTGGTTGGTATCCAGCGGTCTGGCGGGTGCCATCCACTCCTCCCATGTTCCGTTGCCGTCTATGCTGCGGAATGTAGATGTATGCTTGAAAGCAGGGATACCGAAGATCTTCTTGTTAAGCTCCAGTGCCTTCTGCACCTGCTCGGCCATTTCAACAAGCTCCTCCGGTTCTTCATCCTCGTCCGGCGGAAAATAGTAGCTTTTTGCTTCTTCAGCAAGCCGTTCTTCCCGCTCCTGCTCCTGTCTTGCCTGTATGATCTCCTCCCGCTTATTGACTGCTCTGCCGATATAGTTATCAAGGTCAAATATGAGGACCTGCTGAACGGTATCATCCGGTGCTGTCAGAATAATAGGCTGACAGGGTATCCGGTAGGTGTATTCCGTATCCCAGCCCATGCTTTCATAGAGTATTCTGCAAAGATAGCTGGCTCCGCGGCTTTTGCCACCCCATCTGATCGCATTGGGATTACTCTTGCTGCAAGGGCGTACAACGATCATTCTCTCTACAGGATTAAACAGGATCTCCGCATATTCCGCGTGCATTTTCGCAGCACAGTTTGAGTTGAACAGGATGTCCTTCTGACCGATACGAACCACCGGCTCGTTTATATTACTGAACATCTCACCGCTGACGACCTGAAAGGTTTTAACGGTCTCCGCCTGCTCCTCCAGCTCCTGTTTACTGCGGTCAATGCCGTCCAGCTCGTCCTTTACACGCTGTTCCGCTTCCGTAAGCTCACGGGCGATACGGGAAATACCGTGATCGTCCATCAGTCCGGCAAGCCTGTGACCGCCGTCCGGCAGGAACTCGTTGTCCAGGTCGTCGTCCAGTTCTTCATCCAGAAGACCCATTGCTATCTGTGCAGCACGGTAATAGTCCTCTGCATCGAATCCCGCCCATGAGCGGTTCATGGAAATGAACCCTGTGAGAACTCCGCCGTCAATAATATGCATCGGCAGATATGAGCCTTCGTGTCCGTAACGCCTGCTGTTCAGTATCCGCTGTGCGGCATTCCATACCCGACGTGGTACAATGGCATCATGGTGATTCGCCTGAAAATACTTGTTCTTTTTACCGTTGTTTTTCTTTGACTTGTGATCCTTGAAGTTCGGAGTATAGGTCTTACGGGATAATACATCACCGCAGTACCGTTCATTCCGCAGCAGGGTAACGACACCGCTTCCTGTCCAGTTCGTGTTCAGGGAGCCATCCTTACGTCTTCCCCCTGTCGGGATCTGCAGTTCTGTGAGAACGCCTGCGATCTCTTCCGCTGTGCTGCCGTTCACAAGCATCGCGTACATCCATTCGACAACCTTTGCCTGCTGTGGATTGACCATCAGTGTTTTCTTCTTACCGCCGAAGCCGTCCGGTACCTCGACCTTATCGTATCCGAACAGCGCAGGTGTAAGGAAGCGACCACGGCTGAACCGCCATTCCAGTGACAGCAGCATTGCTTCACTTTTCATGTGGCTCTCCTCTTCTGCGACCATTGCAAGAACGATCAGGATAACGCCGCTGGTCTGCAAGCCGGTATCCAGCTTTTCCTGTTCAAAATATACATTGACAGGCGGACTCAGATTCTTCAGCTCCTCAACGTACTTTATGCAGTCCATAAGGTTTCTTGCAAATCGTGAGACTGCCTTTGTGATGACCATATCGATCTTTCCCGCCCGGCAGTCCTCGATCAGCTTCAGGAAGCCCGGTCTGTGTGCCGTATTTGTTCCGGAGAAGCCGTTATCGACATACATCCCGGCGAAGATCCATTCAGGATTCGACTTGATCTTTTTCTTATATTCCGCCTGCTGCAGATGGATCGATATTGCCTGGTCGATATCATCGGTACTGACTCGGCAGTATGATGCCACACGCAGCTTACGGTGTGTACCGTCTGTCTCACTGACTGCTGCGATCTTTCTGATCTGACTGCTGTCGAGAGAATCGAGCTGCATTGTGAGTGCGGCCTTCTCACGCTTTCTGTCAGATTCAAAGCTGCTGCCTGCAGGTGTACTGCTCGGATGTGCCGCACGTTCTGCGGCCGCCTTTTTCACGTCATTCAAATGCAGCACCCCCTGAGTATCGGTATAACCGAATGAATGACATTTGAATCAAGCATATCGCTCTCAAAAATGACTGTGACCGGATTCGGCAGCGACAGCAGCTCTTCTATGACCTGTATCGTCTCCTCCGATGTCGGTGCAAACCGTTCGATGCTTTTTGTAATGATACAGTCAAATCTGCCGTTCCTTGCGTCCTTCAGCATCTGTTCAAATGCAGGGCGCTCTGTCTCTGCGCTGTATGCGTGATCGACATATACCTCAATCAGCTGCACGCTGTAATTATCTGCGGAATGTTTATCCCTGTGCTTCATCAGCTCTGCTGTTACCGTCTGTTCCACAGGATCCGGGCTAAGATTGTGATAGAATGCGGCCCGGCACTGCTGTGCTGTATGGGAGGGGAAACCTCCCCGTAATAACTCAAACAATATGTGACCTCCTCTTTCGTGATCTTTCTTCCCTGTTCCCCAATATCATACGCATCCCTCCATAACTATGTATTTATAGGCTTTTTCGACCTGATACCATATTATCATAATTCATATTGTTTTGAAACTTCCAGCTGACTGTATTCGGAACAAAATTTCACTCTCGATTTCTCCCATGTCTTTGTTAGAACTACACAAGCTGTACATTTCAGTCTCATTTCAGGCCGTCCCGGATACGTTTTATAAAGTCGCGTCCGTTCTCGAATACCAGCTCGTAGGGGTCAAGCTCCAGCGCTGCGCAGATCCGGAGTGCCAGAATCGTAGAGCAGTTGGCGATCTTTCTTCTGCCGTACTCAAAGTTCTGGTACTGCTGCAGAGTGATACCTGCCTCCTCAGCAATATCGCCCTGTGTAAATCCCATCTCTTTTCTGCGCTTTTTCATAATCGTAACCTGTCGTTTTGTTATCTCGTCCATGATAATACCTCCGTTTGAATGTGTTTGTATCAGACATTATACCAACACCTGAATGCAAAGTCTATTCACAGGAACCGACAAAGATAATGTGTTTATTCCTGTACAGATGTATCATAGAGCATAAAAAAGCGCCCTGCCCGAAAGCAGAGAGCGATCCGATTGGCGATTATCATAATACAGGCGTGAATACGGCTGTTAAACTTTGTGAGGTTCAGCTACTTGAACTTTTCTGCAAAGTACGGTAAGATACCAACAACTGAATGTAAAGGAGGTAGTCTCTATGAGACGAGCAATCGATTATGATGCTGCGGCATCGAAGAATACAGAAGCACATAAGGTCATCAAAGCTATGCGGATCTATCTGGGCCTTTCTCAGGAAGAGGTTGCAAAAAAAGCCGGAATATCCCATTTAGTGTATTCCAGGTATGAGAAAGAAGTCGGATATATCCTGAGAGGAGGGTTCTCAGAGGTTTGTATGATCCTTAAGATCCTGCATCTGAATCCCAGAAAGTTCTACCAAGGGCAATATGTACTGAATGAAACGGGATACAAGGCAGTTGCCCACGGAAAAGGGCGTGTGAGTTATCTGCTCCGGAGATCAGTCCAGAAGTGCTGCCCAGTATCGTGCAAGAAATCCGATGAATAAAGGAGTGTAAGAAAATGGAGGGACACAGGATCATTAAGGCAATGCGGCTCTACCTTGGGATGTCACAGAGAGAAGCCGCTGAGAAGCTGGGAATCTATTTGTCGGTATATCAGAAATACGAGAATATCCCTGGGTATGTTATGCATGCGAGTTTCTCCCGGGTATGCAGGATCATGGAACTCCTGCATCTCAACCCCAACAAGTTTTTCATGGAGCAATATGAGCTGAATGAGGCGGGATACGAGGTGGCATCCAGGAGAACCACCGCACCGCCAAAGAAGGAGCAAATAAGGCGTCTCCGGGAATGCTGTCCGGTGAGCTATGTTCGTGGTGTGGATAAGGTCACTGGGGAGAAGATACTATCGTCTTCTTTGCGGTAAATACATAACATGAAGCCAGCTATATTGATGTAGGTTTATGTTCATAAAACATACGCTTGAATCGAAATATTCTGAAATAATCTGGAATATCTCCTAGCGCTTAGTAAAATGAATATTCCTTGGGTGAGAAAGCGGGCTTTCTCTAGTGGAAATGAGTTTCTCCTCATTGTATATAATCAACTAAATTCAACGGAACATATAGAAGATTCATAAGCAGGTTGCTTGACAAATTGTGAGAAAATGTGGTATAATTAACATATATAGACATATGTAAGGATTTTTTAACATAAGTAACTCTTGGTTAATGAGAGACATAATAAACAGGAGGGTAAATTCATGAAAAGGAAGCCTTGGATAAGAATAATAACCCTTATGCTCGCTTTATCAATGACCGGATGTGGTTCACAACCAGATGCTAATTCGCCTTCACCTAGTATTGAAGACATTACAGAGGTGGAATCGTCGAACACAGAACCTGAAGATGACACTGAAGCATATCAGTCATCTGAGACAGCAACTACAACCATCGCAACTGTAAATTCAACAATGCCTAATTCCGAAACAGAAGCCACTACAACAACTGAAGATGCTGCCGCCTTGCAGAAGGCTGAAGAAGAACGGAAAAAAGCTGAGGAAGAAGAGCAAAGAAAAAAGGCTGAGGAAGAACGTAAAAAAGCTGAGGAAGAAAAACAACTGGCAGAACAGCGAAATTCTTTTTCGATGATGTATTACCTTGCAATCACAGCAGAGGAGATTCGCACCTCAAAAGATAATCGATTAGCTCTTGAGGATATATACACATCGCTATTAAATGATATTAACCCTGGCTCCGTTGATGATATCACTCAAGATCATCTCAAAAACCTTCGCGATATCATCAAGGCATATTTGGAAATATCGACTAAAAGAGAAAGACTTCAATTTATATATAATCAGGAAAAAGCTTCAGCTATCAGGAATGCTGTGCCAAATCCCCTTGCAGTATTATCTGTCTCCAATGCAACTGACTGGAGAAAACTGGCTTTAACCGTTGCATATACTGCAGTAGATTCATACAACAACTACAAGCGTTCAAGTGAAAGTGCCGATTTGGCTTTTATTATGAGCGGTTGGGAATTGGATGATAAAGAGAAAGAGACTGTCATGAAAAACCGTGACCGTGCCTTCGATTATATGGTTGACATGGTTCAGAATTACCACTTAGACGGATTGAAAACGCTTAATGAAAAGTCAATCGAAAAATTTGCAGAGATATGTGCAACCGAAAATGCAGCTGAAAGGATCAAGTTGTTAAAAGCTGAAGAATCAACATATAGCCTTTTGGGAAACTACTGGCTTGAGTTAGCTGATGCATATTTTGAAACTTCCCAATATTCAAAATGCTTAGACTGCGTTGATGAATATGAAAAGCTTTCTACTGGTATTTTCAGAAAAGACAATAATTACCTACATATATTACCAAAGGCGATTGTAGCTGCACAGGAAACTTATTCAGGTTCTCAATACAACACTAGAGTAAAGGAACTGGTTGATGCCATCGAAGCAAACACAAGTAAAGATGATTGGTCTACAAGGTATTTTGCGGCTCAGGTTTACCTTGATCTCTATTCAAGAACCAATAATAAAAAATATCTTGAAAACGCCTATAACATTGCCTCGGAGAATGTCACAGTTCTTCTAAAAGAACAGCGTACGCTCAATACAACATACTTAAGTGATGTTGTAGAGCAAACAGCTAAAGAACCAGATTATCGATATATGACCGAAAAAGAGAAAGAGAAGGCTGAAGCTGAATATAAGGCTGAAAAGAAAAAAGTCAAGGAGTATAATAAATCAATTAAATCAAAACGTGAAACAGAATTGCCGTCATTATATGAACCGTTAGTTATTAATTGTGAACTGCTATTCTCACTAGCGGATAAAATCAATCTGGATGCTTCTGAAAAAGCAGAAATTAATGCTATATTGGAAACGGATTCAAATGGCGTCTTTTTGGTAAAACCGATTAACGATATATATTCGTTTAATCAAACAGGAAACAAATACGCCATAGAATTATCAAAAGACGAAATAATCATCCCTGCTGATCTTTTGACAGATAATTCTCAGATAGCGATTATAGTAAGTGAAAATGGAAGTAGCCAGACTTTTGATGATTGTGTTGTATCAGAGGTTGAACGAAAAGGAAGTAACATCTCTGATTTCAAGGCCAATGTTTCAAGCAAGAAGTTTAAAAAGTACGACTGGACTGCCGATTCAAAGGTCGAAATCAAAATAACTTATAGTGACGTCTATGACAAAACGGTAAGCTATAAGTACTATGTTAGCACTTTTGAGGACCATTGGTACGGAGATAAGGTGGTGTTCTCGCCACAATGAGAAAACGTTTATTAGCTTTAATATGCGTACTTGTCTCAGTAATATGTTTGTGTTCTTGTTCTGGGAAAAGTGATGTAATACCTGATATAACGCCTTCAACTAAATCATCTACATTCAGCATTCATTTTATAGATGTCGGGCAAGGCGATTCTGCTTTAGTTGAATGTGACGGGCATTATATGTTGATTGACGCAGGCGATAAATTACATGGCAGCAATGTCTACTCTGTTCTTCAAGAAAAGCAGATTCAACACCTTGATATATTGGTCATTTCCCATCTCCATGATGATCATATAGGAGGACTAATTAAGGCATTAACATACGCCTCTCAGATTGATTTAACGCTATCGAATTCTGATTACCGTGATACTCAAACTTTCAGAGATGTTGAGCATCAGCTTGGTATAAACGGAGCAACGATTACAGTTCCGCACACAGGCGAAAAATATAAACTTGGAAGTGCTGAGATTGAGGTTGTTGATTGTGAATCTGCTACAGATAACGATTCACTTGTTATGCTTATATCATATGGAAAAACACGCTTTTTATTCACTGGTGATATTGAATATGATGCTCAAAAAAGAATAGCAGATAAATATGTAAATGACAAAGATGAGGAATTTAAAATTAATTTGATGAAAATGCCTCATCACGGTTCAAGCGAAGGTTCGCTGAATAGATTTGTCAGAACATTCATGCCGGATTATGCAGTTATCTCCGTTGGTCAAGGAAACAGATATGGACACCCTCATAAAGAGACACTCGATTTGCTTGATCAAGCTGAAGTAAAGGTTTACAGAACAGATCTAAACGGAGATATATTAGTTAAATCCAATGGAAAAGAACTGGAGATCGTAACAAACAAATAACAGATGTAAATCTAATTCAAAAGATCATATTGAGGACTCTGTGGAGTGCGAGCTTCAGCATCATGAGACTTTTATTCGAATAGGCATCTCTGTTGTTGAACTAGGCGGTACCGGGCTCCAACACAGAATATATGACCGTTATGTCTTAGTTATTGAAAACTTAATCAATCACTATCTCCTCTGCCGGTGAAACTATATCTACTGGTAGAGGGGATTTTTGCATATATGCGGAAAAACAGGTTGCTTTTTGACGATATATGAAGTATAATAGTGATAGAGTACTATAATTTAAAAGAAGAGGAGGATTATCGCGTGAAAGCTAAAAAGGAAAAGGCTAAAGATGCCTCTATTACTAAAAAAGAGAAAAATATCAATTCTCAGGATAAAAATGCCATTATAAAGGCTAGGGATGCAGTAATAAAAGCATTAGACCAGAACGGAAACGGAACAGTCGATATTGAAGATATCATAGTATTGGCTATTAAAACGCCGGGTGTGCACATTACAAGAGCGTATTTTCTAAAAAAAGAGCTCTTCAAGAACTACCCACAAGAAGTAATCGATAAAGCTATCACAACCACGCCTGCTCAAGCCGGTATCCCCTCTGAGGAAATAGATAAGATCGCAGACGAGGTAATCAAATTTGAAAGGAATTGTGTGTCCGGCATCTCGGCCGCATTAGGTGCTCCAGGCGGTTGGGCTATGGCTGCAACTATTCCGGCTGATATAATACAGTATTACGGATATACTCTCAGAGCAACACAAAAGCTGCTCTATCTTTACGGATTCCCAGAAATTGATTCCGATGAAGAAGGTTTGCAGTTGGATAGTCAAACTATCAACCAGATAATTCTGTGCCTCGGAGTCATGAACGGCGTAGCAGGAGCAAATAACGCTATCAAGGGCATGGCAAAGGCTCTGGCTGTTGGTGTTGAAAAGAAGCTGCTGAACGCAGCCTTAACAAAAGGTACTTTTTATCCTTTAGTAAAAGCCATAGCCAAATGGTTCGGAGTTAAGATGACAAAATCACTTTTTGCTGGCTTTTTCAAAAAAGCTATCCCAGTTGTGGGCGGCATAGTAGGCGGTGGCATCACTTTCTTCTCGTTTAAGCCGTGCTGTTATAGACTGAAAAATGTGCTTCAGGATACAATGCTTTCCAATCCTAACCATAAGTCAACGGCGGAAGAAGACGCATTTGTTACAAGTATAACTGAAGGAACAGTTATCGATGTGGACTATAGCGAGATAATTCCTGATGATGACAGTGAGAACGATAAAGATGCTTTATATTGAAATGCGTCGGTTTTTATTTCAATCTATGTTGCCACCTTTCTTTTAGACTTGTATTTTATGTTTTTATTTGATATACTGTATGAGAAAAAAGTCGGGTACAATTGCCCGACAAATTTAGAATTTGTCTAGTCCCTTTAATACGGTTTTAAGTGAGTTCATAATCTGATTTTTGAGGAGTGATACTATGGCTTGGTGTAAGAAATGTGGAAAGAAAGGTTTATTTTTACATATCAATAAGCAGGGACTTTGTAATACATGCGCCATTATAGCAAAAAACAAGATTCCTGGGCAAGAAAAACAACTGAAGGAATTCATTCTTAAACAACAAGAAGATGATAAAATTGCAAATGAACAAATATTGCGATTGAACGAAGCACGTAATAGATATGAAACTTCGGGTGAATACGATAAACTCATTGCTATCTATGAAGATGTGTTTTCTAATCCAACATCATGGAATTCAGCAACGCATAAGCTATACTTAGTTGGTTTTTATCAAAAGAATGGACAGAATGACAAAGCTTGGGCTTTATTAAACGCTATTATTTTGGAATATCCAAATGAAGCATACAGAGTAAGACGTACTCAATACCGCCAATTAAAAAAAGAAAAGAACTATTTAGAAGCATTGAAAATGTTCTTTCTATATAAATTCAATGATTGTAAAGCTATAACATGTTGGTCAAATGTTAAGGAAAGTGAAGCTGCTTCATTTTTGAAGGAAACTCAGATGCTTGCCAAAAAAGCAAATCTTGATGTTAACACGGTATCTAAACTTGCAGATGTTTTTGTTAATCTTATTGAAAACCCTCGTTCAACTGAAGTAACAGCATTAAAGAAATTTAAAGAATGGTACAGTTCAATAGCAAAATAGAAATTACAGTTTTTAGTTTACAGTGTATGGTGTTACGGAAACGAACTGAATTGGTGCCTTGATGTTATTTTTAAAGAAGATGCTTCAAGAGCAAGAAAAGACAATTCACCACTCGTTCTCAATATTATGCGCAAAATCGCTCTCAATCTTGTTTCTCAGGCTCAGTACAAGCGTATTAGTAAAAGGCGTCTGATGTTTCGAGCTGCTCTTGAACCTACTCTTTTTCTCGATATCCTTTTTGATCCTTCTTCCGTTTCTCCTCAATAGTAAATGCTGTTGCCGTGTGATTACGCCCTGTTTTCCTTGACAAAGTTCTATAACTATGTTATACTATAGAAATAGGAAAGATATTAGACTTGAGAAATAATCTTATTACGCTCAAGGATATTTGAATATTTTTTCGTTTAATCTAGTATACTATAAAATACTATCCTGTTTTATTTTAAATATATACTAGATTGTTTGGAGAGAATCATTATGATTATTCATGTAAGAAACTTTGGAAAAATAGCTAAGGCAGATATCAATCTCAGTGATCTTGTTGTTTTTGTAGGTGAAAACAACTCTGGAAAAACATACCTTATGCAGCTAATTTATGGCGTTTTTTCATATTTCTATCAAATCACGTCTTCGAAACTAGACACGATTCTATTAAAGACTTTTTCACAGAGAAAAGATTCTGATGGGCAGATCGTGATAAAAGCAAACGATACAGAGTTCTATAGATCTTTTCAAGATGCTTTAAATGCAAGTATTGATGAAAACAAAACCTACATTATCGAGCGTATTTTTCATACAAATACTGTTTCTGTTGATTCTATTTCAGTTGAATTTACTCCTTTATCATGTGATTATTCTGTCACCTACTATGAAACAGTTGAAAAAACTAAAGCTGTATTCAGGAGATATGCAGTTAACAGAGATGATAATCGGTTATATTCCATTGGTTTTGGGGAAACAATGACAGAAGAATTTGTTGACATTTTAAAATCTCAAGAATTATTATCTGTTATTTTATCAGAATTAACTGGTATGTTTTTCAACGAAAACAATCGTAGACGCAATGGCACACCCTATATCTATTTTCCAGCATCTAGATCGGGGTTGATGCTTTTGTATGCTAATTATCTTTCAAATGATGAAAAAAATCAAAATAATGTCATACCAGATTATGCAATCGAACAAGACGATTCTGACAATACAGACAATGAATATGGTTTAACTGAACCTGTTTATAATTTCCTTATGTTCTTATTAAAGCATAAGTACAGTGAAATGGTTGCTGAACAAAACAAGGATCTTATAGCATTTATTGATAACAACATTATTAATGGACACATGGAAAAAGTTGGAAGTACCATGCTATATATTCCCGAGAATTCTAATCAGTTGTTGCCAATTAAGCTATCTTCATCTCTTGTATCTGAAATTGCACCATTATATCAGACGTTGTCAGGAATACAACATTTTAGCTATATTCTGTATGATGAAATTGAAACATGCCAGCATCCTACTAAACAGCTTCAATTAGCTCGTTTATTGATTCGAATGGTTAATTCAGGGTATAAACTTATTGTTAGTACCCATAGCGATACAATGGCTACAGCTATTAATAATTTAATTACACTTTCATTTAAAAATCATAAAATAGAATTATTGAAGAAATTAGAATATAATGAAGATGACATCTTAAAAAGCAATAATGTTAAAGCATATCAATTTATTATTGGAAAAGATGGCAAAACAACAGTTGTTGAGGCGAAGAGTGATTTTTCACTTGGTATTGGCTTCGATTTTGATTTATTCAATGCAACCAACCAAAAAATATTCAATGATGCTGTAGCACTTGCAGAGGTAGAATAAATGTTAGAAAATTTGCGTGCTAAACCAATAAAAAGTAAAGCTATTAAAGACGGCAAATTCATTCTTAATAAAAACACTCCAATTCAAGTCGCAAAGAAAGACGATAGCTGTATTGTAGTTTTATACGAAGAAAACGAAGATGAAACCTGCTATATCCATTCGCAGTTCAATGACGATTCATTTGCAATTATAGGAAAAGAGTTTTATCTCAATTTTTATGATGATCCGGCTAAAGTGGATCTCTCGTATTATTATTTTTCAGAGAATAAAAGTGTAGTTGTGTATCTTTATGATATTAAAAAGACTTTTTCGGGGATTGATGTTCTCATTCATTTAATTGGTCAATGGAAAAGCAGTATTTGTGATGCAAAATACTGTGTGAATAAAACAGAAGAATACAACATTGACAATCAATCTGATATACACATTGGTGTGATTACTGAAGATAATAATGTTGAGAAGCGTAATCAAGAGTTACAGAAATTCCTTGATCCAGAACCAGTGCCTGATAAACTTCCTTCATATTTTAAGATGCAGCATCAAGCTGATTCAGCTGCTGACATAAGAAAAAGAAAGCTATTATCACGTTTCCATGAAGGTAAAGTTATTATCGATGGTCAAACATATACATATGATATAAGACTATTTGATAAAAAGAAACATGATATGTTTTTTATCGATGGCGTTTTAAATGCAGCTCAAATATCTTGAATCTGAAAGCTATATAACAAAACGTTTGCTTTTGGACAAAACACATATGCACCCCTGTAAAATCAGAGGGTGCATTGTACAATATCGGAATATTTAGCCAATTTGAATAAACTCGTAGATATCTCGATTATCGAGTTTTTCAGTTTACTATAATCAAAACATCAAAACTCCGCACTCAAACCTCTCGTTGCTCTGATATGGTTGTCACCTTGACATCAAAATCAGGCTTCCGAGACACGTTGAGTGCGTAGTTTTGATGTCAAGGAAAAAATAGTGGATACAAGAAAAGTGCCGAAAATTCGGCACTTTTTCTCTTATGTAGGAATGATGAGATTATCGTGGAGTGGATTTTCACCGTTCTTGGGAATAAGTCCAGTGTCTCTCGGAGATACAGCGCACTTTGACTTACTAAAAGCACCCGACCTTATGTAGTTCTTGGGAAGAAATCCGTGCGGTATCACTTTAGCTAATCTCCCACACGACGGTCACAGTATCAGCTACTTCAATGTCGTCCGGCTCTACATCCAAATCATAGCTTGAATCAGCACAAGCAACCACAGGTGCGCAAGCCTTCATAAGACGGTTCATGGGGCTGACTTCAAACTCTATTTCGCCCCAAGAGTAGTCAATGCTCTGAATGTCTTTCAGCGTGACACCAGCCGCTGCTGTGATTACTGCTGCCTTTTCTTTCGCATCTTTTACCGCCTTGCCAAGAAGCTCGTTCTTTGCTGCTTCTGGATCTTTCACCGTATAGCTGATACGGAACTCCGGATTCAGAGCGCAATTCCCGAGGGCATATAGGATTTTGCCGAGGCGCTCGTTATCGGAATCAAATTCAACTTTGAGAAGGTGTCTGAAGCGATAACCGACGAAGCGTTGCTTGTAAGCCCCGTGATCCTTGTAGCTCTCATACTCGGTATCCACATTGAAGCTGAGCGTTTTCAGATCAGTACGCTCGAAGCCGAATGCTGCCAAGACATTGCAAATATCTTCAAGGCTGTGACAGACATCATCCTTAGTGTTCTGGATATTTTTTTCGGCATCTTTACCGGCGACTGGAGCAGAGTATGGGATGGTATCAAGGGC
>Ga0256405_10005840_pt1 | contig 20565 bp, 17 predicted proteins | sample RumenRJG_02DNA_FD_189096 | JGI IMG/M metagenome (GOLD analysis project Ga0256405, IMG submission 189096) | Bovine rumen microbial communities from Lethbridge, Alberta, Canada - RJG_02 | ecosystem: Host-associated > Mammals > Digestive system > Stomach > Rumen | place: Canada: Alberta... | reverse complement strand
AGGCTGTCTGTAACAAAGCAGTATCACAGGCAAGCATAAACCAAACAGAGTTGGGAAAAACTGTTGTTCAGATTCCTCCAATAAAAACTCAGGAACAAATATGTGAATTGTATCAAGCATTGTACACCAAATTAGAGACAGTTAGGCACACAAAATCACTTTTCCAAAATCAGAAGCAATACTTGCTCCGCCAGATGTTTATATGAACATTTGGCGGAGCAGATACTGCTTCTGTAAGGTGTATAATGCGCAGAGCGACATATTGTTTTCAAGAGCAGAATCCACCGATGCAAGCATCTTTACACAAGTGTTCTTAATGGTGGCATTAGGGATTGAAAATGACATGTTTAGTATATCTTCCCCGTTCAAATTTGCAATTGCACCATTACCACCTTGCAAAGAGTTCCAAATATATTTACGATATTTGTTTGTTTGAAATAACCATTTTACAATTGGTTCTTTAGAACGGTATATACCGCAAAATGCCCCAACGGTTATAGGAGAATGACAGCTGCCGTCATAGAAAGAAGATTTGCCAACCAAAGAAGAACTTCCGTTTGCCATACAGATAACAACATCACCATTTTGTAATTGCTGTTCTGCTGACATTTGCTTATTAACGAATACAACATTATTATTGTAATCAAGCAAAATTCCATTAATAATATTGTTAGAGCGCATAACAATTGTGCCGCCATGTTCAACAACATCGTTACTGCTATAAGTTAGTCCACGAATATATGATCCAACATCTTTCAATTGTAGTTTTTCTGAATGTTTACCATTGAATACCTTTTCAATAATCGCAGACTTTAGTTTCTTTAAGTCCTCAATGACTTTGTTTTGGGTTGCGATGCGCTCGTCAAGAAGAGCAATAAACTTATTCAGTTTTTCTTGTTCTTGAAATGTAGGATAAGCTATTTTGAATTTTTCAATAATATCATAGCTAAGATTCTGTTGCTTTGTTCCTTGTGCATATCTAATACCAATAACATTCCCATGTTTCTTGTACCATGAATACAAAAACTCATTTTGGACTTTACCCTTTGAGATAAAAGCCATACATGCTTGACTAATAGTAGCTTCAGTTTTTGTTATAGAGCCAGTTCCTCTAACGCCATCTGCTTCCAATCCATAAATGGCAATGACAAATGTTCCAATAGGGAGCATCTTCAAAGTTTTTGCTGCTTCATCTGATATTTTCTCTTTTGTATCGGCAATATAGTGTTCTTTAAGTTCACCACTTGAAATCCAATTTATTGCGCCATTGAAATGTTCTTTGTTCAATCTGCTTGGAGTGTTGCCAGAATACAAGTCAAACTCCTCACCGATCGTACTTTCTTTCCACTCCCCTTGAAACTCAGGGAATCTGAGATTTGGGACATTGCCCTTCGTGCGAAGTCCCTCACGCTCGGCAGAATCCAAACAAGTTTGGTTCTGCTCTCGCTTATTTGGGACATTGAGTTTCTTATGTTCATTATTTTTTGTCGTTGTCATTTTTAATCCTTAATTTAAGTTCACCAATCATAGCTCAGTTACATGCCAGTTACATGGTAGTTATATGCTTTATGCCCCATTATAAAGGGGTTTGAGCTAACTTTGATGCTTTTCTGAGCCTTTCAGTTACATGCCAGTTACATGGTAGTTATATGATTTATCAATCCTTTGTATCTTTTATGCCAGACAGCGTTGCTTCAATATCTTCAATTGTTGGCAACTGGCTCTGTATGTTTTCAGGCATGAGCTTAGACAACTGATATTCGGAGATGCCTATTGGCTGATTGGTTGATTCAAGAGCATATTGAGCCATCACATTATTCTTGGTTTTGCAGATAAGCAATCCGATTGTAGGGTTGTCTGCCGGCTTCTTCTTGATATGATTGACCGCACTCACATATACCCCTAATTGTCCCAAGTGTTCTGCTTTGAATTTAGTAATCTTCAGTTCTACGACAACATAGCAACGCAGTTCCAAGTGATAGAAAAGCAAGTCGGGATATACAGTCTCGTCTCCCACCTGCAATGGAACTTGACTTCCGACAAAAGCAAAGCCAGTACCCAATTCAAGCAAGAAGCGTGTGACATTTTGGATAAGTCCTTGCTCCAACTCTCGCTCCCGATACTCACCGTCAAGTGTGAGAAAATCGAAATTATAAGGGTCTTTCAGCGTTTGCGCAGCCAATTCGCTTTGAGGATCCGCCAGCAGCTTGTTAAAGTTATTCACAGCCTTTCCCTGTCGCTCATATAGATTGGTGTCAAGGAAATTGAGCAAGACAGCACGGCTCCAACCGTTCTCTACGGTCTTTTTCAAGTAGAATACAGCACGTTCAACATCCTTGCATTGAGACATGATGTACAGATGATGCCCCCAAGGAACGGAGAAGAATACGTCCTCGCTGATTTGGGCAACAGGTTGTTGCCCATTTGCATCGCCTAATTTGGCAACAGCTTGTTGCCAAATTATAATTCGCTTATTATAAAACTCGTACCATTGGCGAATATACCTTAGATTACGATAGGAAAACCCTTTCATATCTGGAAACTCCGCCATAAGTTCACGGCTCAATTCTTTGAGCCAGCCATCGCCCCAAGATGCAGATTTCTGCTTTTCACAGATGTCCGCACCCATACGCCAATAAAGGTGGAGCAATTCTTTGTTCACCTTGATTGCCGCCTTGACTTGTGCGCTGCGTATATCTTTCTTCAACTGCGAGACCCAGCTTTTGAACTCGCTGTTTCCTGCCAATGTCATATTTTCGGGCATATTCTATGTCTTTTTAAATAAATCCACCAGTCTGGTAGACAAATTCTTCCACAAGTTGTGGTAGAATTTGAGCATTTCCGTATTCACTTTGACAGCAGCATTGAGCTGTGCAATGTGGAAGCGTTTCTTCAAGTCAGACAACCACTTCACATAGTTCTTGTCTGCCATGAAAGAATCGCTATTCACAAACTGCGGTATATTTTCTTGTCTGCCATAATACCTAATCACTAAACCTTTATACATAACACTTAATCACTAATCACTAACACTTAATCACTAATCACTAACACTTAAACCAATCCCAACTCTTTCAGATACCCCTCAATCTCCTTGTCGAGGTCGGCACGCTTGGCTTCCAAATCCTTGATTTCCTTCATCACGGCATGAATATCGATAGGTTCTTCTTCCTCGAAAGTATCAACATAGCGGGGAATGTTGAGGTTGTAGTCGTTCTCAGCCACTTCTTGCAGTGTGGCAAGATGACTGTACTTTTCTATCTCCTTGCGCTCACGATAGGTATCAACAATCTTCTTGATGTGTTGTGGACGGAGCTTGTTCTGTGTCTTGACCTTTTCAAACTCCTTGCTGGCATCAATGAACAGAATATTGTCATCCTCCTTACGGCATTTCTTGAACACCAAGATACAGGTCGGGATGCTTGTGCCATAGAAGATGTTGGCAGGCAGACCGATGATGGCATCCACATAATTCTTCTTCTCTATGAGGAAACGGCGGATAACGCCTTCGGCATTGCCGCGGAACAGCACACCATGAGGAGCGACACAAGCCATTGTGCCACCCTCATTGAGGTGGTAAATCATGTGGAGAATAAAGGCATAGTCGGCTGTCTTGCGTGGTGCCAAGCGTCCTGCCTTACTGAAACGATCATCGTTGTTGAACTTATCGGCTGCACTCCATTCGGCAGAGAAAGGAGGATTTGCTACCACAGCGTCAAACTGAGTATCGCCAAAAGCATCAGCCTCCAAAGTATCGCCATTCTCTATGCGGAAGTTGCTAAACTTGATGCCATGAAGAAGCATATTCATACGAGCCAAGTTGTAGGTCGTAGGGTTCTTCTCCTGTCCGAAAATCTCGTTTGCATGACCTATGCTTGCTGCACGTAGCAACAGCGAACCACTACCACAAGTGGGGTCATAGACATTGCGCAGACGAGCATGACCGATGGTTACGATCTCTGCCAAAATACGGCTCACTTCCTGAGGAGTGTAGAACTCACCAGCTTTCTTGCCAGCACCAGCGGCAAATTGGCTAATCATATACTCGTAGGCATCACCGAGAATATCAATCTCTTGCGATGCTTCCACACCAAAGTCAATATCATCAAGGGCAAGAAGAACATTACTGACCAAAGTGTTCTTGTCATCGGCAGTCTTGCCAAGTTTAGGCGAAGCAAGGTCAATATCAGAAAACAGACCGCCAAAATCCTCTTCGCTATCATGCCCGAGCGTACTGTCTTCTATGCGCTTCAACGAGCGTTCAAGCAACGGCAGGATGTTCTCCTTCTTCTTGATGCTCTCTATGACGGACGAGAAGAGGAACTTCGGCTCAATGAAGTAGCCGATGTTTTCCAGGCATTCAGTCTTTACCTCTTCCTGCAACGCCTCTACGTCTTCGTCCTTCTCCATAGCCCACAACTCCTTGAACGTCACCTCGTCGTCGACCAATGCGTCGTTGGCATGCTTCTCTATCTTCTCCGACAGATACTTGTAGAAGATGAAGCCGAGAGTGAAATACATGAAGTCGCTTGCAGACATATTGCCGCGCAGTTTGTTTGCAACTTCCCAAAGTTGGTCACGGAGTTTCTGTTGTAATTCTTCGCTCATATCGTTTATTTCCTTTTTATTTTCAATGTTTCACTAATAAAGACATTGTCATCGTCTTTATCTGTTATATACATATGGCTATACTTACCTTTCCCCTTATTTAGCATTATAACGCTATTCCAAAAAGAGGTGTGGTTGATTGTATAGCCTGGGTCTAAACAAAATATCTTTTCAACGCCCCATTCTTGTTCTTCATATCCGACAGCAAGTATTGCATGAGCACCACTCCTAAATGATATGGCAGTAACCAAAGGCAGGTTGTCATCTATTGCAGCTTTAAGTTCTTTTACGAATGAGGCTTGATCTGATAATGAAGCCGTATATTGCTGTGCAGATGCTGTAACCTCTTTTGCAAATGAATGAGATAATTTTTCTTTGATTTCAGAGAAATAGAAACCATCACGACAAAGTCCTTCTGTCACAAAGAACTCTTTGAAAAGCCTTCCTTTGGCGGTATTCCCCTTAAAGGTTGTGTTCAAGTTGACAACTTGACTACGAGTGAAAACCTTCAATACAAGAAGATTCATCATCATAGAATACACAGCACATGCCCCATCCATTTCACCTTGTTGTAAATGGATAGGTTGCCACTTGCGGTTATATACGCTGACTCCAAGAGTCGTTATATCTATATCTTCTATTATCTTTATCATTGCTTCTTTGTTTATTCCCAACTGAATGTTCTTATAATAGAACGCAATTTATCGAGTATTCTTGTCAATGCCTTGCGTTTTTTAATCAGTCCCAAGTGTTTCTCTTTCAATGCCTCTTGTATGATTTCTGGCTGTTCCTTTTGCAAGTAGTCATATTCAGAGAGGTAATGATTGAGCACGGAAGCATCCAAATCCTCTTCCTTTGCAAGCGTATTGACTGCATTGTTGCGTTCGGTGACGATGTAGTTGTTCAACCGTTCTTCAAGGTCGCTTGTACCATCAGCCTTTTGTTTGCGAGCCATGAAATTGTCACGGTCATCATCCACATTCTTCTGGATAAATCCGTCAATGAGTTTTGCCTTGCTGCGAAGTTCAACATCCTTAATCATTGTGTCGATGATGTGCTTACGCCTCTCTTCGTAGTCCTCGCTATAAGGATTGAGGTCAGCAATCAACTCCAAGATATAGGCAACATTGATGATGTCGCTGTGCAGAAGTTCCAAGCAGAAATCAATATCGCCCATACCAGTTGCGGCTTCTTCAAAAGGGTCTGGCTCACCAACCATGCTGGGATTGTCCTCTAGTACTTGGTATGTCGTTGGTTGCTCTTTGTTTTGCACAGCAAACGAATCGTATATATCAAGATACTTGCTGCGGAAGTCCATAAACTGTTGTTCTGTCATTCCGAGGTCAGGAGCATCCTCCTCAAACTCATCATACACTTGTATCTCTGCGTGTTTTTTGATGATGTCACGGAAAGCGAGGATAAACTGCTTCTTGTCGTTCTCACTTTGCAAATAGTCCACAAAATGAGGTTCGGGATAATGCTCCAAGAATTCCTTTGTCAGTTCTTGATAGTGGGTTTTGACATCATCAAATGGTGGACGTATGATGTCTTCAAGATTATTGCTGTTGCTGAAAAGTTTGATGGACTCGTCCACCTTGCTTTTCAAGTCACGGAAGCAAATCACCTTGCCAAAACGCTTCTTCTCGTTCAACACACGGTTGGTACGGCTGAAGGCTTGCAACAAGCCATGGTACTCCATGTTTTTGTCAACATAGAGTGTGTTGAGTTTCTTGCTGTCAAAGCCAGTAAGGAACATACCGACAACCAAGCAAAGGTCAAGAGGCTTCATGTCTGCCTTCTTTTTCTTCATGCGTAGGTTGATGTCATCGTAATATGCACGGAAGTTTTCTGTGGTAAAACTCGTCCCATACATTTTGTTGTAGTCGTCCATGATGGCTTGCAGTTCGTCAGCCTCGCCTGTGCTCTCGCTCACATAGCTGCCCGTGTTCATGCCCGTCTGTTCATCGTCCTGACTGCTGTTGGCCGCGTATGTGAACACCGCTCCAATCCTTATCTGCGGATTGAGGCTCTTGAATATCTTGTAGTAACGGATTAGCATCGGCACTGACTGCACGGCAAACAGTGCGTCAAACTCACCGTCGAATGTTGACTTATTGAAATTATTGAGGATAAACTTGGCCACCTCCGTCATGCGGTCTTGGTCGGCATTGTCCACATCGGCATTGCCATGATAGTATTCCACCAAGAAGCCAAGCACGTTTTCATCGGCAATGGCATCCTTTATAAGATATTTATGAAGACAGTTGCCGAAAATCTCCTTTGTAGTATGTCCGTCTATAGCATTCTCAACAAATATAGGAGTACCAGTAAAACCGAATATCTGCGTGTTGTCGAAGAACTTCACGATATTCTTGTGGCATTCTCCGAAATGGCTTCGATGACATTCATCGAAGATCATCACGATGCGAGAATGACGTATTTCCTCAATACGGCTGCTGTACCACTGCTTGCTGACAGCGGCATTAAGCTTCTGAATGGTGGTAATGATAATCTTTGAATTGCTGTGCAAACGCTTTACCAACTCGTCTGTATTATCGGTACTGTCAACGGCACCAGGTTCAAAAGCCTCGTATTCGGCTTGTGTCTGCGTGTCAAGGTCGTGGCGATCAACCACGAACATAACCTTATCCACATCGTCCAACTCTGATACAAGTTGGGCTGCCTTGAATGATGTCAAGGTCTTTCCTGCACCAGTTGTATGCCAGATATAACCGTTATCGTTGGAGTTTTCCACACGGTCGAGAATCTTCTCCACGGCATAGAACTGGTAAGGGCGAAGCACCATCAGACATTTGTCCCCTTCATGCAATACAATGTACTTGCCAATAATCTTGCCCAACGTACACTTGTCTAAGAACACAGTGGCAAACTTCTCCAAGTCGTTGAACGGAACGTTGGCGGCATCAGTCCAGTTGAATGTGAACTTATAGCCACTATTCGGGTTGTTGGCGAAATAGCGAGTGTTTACACCATTGGATATGACGAACAGTTGGATGTAATCAAACAGTCCATGAAAAGAAGTCTTGTGATAGCGTTGTATCTGGTTGTATGCCTGTTTCAGTTCCACACCTCTGCGCTTCAGTTCTATTTGAACCAAAGGCAGACCATTGATAAGTATCGTCACGTCGTATCGACACTTCTTTCTACCCTCAACCGTGATTTGATTGGAAACTTGAAACTCGTTCTGACACCAGTGAGTGCGGTTCAAGAACTCTACCCACAGGCGTTCACCGCTTTCCAGTTCAAGCGGAAAGAGATCACGCAGTTTCTTTGCCTTTTCAAAGCGAGTGCCACCTTCAAGATAGATAAGTATCTTTTCAAACTCTGCCTCCGTAAACTCAGTGCGACCAAGTTCTTCCAATTTCTTCTTGTTGTGTTTTTCCAACTGTTTTTTGAAATTGGCAGACAGGTTCTCCTCCTCTTCAATATGAACATACTCGTAGTTCATCTTTTGAAGAGTATCTATAAGTCCGTTTTCGAGAGCAGCTTCACTTTGTACTGGCATATCTTATCTTTTTTATCGTTATACTTATAAGAACATGGCTATTCATTCATTTGCAGGAAATGAATATCCAAGGCATTCTCTATTTTGCTTATGGCTTCAAGCGAAAGGTTCTCACGCCCTTTTAAGATTTTTGAAATGTACTGTTGGGTACAATTCATTTTATCTGCCAACATCTTTTGAGTCATGCCAAGTTCCTTCATTCTTGCGGACATGATATTGGCTATCATCTGCGAATGATTAAACCAAGGTTTTTCTTCTTGATTCATTTGTGCTCCTGTATTTTGAACAGGAGATAATGTTTCCTTTATCATCTTAGACGTATTTCGCTTTGTTCCAATTATATTTGGCTATTGCCATTTCGCCTACAAAGATAACTGATTTTCACGAGAAAACACAACTACAGGGTTGTGTTTCTCTTTTATGTGTGAAAATAATATGTTGAAACTGATATTATGACACTTTTGCCGAGGATTATACATGTGAACTCTTAATAACTCGGCAAAAACTCGGTAATTTCATAAAGACAAAAAATCCAACTGCTCAATATCAAGCAGTTAGAATTTCTCCGGGTGCGCCTGACAGGACTCGAACCTGCACTGCGTGAACAACCAGATCCTAAGTCTGGCGCGTCTACCAATTCCGCCACAAGCGCATAGCGGTGCAAAGGTACAAAAAAAAGACTAATATAGTGGATTTTCATCGAAGTTTTTTTGTTTTTTCTTGGTAGGTTGCATGTAGATAGGCCGTTTTCTCTGCATCCTGACGGTGGGGAGGGAAGCTGGATGGATAGGGTAGCGGCGCTGTGAATGGGATTTCAGCCAAGGGAAAGGAGCAAGATATTCGCAACCCTGCTATTTCGCAGTATGCGCCACGTTAACGTGTGGCGGACGTGATACGAACGTGTGGCGGACGTGATACGAACGTGTGGCGGACGCAAAATGAAAACGTGGCGGACGCAAAATGCAGATCATGGGGCAGATCAAAAAAATAATTCGCATGATTTACATGATTTATTTGTTGGTGAATAAATAATTTCTTAAATTTGCAGACGCTGTCATGAGTTCGCTTGTCGGGCCCTGGCAGAAGAGACGTATTCAACTATATTTAATGAACTATCATAACAAAATGAAGAAAATCTTTACTTTAGCTTTATTGCTTGCCTGCGGATTGCCAGCTGCCTATGCGCAGAATGACAATGAGGTGGACGAGACTTTGCAGTTTGTTGATGCTGCGGGGACTGTGGTGCCCGACGGCTCAGTGGTGAACGTCACCAAAGCCGAATCGGATCCCTTCGGCGATGGCGTAATGCTCTCAGCCGGACTGTTTGTTAAAAATACTACCGATGAGCAGGTGGGCACTCGGGCCACGTGGAAAATCACGGATATTCCCGGCGGCGACATCCAGTTCTGCTATCCTATGGCCTGCCTTACCCATAATGAAGTGGGAGAATATACAACAGCCAATGGCCTTGTGGCGGGCAACGCAAAGGTGGACCTGATGACGGAATGGATACCGGGCGAGGATGTCTATGGCACAGCCTCGGTGGTCTATCAGCTGTATCTCTTGGAATATTCCATGGGCTTAGGCAGCGTGAACTACGGCGACGTGATCGGCTATGGACCGACGATCACAGTGAACTATATCTATCCCGACCCCTCGGGCATCCGTGAGGCCTCTTCTACCACTGTCAACCGTGTGGTGGAGCGCTACAATGCCTCCGGTGAGCGCATTTCAAATCCTGTGAAAGGCGTCAACATCCTGAAGATGGAAGATGGCAGCGTGAGAAAAGTGGTTGTGAGATAAATACCGAATGCCGGATGTAAGTCCGTGTCATAGGTAATATAAATAAGAGGGAGCGGAGAGCTGAAAGCGTTCTTCGCTCCCTCTTTCATTCTATATTTCCATCAGGCATTAGCCGTCTGATATGTATATTTTGTCTCAGGTTAGAAAGTCTGTGCCACTGATATGCCTTCTGGCCTTACATTCACCTTTTCAATGAAATCGTTTTCAGTTTTTTCGGTCTCAAATCATTTTCCTCATAAGAAAGTTTCCGCATTGTGGCTTTAAGCGTACAAAGGTGTCGTTATGTTGGTCACTAAATGCTTGTGTTTCTATCATTTGGCCTGCTGTCGTGTAAGTTGACTTTGTTGGACAGGAAAGACAATTCCCTATGTGGCTTACACAGAATTTAACTCTTTTTGAATTGAAAACGAGAAAAATATTTCTTTATTAAGGAAAAAAAGTGTAATTTTGCTTACTGAAAAAAACGACCAAGAAGCTTTTAGTGTCATTTGAGAGACCGATAGAAATAGTACACGTAATCAGCAATGGATAAATCTATAGAAACAAATTCCATATCTATAAACAGATATTTTAATTAATTCAAAACTAAAAACAATGAAGACAAAACCCTGTGAAATTTTGCTCTCACTGAGGGCAAAGCTTGCTGTTTTGTTCCTGTTCTTCGCCGTGACACTTTCGGCGCAGACGACAACAGTAAAAGGTAATGTGAAGGACGGATCGGGTGAGCCCGTCGTGGGCGCCACCGTGAAGATTATGGGTTCCACAACCGGTGTGATTACCGACTTTGATGGCAACTACACCATTCAGGTACCAGCAAACGCCAAGCTGGAATTTTCTTATGTGGGCTGCAAGACCCAAGTTTTGCCCGTCAACGGGAAGACAAGCATCAACGTCAATCTTCAGGAGGAGAGCACCGCTATCGACGAGGTGGTGGTGACGGCTCTCGGTATCAAGCGCCAGGCCCGCTCCTTGGGATACTCTACGACAAAGGTGGGTAGCGAGGAACTCACCCTCACCCGTGATCCCAATCTCGGTAATGCCCTTTCGGGTAAGGTGGCTGGCGTAAGCGTGGCCGGCAATGCTACCGGTTCTACGGGTTCGTCACGTGTGGTGATCCGTGGTAACGCATCGCTCACCGGCAACAACCAGCCGCTCTATGTGATCGACGGCGTGCCCTTCGACAACACTAACCAGGGCTCAGCCGGCCAGTGGGGCGGTCTGGACCAGGGCGATGGTCTGAGCAACATCAATGCCGACGATATTGCCGACATCCAGGTGCTTAAGGGTGCTGCCGCTTCTGCTCTCTACGGTTATCGTGGTGGTAACGGTGCCATCCTCATCACCACCAAGTCAGGTCGTCGCGGCCAGCCCGTGAGCGTGGAGGTGAACGAGAACCTCACGTTCAACAGCATCTACGACTACAGAGACTGGCAGAAGTCTTATGGCTTGGGCCTCGAAGGCCAAAAGCCCACTACTCAGAACGCTGCCATTCAGGGCGAGAGCAACAGCTGGGGTGCATACCTCGATGGCTCTGACGCAGTCAACTTCAAGGGCGATACCTATAAATACAACTACGTAGACAATTGGGACAAGTTCTATAAGACGGGCGTAACCTCTACGACATCTGCCTCTCTATCGGGCTCCTCGCAGAACATCGTCTACCGTTTCGGTGCCTCCTACAACAAGGAGAAGAGCATTCTGCCCAACGCCTCCAACCGTCAGTTGGGCTTCAACACCAACACCACTTATTATATCTTCAAGAACTTCTCGGCTACCGTCACCGGTAACTATACCGAAGACCACTCCAAGGGACGTGCAAACCTCTCCGACGGAAACGGCAACACCAACGCATCGCTGATGTATCGTGGCAACTCGTTCGACGTAGAATGGTTGAAGGGCACTTCAGCAGGTTGGGGTACCAACCTCGACGGATCCGAGATGATCGGTGGTAACAACGTGTATTTCAACAACCCCTACTGGCTGCAATACCGCAAGACCAACAACATGAACCGCAACCGTCTTACCGGAAGTATCACATTGAAGTGGGACATCACCGACTGGCTCTATTTGCAGGGCGCCGTGATGCACGACGGTTATGAGTACGACTTCAAACAGGTTCAGCCCATTGGCGCTGCTGCCGACCCCAAGGGTTGGATGACCGAGTACTCTAAGAAGTTCCACGAGAACAACTACAACTTCCTCTTGGGATTCAACAAGGCTTTCGGCGACTGGAGCGTCAGCGCTACCTTCGGTGGAAACAAGATGCACAACATCTTCAAGATCTACACGCCGAGCGACGGTGGCCGTCCCTTCGTGGTCGACGGACTTTGGAGCGTGAACAATATCGCCGCTAATGGCCAGCGCCCCGGCAAGAAGCTCTCGCAGTATAAGGTGAATTCACTCTACGGCACCGTGGATCTGGGTTGGAAGAACCAGCTGTTCCTCAACCTCACCGGCCGTAACGACTGGTTCTCTACACTTTCCGACAACAACAACAGCTACTTCTATCCCTCTGCAACACTCTCCTGGGTGTTCACCGATACGATGCGCAAGCTGCTGCCCGAATGGTTCGACTTCGGTAAGCTGCGTTTGGGCTACGCCTTTGCTTCCAATGGTACAGAGGCTTATCAGAACCTCCTGCTCTATAAGCTCAACGACTACAATGTAGACGGCCGTCAGACCATCACTGTCGACAACAACGACCGTTATCCTAACCCCGACTTGAAGCCGGTGCACATTTCTGAATTTGAGGTCGGTCTGAATCTCTCGTTCCTTCGCGGGCGCTTGAACTTCGATATGGCCTACTATTCAAAGAAGACCAAAGATGATATCTGCTTCATCTCTACCTCTTCTACTTCCGGCTACGGCTCAAAGGTGGCCAACATTGGTAAGATCAACAACGACGGTTTCGAGTTCATGGTCGATGCTTATCCTGTCAAGACCAAGGACTTCACATGGAACACAACGCTCAACTTCGCTTACAACAACAGTAAGGTGAAGAACCTTGGTGACGGCGTAGAGCGGATCTCCGTTGAAGGCGGTTCTTCCCGCAACGGCAATGTGACGATCTATCAGATTGTCGGTAAGCCTTATGCTGAAATCGTGGGCAACCGCTACAAGCGCAATGCCGACGGCCAGCTTCTGTTGAAGAACGGTCTGCCCCAGGCCGGCGATCAGGATGTGCTTGGCAACGCTGTCTACAAGTGGACAGGTGGTTGGCGCAACAACTTCACCTACAAAGGATTCAACCTCGGTTTCTTGATCGACTTCAAGTTCGGTGCCAAGATCTTCTCCGGTACCAACTACCAGCTCTACTACTACGGTATGCATAAGAACACGCTCAACGGCCGTACACCCGAAAATCCTGCGGGATCTATCGTGGCCAAGGGTATTGATGAGGTTACAGGTCAGCCCAATACCACAGCTGTGACATCTCAGGATTACTACCGCGCCATCTGCAATGCCAATATTGCAGAGGAATTTGTCTACAGCGCCGACTTTATCAAGCTGCGTGAGCTCAGCCTCGGCTACACCTTCCCCAAGAAGTTCCTTGAGCCGCTGAAGTATGTGAAGGGTCTGAGCGTTTCGTTCGTGGCACGCAACCTGTGGACCATCATGAAGCATACGCCGAATATCGATCCTGAGTCGGCCATCAACAACACCAATGCCCAGGGACTTGAGCTCAACGGCTATCCCGCAACGCGCAATATCGGTTTCAATATTAATGTTAAGTTCTAATTTGTCAAGGAGATACAATAATGAAAACTATTAAATATTTGGCTCTCGTATCGTTGGCGTCCTTTACGCTTGCCAGCTGTGGTGACTTCGGCGATACCAATATAGATCCGGAACACCTCAACGAGGGCAACGTGTCTTACCCCAAGCTGTTTTCCAGTGCTCAGCATCAGGCCCTCGGTTCCGACTGGGATATGTGGCGCACAGGCTGCATCTATTCCGCCCAGTGGACCCAGCAACTCTCCAGTATCGACTGGTGGGACTGGTATGGCCGCTATGAGTGGAGCGACGACTATTCGGCCTCTTTCTGGAATACGTTCAGCGGCACCCGTGGTGCCCTGCTCAATGTCACCACTTGCTACGACATCTGGAAGAACCAGGAGAACATGAAGCTCGATTGGAACATTGCCCGTGTGATGCGCATCTTTGCTTTTGCTAAGATGTCAGACCTCTATGGCGACATTCCTTATTCAGAGGCTGGTCGTCCGAGAGAGTACTCTTATCCCAAGTATGACAAGCAGGAGGATATTTACGCCTCCATGCTGGCCGAGCTCGATGAGGCACAGGCCAACCTGGGCAGCGGCACTGCTGCTATGGGCTCGCAAGACCTCTATTTTGATGGCAATGCCTCGAAGTGGAAGAAGTTTGCCAACTCGCTCATGCTCCGTCTTGCTATGCGCCTCGTGAAGGTGAAGCCCGAACTGGCCAAGCAATATGCAGCCAAGGCTGTTGCCAATGGTGTGATGACTTCCAACGACGACAACTGCAAGCTCAATCACTCTGGTGCCTCTACTTCCAACGACTCTTCTGAGCCCTTCGCAAAGATCAATGCTCACGCGGACCGCGAGTTCTACATGGCCAAGACCTTTGTAGACATGCTCAAGAACAGCCAGGATCCTCGTCTCTGCCTCATTGCTACCGTGGCTCCCACAGCCGATGGCAAGCAGTATACCGACGTTCAGAAGAACAGCAGTGGCCTTTGGAGCGCTGCCGATTATGGCAACATGGCCTTTGCCTCACAAGACGGTATGCCCGTTGGCGGTTACAACAATGTCTCAACGAGTAACTATTTCGTGGGCAAGGTGGACAGCCGCTTCAACGATGCCGACTTCTTGGCCAACTATGGTGCTTACTTCTCCTCACCCAACCGTTGCACCTATAGCGACCCCGCAGCTCCTACGTTTGTCGTGACTTACGCTCAGACTTGTCTGTTGGAGGCTGAGGCAGCCTATAGAGGCTATATCTCGGGTGATCCCGCAACTTATTATAATGCAGGTGTGAAGGCTGCCTTCGAGCAGTTCAGCCAGTTCCCGCAGTATGCTTCCGCACTGGCTGCCCTCAACGAAGATCCCACAGTGGGCTTGGGCGCAGGCGCAACACTCGCCGACTACGCCGACAAGTATTTAGCTGCTCATCCCTTCAACAGCGCAACGGCTTTGGAGCAGATCAACACCCAGTATTACATCACGACCTTTGGTGATCCCCATGAGGTATTCTCCAACTGGCGTCGTTCGGGCTATCCTGTTTTGCAGGTTGCTCCTATGGCCGCTCTCGACGGTCAGAGCGCATCGGTGGGCATTCCTCGCCGCTTCCGCTATCCGACTAAAGAGTCACAGGTCAACGCTACCAACTACAAGGAGGCCGTCGGCCGTATGGCCGGTGGTGACCGCTTCGACTCAAGAGTGTGGTGGGACGCTAAGTAATTGCTGATCAGAAACTCTAAATAACCATAGTGGGCCATTCCCGAAAGGAAGTGGCCCATTATTGTTGTGATAGCTTGCGATTGAGAGGTCGTACTCCCTATTGATAAATGTGCCGGTCTGTCCCGACAGCTTCCGTAGGATTACTTCAAGGTAAAAGCCCCTCGTAATATCAGGCAGACATCGGTCTTGTGGTCTATTGTCTGGAAAAGAACAGCGGACGGAATTTCCCCTTTTGGAGATATTCCGTCCGCTTTTTGCTTGTCCCTCAAGGGGCAAGCTGGGAGTTCAACGTTCATCCCGCGACATCAGATGATGCTGTACTTTCGTGTCCACTCGATGATCTCTGGAATATAGCCGAAGGCAAGGCCCGTCACGGTGTCGGCGCATCCGTAGTATACGGCCACACGACCTGTAGCGGGATCGTGGAGTTCGGCGCAGGGGAAGCACACGTTGGGCACGTCGCCAGTGAGCTCGTATGGCTTTTGTGGGGATATCAGGTAGGGGCCGCTGCGATAGATCGGCTTCCAAGGCTGTTCGAGGTCCAACAGGGCCGATCCGAAACTGTAGACGTAACCGTTGCATGAGTGGAGCACTCCATGATAGAAGAGCAGCCATCCCTCGCTGGTCTCAATGGGGATGGGACCTGCGCCAATCTTCATGCATTGCCAGGCACTCACCTCAAAGGCTGCGGGCGACATCACGTGGCGGTGGCGGCCCCAGTAGACCAGGTCGGGCGACTCGCTGTAGAAAATGTCGCCAAAGGGAGTGTGGCCGGTGTCAGACGGGCGTGAGAGCATGGCGAAGTTGCCGTTGATCTTCTTGGGGAACATCACTCCGTTGCGGTTGTAGGGCAGGAAGGCGTTTTCCAATTGGTGGAAGGTCTTGAAATCCTTGGTCCAAGCCACTCCGATTGTCGGCCCATAGTAGCCGTTGCACCACGTTACATAATATTTGTCGCCAATGCGGCACACGCGCGGGTCGTAGCCGTAGACCCACTTGCCAATTTCCTCATCATCGCATTGGAAATGTAAGGGCTCTTCATTGATGTGCCAGTCGGTACCATTGTCTGAGAAACCCACATGCAGCACCATGCGCCGGTTGGTGTCGTCGCAGCGGAAGACGCCGGCAAAGCCATTGCCGAATGGCACGACCGCGCTGTTGAAGATGCTGTTGCTCATGGGCAGCAGATCGCGGGGAATGATGGGGTTTTTCGAGCAGCGCCACATGACGTTGCGCTCACCTTCGGGACGCTCTTCCCAAGGCATGTTGGGAAGGGGCTGACCCTGGATAATCAATTTTTCCATTGTTTGTTATTTTTTGGTCTGTTATTTTGTTTCTGTTTCTGTCTCGCCTGTTGTCCACTGCCTTTATTTTTGGCAGGAATTGAGCAGGTCCACCTTACCCTTATCAACGAGCTTCAAGATTAGTTCACCGAAGAGCGTGTTCTGCCATGCAAACCAAGGACGTGTGTAGTCCGACGCGTTGTTGACATTGAAGGACTCGTGGATCATTCCGGTATCGGCATCCGTATCCATCAGCATCTGGATGCAGTCTTTGATTTCTTTGTCGTCTGTAGACGTGAAGGCTTTCATCATGATACTCATCGGCCAAGCCATGTCGTATCCGATGTGAGGTCCGCCGATTCCTTCGCCGGCTCTACCTTTGAAAAAGTAGGGATTGTCGTCGCTCCACACGAAGCGGCGGGTGTTCTGATAGATGGGGTCGTCGAGGCTGACATCTCCCAAATAGGGCATGGCCAACAGGCTGGGCACGTTGGCGTCGTCCATAAGGAGCTGGTTGCCGAAGCCATCCACTTCGTAGGCGTATATCTTACCGTATTTGGGGTGGTTGTAGATGGCGTATTTCATCAGGGCATTGTGTACCTCATTAGCCAGGTCGTTGCACTCCTTGGCCAGGGCTGGCTGATGATTGACGGTGGTGAGCACGTCGGCCATCTTCTTCAGTGTGGTCACGGCCATGAAATTGGAAGGCACGAGGAATAGCAGGGTAGTGGCGTCGTCCGATGGACGGAACACAGAGGCTATCAGTCCAACGGGCTTTACCGGTGCACCCCAGCCGCCATTGTTCACTGTGTCGAGCTGACGGTCGGTGACGCGCAGGAACTTGTACGGCCCGCGCCCGTTCTTGCGCTGCTGTTCCTTAAACGTCTTCAACACCTTTTGGCACACGTCGATCCACAGATCGTCAAAGATGCTGGCGTCGCCCGTCACCTTCCAGTATTGATAGGCCAGTCGCAGCGGATAGCAGAGCGAGTCGATCTCATACTTGCGTTCGTGGAGCTCGGGCTTCATTCCGCAGTCGTCCTTCATCCAGCCTCCATTAGGATCCGGGTAGCGGTTGAAGGCGTTGGCGTAGGGGTCGAAACTGATGTTGTGAAACTGCCGCAGGATAACGCCCTTGATCATTTTCTTCAAGTTTTTGTCTTTGTTGGCAAACTGCAGGTAGGGCCATACCTGTGCTCCGGAATCCCGCCCCCACATCGCATGGATGTCGCCCGTGTAGACAAAGGTGTCGGGGGTTCCGTCGCTGTCCTCGGTGTAGTGCACGGTGGTGTCAAGGGTGTTGGGGAAGCAGTTCTCAAACATCCAGGCCAGATAAGGGCTGTGCTTGAGCAGTTTCTTCACTTGTCTGATCTTCTCTTCGATGACGTTCGACCTGAAGAGTCGTTCTTCGGGTGTCGGGCGCTTTGAAGCGTAACGGGTAGAGACCGCAACGGCTTTAATATAGTCGCTGCCAAATTCTTTCTGTTGCAGTGGGGCCTGAGCAGAGACCATGCCAAAGGTCATGGTCATCATGCAGAGACAAAAGGCTCTTTTCTTTAGATGTTTCATTTTGGATGACTGTTGTTGATTCTTTCAGGTTGCTGTTCATTCATTGTCCATCCCCTTGAAGAGGGTGCTAATCATCGTACAAAGTTAACGATTTTTATTCATAATAGGCTCTTCACCATACTTAATTTTTCTTTTCCTATTGTGGTTTTCCATCTCCGCCAAGTATTCTGTCGTTCGTCTTCAAGCAGCTCTGTCGTTGGTGGGCTTCGGTCACTGTTGCAGCCGTTCTTCGATGTTCACTTTCGATTTTGTGGTGAATCAAGGTCCGGCGCCTGTGAGTAGACTGCGTCTGCCAACTGCCGCCCCGTCGTCAGCCAACTGCCTCCCCATGGGTCGGCTTTTGGGAGCCAGCGGGGCGGCAGTTGGGGGCCGGCATGATAACACATTCTTCCATCATGGGTGCCTGTCTTGATCTCGCGTCCATCCACATCTGCAGTCGCTGATGGTTGGCCCTGTAATCTCTCCGTTCCCTTATAGATTTGTGTGGTCTGCTTATGGGAAACCGGTGATTAGTCCAGTCTCGCATTGGTTAAAATAGTATAAACGATCAATCGTTCTGCTGATTATAGAAAAAATATTATTAAATTTGCATCACTTTTAGGGAAGAATGGCAGAGTGACCGAATGCGCTGGACTCGAAATCCGGTATACCCCTTTCGGGTATCGGGGGTTTGAATCCCTCTTCTTCCGCTTTTAAGTCAAAAAGGAAGTCTGATGAAGGCTTCCTTTTTTTCGTTTATAGTCAGCAGGTTACGGAATTGGAAGCGTGTAAATAATTGGGAATTAGGGTAATAATGGGAACGATATTGGGCACTCCTCGACACGCATCACAGGTAGCACGTATGCCAAGCTGCTCGATGACACGGTGGGCAGGTAGATGGAGAAGGCAGAGGAAGAAGAGCGGTAAGGCGGGGACGGCTTGGGCGATACATGTTTTGCCGCTGCACAACAGCGGCCTACTGAACGGAGCATACATGATGGATTGTTAAAACAAAAAAGCCCCGGAGCGTGTATCTCCGGGGCTGTGCGTCCGTAGGCCAACGGACGACTTGTTGTCAAACGAGGCAGTGTTAACGAACCCCGGCCTAAATCTCTATGGAATCAGCCGCACGGCGAATGCGGTCGCTCAGGTCGGTGAGCGCGCCCTTCAGCTGGGCACGCTCCTCGGCGTTGAACTCAGTGGGCTTATTGTTGCCATCGCGCCCGTCCATCTTGTGGTAGAACCACGATGCCGACTTGGTGAAGTAAGTCCTTGCAAGGTTGCCCCATGATATGGCAAGCAGGATGTCATCCATCCGCTGCTTCATTGTCTGCTGCTTTGTTGTCTGCATTGTCTCCATACATTTCCCTTTCTTTATATCTCTTTAAGAAAGCCCTGCCCGCTTGGAGCAGGGCTTCTTTTTAACCGTAAATCATTTCTTCAAATAGCATTACCGCATATTGGAGAAGTTCTTTCTGCCCGTTGGGGTAAGCTCTTTTGTAGTATCTGATGGCCTCAATGAGGTCGTTCTCTTCGTTTGTGATTTCTTTCTTCATGTTGTTAACTCTTTATGTTTGACAATGCAAAGATAATACAAATTATTGTACTAACCAAATGATTAGTACAATAATTTATACTACAAGGAAGGTTTTAATATTTCTATTTGCTTTTGCGCTTGCGCATGTCATCCTCGAACTCGGTGCCCATGGACTGCGCCTCGTCGAATATGGAGCGGATGTCGGTCTCGATGGTCATTTCTTCCTCCCCGCAGCCCACGGGTCGGAAGGGCTCGGGGGTGGCCAGCTCCGTGGAGTGGTTGGTGTATGCTGCTCCAGTGCTTCAACAAGCATGATCTGAAAGCGTTGCTGAAGGGAGCCTACAGAAAGACGGGCAACGAGATTCTCGCCATTGCCCGTCAACGGCTGATGTCGAGTGGTATCGCCCACGCCTCGAAGCTGAAAAAGGGAATCCGGCTGCGTGTCTATCCGAGAGGCGGCGGTTTCATGATCACCGTGAAGCCTCACGGCAAGCAGGGTTATCATGTGAATAGGTTCGGGCTGGAGAAGCCAGTCGTGATGTGGGCCGAGGAAGGAACGAAATTCCGGTTCCCGAGAAAAGGCGCATTTGTGACCAAAACAGATAAAGGATTTATTCGTATAACCCGTATGGGGAAAATGCCGGCATATCATTTTCTCGACGACGTAGAGCGTTATGCACCTCCCATCATAGAGGAAGACATAGGAAAAGCTCTGGAGGATTCTGTAATGAAACGTGCATCCCGCCTTGGGCTCTTATAATGCCTACCCGATGAACGGGAACCCGGTTCCGTTATGGAAAGCGTCATCTATTATCATTCCGA
>Ga0256405_10005837_pt1 | contig 20579 bp, 20 predicted proteins | sample RumenRJG_02DNA_FD_189096 | JGI IMG/M metagenome (GOLD analysis project Ga0256405, IMG submission 189096) | Bovine rumen microbial communities from Lethbridge, Alberta, Canada - RJG_02 | ecosystem: Host-associated > Mammals > Digestive system > Stomach > Rumen | place: Canada: Alberta... | reverse complement strand
TTGTTCGGTATTCCACTTTTAAAAATTTACGAATGGGAAACTAAAAAGCATTATTATTTGTTTTCGTTGTTTAAAGTATTCGAAAAGCAAATTACTTTGTAATGTTGATTTTAGCAAATATGTAAATTGTTTTTTATGTTTGAAATTATCAATTTTGTAAAATAATCTTTGCACACTTATCAAATGAATATCTACATTAACTCATCTAAAATAAATTCTCCTATTTGGTAGTTGCCAAGTCCTCGTTTGTTTTGGACATTGTTATACTGATCTCTAGGTTTTTCTGCAGGACTTAGATGTATAAGATCCTCATCTCTTAGTTGCTTTATTTGTTTGTCAATTGAGTATTTTTTTAAGTTTGATAATGTGATTGAAATAGCCTTATTTACAACGCGACTATCTTCATAAAATGTATGCAATGAATGTCCAAAACGTAAAGGTTGGTTTGTGTTTGCCCTATATAAGTTTTCCGAAATATCATCACCTTCTAAGTAATTGTCTATTATGTTCTTTTGGCTTCCTAGTATTGTTCTTATTTCTTCAAAATTAGCGGTATATTTATGTCGAACATTTTTTTCATTTTTTTGTTCTCCTTTAAGATAATATTGATAATCTCTTACCCAAGGAATACTTGAATATTTTGCTCGAATATTATCTCCATCTAAAATACCCCAATAATATTTTCCTAAATCAGTTTGATTAATCAAATAAGTGCATTTTTCAGCCTGAGTTTCAGATACTACTCGAGAAATATCTCTTAGGCTATGATACCAATGAATTATTTCATGAATCAGCCCAGTATCGTTTGTTTTTGGATATAGTACAATCGTCGCATAATCGTCTGTAATTGAACCTATAGTAGGAACTCGTAAATAAGGAAATTGTACGCCAAATCTTATAAATGGTCCATTAATTGAAAATGAATTTCCATATCCATACCATTCAATCGATATACGTCTGCACGAATTTCTGTATTGCAAAAAGGATATTTCTTTTTCTGATAATTTTTCCATCAATGGCTTTTCCATACATCCAGTAATGCCATTGGTTCGCCTAGCTTCAATTAAAATTCGATACAGCAACACTCTTCCTGGAGATGTCGAAGATATAACTTGAAATGTTTGTAAAAACGCATTCCCCATTGATTGGAATTGTAATAAATTGCAAGATGCTTCTGAGGATGATTGGACGACATCGATCAACCTACATTTATTATTATTTTTGTCATATCCTGCTTCTATGTAATCATTATTCGGATTAGAATAGCTATTATATGGAATTAATCCAAACATCTGCATATACCAATTTGTAATACAATCATTTTGTACGTTTGCGTTTGAAAAAATAATTGCTTCTTCTGTTGTTGGTTGAGTTCCATTTATTGGGAAAATAATACTGCCAGGCAATTGTGCGACATCATTTTTGTTCAATTGTTTTACTTTCTCATGGGCTTCAGAATTCGGTGTAATTAAGCAAAAACAATCTTGCTCTTGGTTGCATACATTTCGCTGAACAATTTGAGGCTCAATAACGGAAGCATACTTAGGTATGGTTAATCGTGTTGATAAATCTTGATTTTGTAATAATCCATTATTTGTATTATGTATAAGCATACATATCACTATGAATGATAATTTTAATATTTTCATTTGTCCCCTCTTTAATACTTTCAAAAAAATATTGCAAAACTTTTTGATGTAGGTTAAAAAACTACTTTTAGTTTTAAAAATCAGACTCTGATTTTTTTACAAAAATTATTAAACAAAAAAACAAATACAACTAATTGATTAAATTAATAAAAACTGTAAAAATGACTTCTTGATTGTTTTTATAAAATCAAAAACACAATGATAATACTATCGAATTAAATATTGCCTTAGTTGCTAATATTTGCAATTTTTGTAATCAGATAATAATACTTAATATTATTAATCAAAAACTGACTGTATAATACAAGATACAATGAAACAATTAATTATAAGTTAATTTTTATAAACATTGAAAATATTTTCACAAATAAAGATAACAAAAAACGTCATTGCAAGAATGATCTCACAATGACGAATTATTAATTATATTAATCTGCAACTGTCTCTGTTACTTCAGATACCAAGTCCGAATTTCCACGAATTGCAGTTTCTATTTTTTCTGCTATTTCAGGATGTTCCTTTAAGTAATTTCTGGCTGCTTCCTTACCTTGACCTATCTTTTCGCCTTCGTATGAATACCAAGCTCCAGATTTGTCAATCACGCCGATATTAGATCCGATATCTAATAACTCGCCAATTTTTGATATTCCTTGTCCATATATAATATCAAATTCAACAACCTTAAATGGGGGAGCAACTTTGTTTTTTACTACCTTTACTCTGACTTCATTTCCAACGATATTGTCTTTATCTTTTAGTGTTCCAATTCTGCGAATATCCAATCTTACAGACGCATAAAATTTCAATGCATTACCACCAGTTGTTGTTTCTGGATTGCCAAAGAACACACCAATCTTCATACGTATTTGGTTGATGAAAATCATGATGCAATTTGCTTTAGCGACGCTTGCCGTGAGTTTGCGTAATGCTTGGCTCATCAATCGAGCTTGCAATCCCATGTGTTGATCGCCCATATCCCCTTCAATTTCAGCTTTCGGGACCAATGCTGCAACGCTATCTACAACGATTACGTCAATTGCACCGGAACGAACCAACGTATCTGCGATCTCAAGAGCTTGCTCACCAGTGTCAGGTTGTGACAGAATCAACGAGTCAACATCAACACCAACGTTTTTTGCATATACAGGATCCATTGCGTGCTCTGCATCGATATAAGCACAAGTTCCACCTTTCTTTTGAGCTTCAGCAACCACATGCAAAGCTAATGTAGTTTTACCCGAGCTCTCAGGGCCAAAAACTTCAATAATACGACCTTTAGGAAAACCTCCGACACCGAGAGCCATATCTAAGCCAAGTGAACCAGTTGAAACGACTTCTGTTTCAACGACGCCACCGTGCTGTCCTAGCCTCATAATTGAGCCTTTCCCGAACGTTTTTTCAATTTGAGACAGCGCAGCCTCAATTGCCGTTTCCTTATCCATAAATACTCCTAAATAAACCTGATGATATGATATTTTTTCATGACTTTTAGGTCAAGAATGTTTTTGAAAATTTTATGAAATAAGCCATGTGTTCTGTTTTATTTTTGATGAACATAATTTATATTATGTGTAAATGTAAGCTATTATAAAGTAAGACAAATGAGAAGATTGTATCACTATCCATTAGATGCCTTTAGTCGTCAAATTCGTGTTTGCTTGATGGAGTGCAATATTGAACATGAATTATTTATAGAATTTCCTTGGAATATTCAAAGCTCAAATTATCTGCAATTCCCTTGCGATTTCCCGACATTCGTTGATGTGGACGGAACGGCTTATCATGGGTGGTATGCGATAGTTGAACATTTAAATTCATCTGGTCAATCTGTGTTTGGAAATACGGAAAAAGAAAAAGCGGAATGCCGTAGATTAGTCTCTTTGTTTAACGAACTTTTTTATGCAGACGTTACTAGAAATATTGTTTATGAAAAAGTCATCAAAAGATATAGTGAACATGCGTCGCCTGATTCATCGGCAATTCGTCGAGGTAACAATTTGATGAAGCAATATTTGGATTATATCGAATGGCTTACCGATAGACGCAATTGGTTGGCAGGAGATGATTTCTCGTTTGCTGATATTGTAACTGCATCGCATATATCGTGCTTGGACTACGTTGGAAATATTGAGTGGGAAAAATTTTCAATTGTAAAAGATTGGTATGTGCGGATAAAATCAAGGCCTTCGTTCAGGGGTATATTGCATGATCGTGTACAAAACATAACACCACCTGAATATTATCAAAATTTGGATTTTTGAAATTTGTTGTGATAAATAAATTTTAGGTTTGTTACATTAAGAATGCGATGTTTGTAACTAGTTGCAAAATATATGTTTTTTTGATGATGAAAAATCTCGTTTTTTTCGGTCAATTATTTTTTGACAAAAATGCCTCAAGATATCTTTTTGATATTTCTTTAAATAGGGGTTGACTGTGTTGTTTTTCACAGGTTTTATTTCGTATTTTTCATTGTTTTTTTGAATTAAAAAATATATTTAAAAAATCCCAAAAAATACTTGAATTTATAGTGGGTTGGTACAAAAACAATGACTTAGAAAATAGAAATATTTTCAATTTTTTAACTTGTAAACGTGTTGAAAACAAAGAGATTTGCCATAAAAATTTCACTAATTATTCAAAATCAACCTTTAAGGTTTTAATAATAAATATTTCAAAATTATGTGCTGCATTTTGTAGCAGTTGCTTGCGACCTCGTTAGATCAGTCTATTACACAAGTTATCCACAAAGTTATCCACAGGTTTTGTGGATAAATCGTAACATGGAAAATTAACCATTTATTAAACATCTTTATCATCAAGTATGTTGAGTTACTTTGTTGTTTTCGGTACAATACACGCAAGTTAAAGTAACTAGGAGTATTTATGGCTGAAGAAGGCAAGCAACAAACGCTGACTATTGTTTCTCAATACATCAAAGATTTATCTTTTGAGAATATTACGCCAATGTCGCAAAATAGATCGAGTGGAGAACAACCAAACATCGATGTCCAATTGAAAATAGATGTAAAAAATGGTGCTAGCGAGGGTTTGTATACGATATCATTGATTACAGAGATAACAGCAAAACAAGCTTCTAAAAATTTATTTTTATTAGAATTAAATTATACCGGAGAGTTCGTTGTGTCAGGCTTCCCAGCTAATGTTATGGACTTGTTGCTTCGTATTGAATGCCCAAGATTATTGTTCCCATTTGCTCGTAGCATTATTGCTAATGCGGTAAGCGATGGTGGTTTCCCTCCTTTGTATATAGAGCCTGTTGATTTTGCTGCTCTTTATCAGCAACAAATGCAGCAACAAAAGCAATCAGAGACCTCAAAAGAATAATGACAAAAAAGGCCGTATTAGTTGATGGATCGGGATTTATTTACCGGTCCTATTACGCTTCACCAAAATTAACAACCGTGGACGGACAACCTGTTGGTGCTGTTTATGGCTTTTGTGCCATGCTAATACACCTGTTACAACATCGTATGTCAGATGTGTTTGTTATCGTTTTAGATTGCGGTAGAGATACATTTCGTCCAGAAATATATCCACAATATAAGGCTAATCGTTCCGAAACTCCAGACGATTTAAAATTGCAATTTCCTTTGATACAAGAAGCGTGTGAGGCGTTTGGGATTTCGACAATATCAAAGAAAGGATTTGAAGCGGACGATATTATTGCAACTTACGCTTGTGATCTGGCAAGCAAAAATTGCGACGTTGAAATTGTTTCATCAGATAAAGATTTAATGCAGTTGATATCTGATCGAATTTCAATATTTGACGCCATGCATTCAAAGACAATTATTAGAGAGGATGTTATTGGGAAATATGGTGTTCCTCCAGAGTTAATGACACAGCTACAAGCACTTATGGGAGATTCTGTGGACAATATCCCTGGCGTAGCTGGAGTTGGTCCGAAGACAGCGGCAAAATTGATATTGCAGTACAACACGTTAGATAATTTGTATAATCATATAGATGAGATAACACCATTAAAATTGAGAGATAAGTTGTTGAACGATAAGGACAATGCCTTCATTTCACTGAAACTTGTAACGTTGCTTCAAAATGTTGATGTTGAAAAGAAATACACATCGGTACATTACAGTTCCGGACGTATAAAAGAATTTCTTCGCAAATACAATTTTACATCACTCTTAAATAGGGTGGACCGAATCTCGCCTTGTATCTCGATGTTTTAGTGTGATGTAAAAATTTAAAATGCGTTTATTCTTTTGTGTATTGTTGTAAAATAATTAGTTGTTTATAATTATAAGTAGATCCTCTTCTTGAAAAGTCGATTTAAATCATCTTGATAAAAGGCACAACAAACTAACAAGCCGAACGGATGAGACCGAAAAGCTCACAGGGCGAGAGTTGATTGAGAAGTTTCATCGGTCTGTTATTTATAAACGCGAATAATGGATTAGAAGAGGGTTAAAAAAAGGGGAGGAATCGGTTATCTTACAAAGAGTTAACAGAAGGATAACCGATGTTTAATGATATCACTCTTTTATTTTGTTTCATAGATGATTTTTGCAAAGAATGCGAAAGCCCACAATAAAAACAGAAGTCGAACGGTGTAAGGAGTAAAAAAGGGCACAATAAACTAACAAGCCGAATGGAGGAGGTCGAAAAGCTCACGGGGCGAGAGCCAATTGAGAACTTTTATCGGTCTATTATTTATAACTGTTTGAATTTTATGAATTTCCGCATCAGATATCAAGTCAAAATTCGTGCCTTTTTCCCTCCTTACGCCGTTCAGCTTCCGTTTTTAATGATTTTTCAAAATTATTTGACTTTTGATGCATTTTTTGTTATTATAATTAGTATTAGTTTGAGAGTACAATTTTGGAGGTGTACGATGATAAAAAATATTCTTTGTGGATTAATGATTTTAGGATGTGTAAGCGGAAATTGCTGTGGGATGATGAATTCTAAAACCACAGATGATTTACCTCACAAGAAGCTTATCGTGTATGGAGAAGACAATTCGAAACTCCAAAGAAGTATTTCATTACCTGTTACTGAAAAAGAGCGGGCAGAAGCTCAACGAAGAGTTGTGAGTGTTTCCGAGTTTTTAAAAATGCCAGAAGATGAGGCAAAACAATATAAAGACGTCGAATTTCGTGATGTGAAGATTGATGAGGCGTTTCTGTTGAATTACAATTGGAGATTAAATGAATTTGTGAATTTATCATTTAGTTATTGTACCTGTGTTGATGGACTTTCGTATAAAGATTTGTTTGAGTCTACTAGTGTTGAAAGTTTGCAAGTAAAATCGTGTAAATTAACAAGTGATGATGTCGTATGTATGGTATGCAATTTATATCCTTGGATGGTAAACTCTATTGTCTTTGAGAGTGAAGACAATATAGATAAAGATCTTGTTATTAAGGAAATAAAAGAACGAAGTTCTTTCAATGTATCAATAATAACATTTCGTTAGTGGTATTATAAAGTCGAGAGAGGCCATTTGAAAACCGTTATAATCAGACGCTTTAATATTGCAATCGACTTTTGTGATAGTTTTAAGTTCCGTTTTGTAAATATGAACAATAAATTAAAATGGGTAAAAGTGAAATTGATTGTTTTTCAAAATGTTAGAAAAAAATAGCTGGTACTTAATGATAGCACATTAATGGAGCAAATTGAACGCAAGAGAAAAATCGTTAGAAGATTTTTTGAATAAGTCTGAGGTGTTTTTACTGGCTAAAACAAAACGAATTAAAACATTTGATACATTGATTTGTTTACGTTTTTGTTTTTCATATACTCGGAGCGTTTAGCTAAATCATAAAAATATTAAAATTTCACAAAGTTATGCCTTGACTAATTTATGGTGTTGTTAAAATTATTGTTCATTAATATTATAGAATGTTAAATTTTTTAGTTGTTTGATATTATACAGCAGATTGAAATTTTCTTGAGTTTTAGTCTTTTTGAGGTCATCAAGATCCAAAGGTTCATTTAATCGATTTCCAAATAGGACCTTACTAAATCCTTTTACTTTTGAAAAATTTTGTATTTCAATATTTTTTTTAAGAGTGTTGACAATGGAAACAATGGTCTCCGCTGGCCATATATAGTTACCGTCAAAAAAGTTGTCAGTTTCTTTAAAGAATATTTTAAAATTAATATTTTCAAATATAGATGCTATGAATTGATAATATTCGACACATCCCAATTCTCCATTTTCATTTTTTCTAGCTTTACATGGAGAATATTCGGTATAAATACATAAAGTTCCTTTGAGGTTTTTACATCGTTCTTTCAAATCAGATAGCTCATCTAAATTTAAAGGCACTTTAGCACCTTCAAGTAATTCTTCGAGTCTATCTTGATTATAATTTTTTAAGTTATTATCAGCCGTTTTCAATTTACAACCTAACGCTTCCTCTAACGCAACAATCGCCAACTGTCTTTCTGTATGCATATTAGAAGAATAATTTAAAACATGCCCTCCATTGTCTGGATTATTATTAGCAATACTATTGCCTTGATTAAATTTTCTTTTCTTTGCTACATACACTTGTTGAGGTGTATTATTGTTATTTTCAGGAAAAAATACCGCATAACCAAGCATTTGCCAATCTTGAGATTTTGGATCTGCCCATGGATTATATGCATTGTCGAGTAATGTATTCTTATTCGCTTTTATAAAAGCCTCAAATGCAGATGGATTACGTACTTTAAATTTATCTAAAACAACATCGTCACCATAATAAATATCATATAGTTTTAATTCGAACACATCCCCATACGTTCTATGTGCTGTAATTCCAGCTATTCCAATCATTAATGCTAAGCCGGCTATTTTCAAAAATTTCTTCATTGCAATTCCAATTTTTAACTGACTTAATGATATTAAACAAAAGCTAATAAATATTTAATTGTTATTCGTTCTTTTACTTATTACGCCGTTCAGCTTCTGGTTTTATTGTGGGCAGATGCGTATTTACAAATTTTTCATAAATATGACTTATCATAATACGGTTAGGAGATTAGTATGTTGTTCAAAGAAAGTGGCGACAAAGGTAGTCGGATAACGTTTTTGTTTTTCAATGGATTTGGCTCGGATTATTCTTATTGGGATAAATTAATTCCATATTTTCAGAATTATCATTGTGTTATGCTCTCTGAAAATTATTTTAATCAGGGGAATGATGTTTCTGTTGATGAGTTAAGAAATGCTTTGCAGAAGCGATATATCGTAGGGGTAGGGCATTCTCTTGGATATGAAAAATTATGTTTGTTGCAAGAAAGATACGATTTTATTAAGTTGAAAAAAATAGTGGCGGTAGAGGGATTTTCGCGATATTTGGGTAATAATTTGTTGCTAAGACCTCATCGAAAATTGCCGCTAGATATGATGAAGGTTAGTTATGCTACAAACACAATTGGAACGCTGGTTCAGTTTATGATGTTTTGTGGTCAGCTTGCTCCAACGATTCCAACATCAGTAAATGAAAAAATATTTTTTGGAGATTTGAATTTGCTTGATGATGGGATTGTTCCGCCAAATATTCCGCATTTAGTATTGTCTAGTTTGGATGATTATATAATTCCGTTTTATATCATCGAGGATAATTTTGGTAAGCTTTCGGATGTGAAGATTTTGTATACTGAAGGTGTGGGGCATTTGCTTGGATTTAAGCAACCGGAATTTGTATATTTTAAAATAATGGACTTTATTCAGAAAAATTAATTTCATTAAATGGTGCCGAAGAGGGGATTCGAACCTCCGACCTACTGATTACGAATCAGTTGCTCTACCAACTGAGCTACTTCGGCAATGTACAGCCACAGCAACAAACCCAATGCCGCGTATTGAATACGCCGTGACTGTAAAAAGAAGTACTATCTTGAGTAGTACTCGATAACGATGTTTGGTTCCATAACAACTGGGTATGGTACATCTTCTAATTTTGGAACGCTAACAAATGTTCCTTTTAAATTCTTTAGGTCAACATCTACGTAAGTTGGTAAATCACGATCTGTTGATTGTGCTGAAGCTAATACATTTACATTATCTTTGAATGTATCTCTTACTTCAATAACATCTCCTTCTTTTACTAAGTAAGAAGCGATGTTTACAACTTTACCATTCACTGTGATATGACGATGATTAATTGTCTGACGAGCAGCAAAAACAGTTGGAGCAAATTTCATGCGATACACAACTGCATCTAATCTACGCTCTAACAAGCCAATAATATTTTGGCTGGTGTTGCCTTTCATTCTAACAGCAGTTTGATATACGCGATGGAACTGACGCTCATTCATGTTTCCATAGTATCCCTTTAACTTCTGCTTGGCTAACAACTGAATACCGTATTCTGTTGGTTTCTTTTTGTTGTTTCCATGCTGTCCTGGAGCGTAACTTCTTGTATTCACAGGACTTTTGGCAGAACCCCAGAGATTAACTCCAAGTCTTCTGTCTATTTTATGCTTCGCAGCAATGCGTTTGCTCATTTAAAGTATCCTCTTCTATACGAAATAAGATATTAAACTTTGCAACGAAAAAGTCAACTACAATTAAAGGGAATTGACCGAAAAAGATAGATAATTTATTCGAAATTGAAAGTGGCGTCCCCTAGGAAATTCGAATTCCTGTTACCGCCGTGAGAGGGCGATGTCCTAGACCACTAGACGAAGGGGACTTAAGATAAGTTATGTTTAGCATATGTTGATAAAAAAAACAAGTGATATCATCTTAAATATGAAAAATATATTTATGGGTATCACCTGTTTATTGAATAGCTTTTGTTATATATTATAGCTGTGGTTGTTCGTTTGCGGGATATTGTCGCGGATATGGGACTTCTTCAGGCGTTGGTGGAGTTAATGCGTTGTGGCGTCCACATGAAACCATACAAAATACGATAAGCAAAGAAAGGATATATTTCATGTTAAGTACTCTTATCAAAACAATTAATTATATAAAATATTTTGTGTTAATGATAGGCTTTAGTTTCGTTTACGATATAAATGCCGGATCATTAAAGGATTGGTTTTTGTTTAAGAAGTTAAAAAACGAAACAATTAAAAATAAAGACAAGAAAATCAATATTCCATGGGAAAATGATAATAATTGTTTGGCGGATTTCCAGTGTATTTTTCATGGAAAAATAGTTGATGAAAATAATAAACTTATAACAATAGAATCAATGAAGGATAACGTTGTTATTCTTGTGTTTTCAACGACTTGGTGTCCTAATTGTCCAGAGGTAATACGGCAAATGGACTCGTTAAATAATAAACTAAAAGAGTTAGGAATTGATAACGTAAAAATCATACATCTAAATATTGGAGATGAGTCGTTGAGTGGAGTAAAAAAGCATCTGAAAAAAATAAATGTAAAATTAGATCCGTATTGGTCTGTTGCGGGTGCTGATGTCGGCGTATCTGTTATTCCTACGGTTATGATTTTTGATAAAAATGGTAAGGCTATTTGCGGATACATTGGAAGTAGCTTAAACTACTTAAGTGATGAATTTGTGAAGTTTATAATAGTAGTTGCACGTAAATAATAAGGAGCATTATGGAGCAAAATTCTACGAAATGGATGGGAACAACAATTCTATCTGTTCGAAAAGGTAATCAAGTTGTTATCGCAGGCGATGGACAGGTTACAATGGGCAATACCGTTGTGAAAGGTAATGCTCGAAAGGTACGGCGTATATTAAATGGTAAAGTAGCAGTAGGTTTTGCTGGAGCTACAGCTGACGCTTTTACTTTGGTCGAACGTCTTGAATCAAAATTAGAACAATATCAGGGACAGTTACAACGTTCATGTGTGGAATTGGCGAAGGATTGGCGAACTGATAAATATTTGCGAAAATTAGAGGCGATGCTTGCTGTCGTTGATAAAGATGTGTCATTGATTGTTACTGGTGTTGGTGATGTGCTTGAACCTAATGACGGTATTATCGGCATCGGTTCTGGTGGTAATTTCGCTTTATGTGCAGCTCGTGCATTAATCGATCAAGATATGTCAGCGGAGGAAATCGCTCGTCGATCGATGAAGATAGCCGGCGATTTATGCATATACACAAATCATTCTGTTATTTTAGAAAAAATAGATATCGAGGGATAAAATGAATTTTCTTACACCATCTCAAATTGTTTCAGAATTAGATAGATTTATTGTTGGTCAAAATGAAGCTAAAAAGGCGGTGGCTATAGCTTTGCGAAATCGCTGGCGTCGTCAGCAGGTTCCAAGTCCGTTGAAAGAGGAAATTTTGCCGAAAAATATTTTAATGATTGGTGCTACAGGTGTTGGAAAAACCGAGATTGCACGTCGTTTGGCGAAATTAGCGGAAGCTCCTTTTGTAAAAGTTGAGGCGACTAAATTTACAGAGGTCGGATATGTCGGTCGAGATGTTGAGCAAATTATACGAGATCTTATTGAAGTTGCTGTTTTTAATACGAAATCGAAGCATAAAGAAAAAGTAAAACAAAAGGCTGAGAAGCAAGCGAATAAGCGTATCTTAGATGCATTGGTTGGAGAAAATGCAAGCGAAGAAACTCGACAGAAATTTCAGAAGATGTTGGATAAAGGTCAGTTCGAGGATAAGGAGATTGAGTTTGAAGTGGATAGCAATGCGAGTGCTGGAAAATCATTTGAAATTCCTGGAATGCCTGGTGCTCAGATAGGAATGCTCAATTTGTCTGATATGATGAACGGTGCGTTGGGAATATCTAAAAAAACTCAGAAGAAATTAAAAATAAAAGATGCAAGAAAATTAATTATTGCGGAAGAAAGCGAAAAATTAATCGATAATGATAAAACAATTAGCGAGGCAATTTTTTCGGTTGAACAAAACGGAATTGTTTTTATTGATGAAATAGATAAAATCTGCCAGAGCGGAGCAAGGCATGGCGATGTAAGTAGAGAAGGGGTGCAACGAGATTTGTTGCCTTTGATTGAGGGATGTTCTGTTTCTACGAAATATGGAACAGTGAAAACGGACTACATTTTATTCATTGCGTCAGGTGCGTTTCAAGTTGCAAAGCCGTCTGACCTCCTTCCTGAATTGCAGGGACGATTGCCGATTAGGGTTGAGCTCAAAAACCTTACAGAAGAGGATTTTATACGTATTCTGAAAGATACTGATAGCAGCATGATTAAGCAATACATTGCCTTGTTGAAAGTCGAGGGGGTAGATGTTGATTTTACCGATGACGGCATTGCTGAAATCGCAAAATTGGCTAGCGTTGTAAATCGTAATATTGAAAATATTGGCGCTCGCAGGTTACATACAATTATCGAAAAATTATTGGAAGACATTAGCTTTTCTGCCGATTCAATGAATGGTGCTAAAATATCTATCAACGCAAATTACGTTAATGAGAAAGTTGGAATGCTAGCTGAACATCGTGATTTGTCAAGATTTATTTTGTAAGTAGTATGGGTGTACGTATTATAGGGGGGCAGTATCGTGGAATGCGAATTAATGCCCCAGAATCTGCAAGACCGACATTAGTTAGGCATCGACAAGCAATATTTGACACTCTTGAATCTATAGAGAGCGAAAAATTTGGTCATTTTTTTGATAATAAAATCGTAATCGATTGTTTCGCTGGCTCAGGAGCTTTGGGTATAGAAGCAGTATCACGAGGAGCGGTAAAAGCATATTTGATTGACCAAAATCATGAAGCAATTACGTTGCTCCATGATAATGTATCGTCAATTTCAGATAAGTTTAAAATTATACGATCTGATTTGTTAAAATTGCGTAATAACGAACGTGTAGTATGTGATATTGCATTCATAGATCCACCATATGGTAAGATATCAATAAACAAAATTATCAAATACTTAAGCTCTGCATGTTGGATTGATAATGATACATTGATTGTTATTGAAGAAGATAATAAGCAAATGGAAAATCTCAATAATTGCAACGTGTTAATTGAAAAAACGTTAGGAAATTCCGTTTTTAGATTTGTAAAGATGCAATAAATTTATTTTTCGTACGAAAGGCTTAAAAAGTTTGCTTGTTGGTAATGGTTAAAACGTTTTGCTTTGGTTGGTGTGTTTGAGTTTTATTGGGTTTCATTAAACCAAAAGTTTATCTCATTCGACTTCTGCTTTTATTGCGGGTAGGGTTATTTTTTGAAGTTTATTTTAAATTATTCATACCATTTATAAAAAACTTGTGATATCATGCGTGGCGATTATTATTGATTAAAGAAAGCATTGGTGGAAATGGAAGTGACAATTAATAATCCTGTGATTGCAAGATATGTTCAAGCGTTGTACTCTATTGCTAAGGAACAAAGCTGTGAACATGAGGTTGAAAGAGGATTGTCAGAGATTTGTAAATTAATCGAAAATTCAAAAAATTACAAACGTATGTTATCCCGATTTTCATTGACGCCGAGTGATGCGATTAAGTTTGTTGATATGTTAGAACAAAGTGCCAATGTTAATGGTGTGGTTTTAAATTTTTTAAAATTATTGGCACATAATAAGCGTTTTAGTTTATTGTCTGAAATTAGTAAAAGTTACAGTGATTACTTGAAGGATATAGAAGGCACTAAAACGGTATTTGTTACTTATGCAAAAGAATTTTCTGAGAAAGATAAGGTGGATCTTCTTGATAATTTAAAGGAGGTCTTTGAGTGTGATAATGTTGAATGTGTGCTTCGTAAAGATGCAACATTAATTGACGGAATTCAAATACAGTACAATTCTAAGATGTTGGATTATTCTGTAAAATCAAAATTAGCACGCTTACATAAAGCAATTAGGAGGGATAGTTATGCAGATTAAACCATCTGAAGTTAGTTCGATATTGATGGATCGTATTCAAAATTTTAATGCAGGTCCTGAGTTTGTTGAAGTTGGTAAGGTTTTATCAGTAGGCGATGGTGTCGCGAAAGTGTACGGATTGGATCATGTCTCAATGGGCGAAATGGTGCGTTTTGAGTCTGGTGTTCATGGTATGGCATTGAACTTAAATGACGATACTGTTGATGTCGTTCTGTTTGGTGATGATCGTGAAATTCATGAAGGAATGGAGGTTCGTCGTACTCATAAAATTACTGAAACTCCAGTTGGAAAGTGCTTGTTAGGACGTGTTGTAAATGCGTTAGGTGAGCCTATTGATGGTAAAGGTGCGATAAATGCAACAGAGTTTAGACCTGTTGACGTTAAGGCTCCTGGTATTATTGCAAGAAAATCAGTTTTTGAACCTGTACAGACTGGATTGAAGGCCATTGACGCAATGGTTCCTGTTGGGCGAGGTCAGAGAGAATTGATTATCGGAGATCGTCAAACTGGTAAAACAGCTATTGCTATTGATACAATTTTGAATCAAAAATATGCTTTTGATCACAATATTGAAAAAGATAAATTGTATTGTATTTATGTCGTAATCGGACAAAAGAGATCTTCTGTTGCTCAAATTGTAAAAACGCTAACAGAACGTGGTGCTATGGAGTATTCGATTGTCGTTGCAGCTACGGCTTCTGATGTCGCAACAATGCAATATCTTGCTCCTTATACAGGATGTGCAATTGGAGAGTACTTTAGAGATAACGGAATGCATGCGTTGATTGTCTATGATGATCTTTCAAAACATGCTGTGGCTTATCGTCAAATGTCATTGTTGTTGAGAAGACCTCCAGGACGTGAAGCTTATCCTGGTGACGTGTTCTACTTGCATTCTCGTTTGTTGGAGCGTGCAGCAAAATTGAATGACGAAAACGGTGGTGGTTCGTTGACTGCGTTGCCTATCATCGAAACACAAGCAGGTGACTTGTCGGCTTATATTCCAACGAACGTAATTTCTATTACAGATGGACAGATCTTCTTGGAGAGCGATTTGTTCTACAAAGGTGTTCGTCCAGCTATTAACGTTGGTCAGTCTGTTAGCCGTGTTGGTTCTGCAGCTCAAACGAAATGTATGAAGCAAGTTGCTGGTAAAATTAAACTTGAGTTAGCACAGTATCGAGAAATGGCGAGCTTTGCTCAATTCGCTTCGGATTTGGATGCGTCAAGTAAGCAGTTGCTTGCTCGTGGAGAGAGATTAACTGAGCTGCTTAAACAAGATCAATATTCTCCGTTGAATGTTGAAGAACAAGTTGTATCGATATATCTCGGTGTCCATGGATATTTGGATAATTTGGATGTAAAAAATGTTCGCTTGTTTGAAGCGTATGTTTTGAAAAATGTGAAGATTGATTATCCAGATGTGTTGTCTGATATTCGTGAAAAAAAGCAACTTACCGATGAAATAGAGAGCAAGTTGAAGACTGTTATTGATAAATATATTTCTGATTTTAAGAAGGATAATAATGGCTAACTTAAAAGAACTCAGAAAGAAAATAGGAGCTGTTCAATCAACTCGCAAAGTTACGTCGGCAATGAAAATGGTTGCAGGCGTGAAATTGCGAAAGATTGAGCAGCAGGTTTTGGCATCGCGAGAATATGCTAATAGTCTTTACGACGTTTTAGCGAATCTCAATGGTGGCTTTACTGAGATTAACGATGAGTTGTTTTCTGGGCGAGATAAGATATCGTCTGAATTGCTGATAGTGTTTGTATCAGATCGTGGATTGTGTGGTAATTACAACTATATGATGAACAAAGCTATGCAACAGTATGTTGGTGATTTTTGCAATACAAAAAAAAGGTTACATATTGAATGTGTTGGTGCTAAATTGTTTGAGCAATTTAAATCCTTGATGAGAGAAGGGGATTCTATTGAGCTTATTAGTGATTTTTACCAAATTGAGCATATGTTTAAAAACGCACAAAATTTAGCCAAAAAAGTTATTGAAAAATTTGAAAAAGGAATTGTTGATAAAGTTTCAATTTTGTATAGTCGTTACGATTCAGCAATGACACATACAATTACTGTGAAAAGTTTGATTCCACTTAGCCGAAGTGAAAAAAAATCCGCACCAGCGACGCTCTTTGAGCCTGATATTAAGACAGTTATGAGGTGTATATTGCCTTATAACATAGGATTACAAATTTATCAGACAGCATTGGAGAGTATGTGTAGCGAACAAAGTGCTCGTATGACCGCTATGGACAGTGCTACTCGTAATGCGGATGATTTATTATCTGAGCTAACTATTAGATATAACAGAACTAGACAGTATGGAATTACTCAGGAATTAACGGAGGTTATTTCCGGAGCACAAGCTATAAGTGAGGAATAAAAATGCAACAAAATAAAGGTTATGTATCTCAAGTATTAGGGGCAGTAGTCGATGTTACTTTTCCTGATAACGTTCCAAATATTTTGAATGCTCTTGAAGTGATGAACAATGGCAAGAAGTTGATTCTTGAGGTTGCTCAGCAATTAGGAGAAAATGTCGTTAGAACCATCGCTATGGATGTTACTGACGGATTAAATAGAGGACAAGAAGTTATTGATACTGGTAAAATGATTGAAGTTCCAGTTGGTAAAGAGCTGCTTGGTCGCATTATTAACGTTATTGGTGAGCCAGTTGATGAAAAGGGAGAAGTGAAAGGCGACATGATGTTGCCAATTCACAGAAGTGCTCCTGAATTTGTAGAACAATCTACAGAAAGTGAAATCTTAGTTACTGGAATTAAAGTTGTCGATTTGTTAGCACCGTATGCAAAAGGTGGAAAAATTGGTCTTTTTGGTGGTGCTGGTGTTGGTAAAACAGTTCTCATCGAGGAGTTAATTAATAACATCGCAAAGGCGCACGGTGGATACTCTGTTTTCGCTGGTGTTGGTGAGCGTACTCGTGAAGGAAACGATCTTTATCATGAAATGATGGAAGCTCATGTTATCGATCCAGAAGGGAAAAATTCTAAAGCTGCTCTTGTGTATGGTCAGATGAACGAACCACCAGGGGCAAGAGCACGCGTTGCTTTAACTGGCTTAACATTAGCGGAATATTTCCGTGATTATGCTCATCAAGACGTCTTGTTATTTATTGATAACATTTTCCGTTTTACGCAAGCCGGATCTGAGGTGTCAGCTTTGCTTGGACGTACGCCTTCTGCTGTCGGATATCAGCCGACATTGGCTACAGATATGGGTGAGTTGCAAGAACGCATTACGAGTACAACCAAAGGATCTATTACCAGTGTGCAAGCAATTTACGTTCCTGCTGACGACTTAACTGACCCAGCACCAGCAACGTCATTTACACACTTAGATGCAACAACAGTGTTGAGTAGAAAAATCTCTGAATTAGGTATTTATCCGGCCGTTGATCCATTGGCATCAACATCAAGAATGTTATCGCCATATATCGTAGGTGAGGAGCATTATAAGGTTGCACGTGAAGTTCAACGTATTTTGCAAAGTTATCAATCGTTACAGGATATTATCGCGATTTTGGGGATGGATGAATTATCTGAAGACGATAAGTTGGTTGTTGCAAGAGCGAGAAAAATACAGAGATTTTTGTCTCAACCATTTCATGTTGCAGAAGTGTTTACTGGTACTCCAGGAAAATTCGTTAATCTGTCTGATACAATTGAAGGCTTTAAGGCAATTATTTCTGGCGAATGCGATCACTTACCAGAAATGGCGTTTTATATGGTTGGTACAATCGAAGATGTATACGAAAAAGCGACAAATATGGGTGTTGCAGTTTAAATTTTTTAGAGGCATTTGATGAGAGCAAAAGTTTTAAAAATTGATAAAAGTTTGTTTGATGATGAGGTTATAAAAATTGTAATCCCTGGCGAAATAGGGGAGCTTTGTATTTTGCCTCATCATATGCCTATTATTACTCCATTAAAAAAAGGGCAGATTCGTATATTCACAACGAAAGTCGATCGTCCAACTGTTATAAATATTGATGGTGGAATTTTTTCGTTTTCTAACGACGTTGCAACAGTAATGATGTAATTTTGGAGAATTGTAATGATTGCAGAAGAAAAGAATTGTATTTTTTGTCAAATAGTTAGAGGCGAAAGTCCTTGTCATAAGATTTGGGAAGATGAAAAGCATTTAGCCTTTTTGTCGATTTTTCCTAACACGCTTGGAGCCTCTGTAGTTATTCCAAAAAAGCATTGGCATAGCTACGCATTTGATTTGCCGTCCGAAGTGTTAGCTGAATTAACACAAGCAGCGGCAAAAGTCGGTAAATTGATTGATGCCGCTTTTGAAGATGTCGGACGTACGGCACTTGTTTACGAAGGTTTTGGTATAAATCACGTTCACGCAAAATTGTTTCCACTTCATCAAACAGCGGGAGAGTGGAAACCAATTCATACAGATTACAATAAGTATTTTGAGCGTTATGAAGGTTTTGTTTCATCACATGAGTATCATGGAGAAAACCCAGATCTCGCAGCGGTCGCTGAACGTATCAGAAATGTTAGTGAAAAATTATAGTGTTCTCTTTTCTGTAAAAAATCATTTTGTTCTTGTTGTTGCAATCTCGCTAGAGTGTGGTGCACTCGTAAAAGCGACGTAGTCAGACCGAACGCCGTCATTACAAGACGGACTTTTGTCCGTCGATGTAATCTCCAGCAGCAATAAGTCGCGTGGAGCGAAAAAGCTGACTCTACGAAAATAAAAAATATCAATATTTTTGTAAAAAAGTGTATTTTGCTGGCTTTTGTTAATAATTAATTAAATTTTGTATGATATTCTGTAAAAGTTAAATAAAATGAGAATATAATGTTCAATAATTGTATTAAAAAAGAGTTGACGGGAGAGCAAAACTTTTATCTCGTGTAAGTTTGGCTGCTTTAGCCTTGGCATTTGGTTTTGTTTCTTTTGCCGATACAAACGCTGACGTTTCTTATGAATCATCTTTTGCACCAAAGTCGATTGTGCGTAGAATAGAAAAAATCACTGAGGTTAACAAACAAAAAATCAAAACAGGAAATCCTGCTATTAAACAAAATAACGACAGGATAATGTCCGAAATATTAAAAAAATCAGAACACTAACGCCAGATCAATTTGACGAGCTCGCTAAAGATTATGATTGAAATATTTTTACTGATGAGTTATTGATTGAGGCATCAAATAAGCGAAATCTAGCGCTGGAAAAATATTTCTTTGATTTAGAAATAATAAAACCAAAAGCAAAAAACAGTGATGATGAGACTATGTTGCATATTTTAAACGATGTAAACATTAGAGTTATTGCGAAAAAGTCAAAGATGCTATTTCAAAACGTCTGGCTGTCAGAGTTTGTGGAATCATAAAAATCACTTTCGCAATAGATCTATTATAAAGGCATATATAGACGTAGGAGCGGATGTTAACGCGAAAAACAATATTGACCAAACGGCATTGATGTATGCCGCTATATTTGAACGTCTCGACATCGCGAAAGAATTGATAAAAGCAGGAGCGGATGTTAACGCGAAAAACAAGTATGGCGGAACGGTATTGATGCGTGCTGCTTTATTTGGAAAACTCTACATCGTGAAAGATTTAATAAAGGCAGGAGCTGATGTTAATGCTAAAGACGATGATGGCAGAACGGCATTGGATTATGCTAAAAAGTATAACCGTACCGACATCGTGAATTTGTTACAAGAAGAAATGAATAAGCAAAACTCAAATTAATTTAATTACGGCGAGTGAATAACCGCTCGCCCATCGCGTTGTCGTTGCGACTTTTGGCCTGCTGTTGTTACGAGATCTTCTTTTATCGGCTACATCGTACTGTGCATGTTTCAACGCATTTCATGTAGCTTTAGGTCGTTTGTGCTTACATTAATTTTTCACCGGTTCGATCTTTTAATTGTGTCAGCGATATCAATGCTAATATCGATACGACAACGATTGGAATAACCGATAAATAAGGTGAAATAAGTATCAAGCGATGTGTGATTTCTGGGGAAAAGCCTCCGAAAATAGCCTGAGCTAAACTTAATGAAATCGAAACAGCTGTGCATCGAATTTGCTTAGGGAATGCCTCAGCAAAGAATGCGGAACGACTTGAATAA
>Ga0256405_10005836_pt1 | contig 20585 bp, 18 predicted proteins | sample RumenRJG_02DNA_FD_189096 | JGI IMG/M metagenome (GOLD analysis project Ga0256405, IMG submission 189096) | Bovine rumen microbial communities from Lethbridge, Alberta, Canada - RJG_02 | ecosystem: Host-associated > Mammals > Digestive system > Stomach > Rumen | place: Canada: Alberta... | reverse complement strand
TTAAATAAGGTTAAAGAAAATGGTGTTTCTACCCAAAATTGGGTATTATTTAGTACCTTTGCAGGTGATTTGAATCATCATTTATTTTTATTTCTTAAATATGCAGTATTCTAACGAAGTCAACAACATGTGCGTTGTTGCAAAAGGTCCCAATCACGGACCGGCTCCTATTCCTGAGGAGGGTAAATGGATTCAGGCAAAAGAGATCAAAGACATCTCGGGTTACACTCACGGTATCGGCTGGTGCGCACCTCAGCAGGGTGCTTGCAAGCTGTCGCTGAACGTGAAGGACGGTATCATCCAGGAGGCTCTCGTAGAGACCATCGGCTGCACGGGTATGACCCATTCTGCCGCTATGGCCAGCGAGATTCTGCCCGGCAAGACCATCCTCGAGGCACTGAACACCGACCTCGTCTGCGACGCTATCAACACCGCTATGCGCGAACTGTTCCTGCAGATTGTCTACGGCCGCACACAGAGTGCCTTCTCTGAAGGTGGTCTGGTTATCGGTGCTGGTCTGGAAGACCTCGGCAAGGGTTTACGCTCTCAGACGGGTACGCTCTACGGCACCGTCGCCAAGGGCACGCGCTATCTGGAGCTGACCGAGGGCTACATCACAAAGCAGTTCCTCGACAAGGACAATCAGGTCTGCGGTTACGAGTATGTACACCTGGGCAAGATGATGGAAGCCATCAAGAACGGCATGGACGCCAACGAGGCCGTGAAGCAGTTCACTGGCAGCTACGGCCGCACCACCGCCGAGCAGGGTATTGTGAAAGCTATTGATCCACGTAAAGAGTAAAGGAGGAAACAAGATATGATTAGAAAAGTATCATTCGAAAGTTATGAGCGTCGTATCAACCAGGTATTGGCCGCTCTGAAAGAGAACGGAATCAACAGCATCGAAGAGGCTAACGAGATTTGCGAGAAGGCTGGTATAGACCCCTACCAGATGTGTGAGGACACACAGCGCATCTGCTTCGAGAACGCTAAGTGGGCATACGTTTGCGGTGCTGCCATCGCTATCAAGAAGGGCGTTAAGAATGCCGCCGAAGCTGCCGAGGCCATCGGTATCGGCCTGCAGTCGTTCTGTATCCCCGGCTCTGTGGCCGACGACCGCAAGGTGGGTCTGGGTCACGGCAACCTGGCAGCACGTCTGCTGCGCGAGGAGACGGAGTGCTTCGCCTTCCTGGCCGGTCACGAGTCGTTCGCTGCAGCCGAGGGTGCCATCAAGATTGCCGAGAAGGCCAACAAGGTTCGCCAGAAGCCCCTCCGCGTCATCCTGAACGGTCTGGGCAAGGACGCCGCCATGATTATCTCGCGTATCAATGGCTTCACATACGTACAGACACAGTTCGACTACTACACCGGTGAGGTGAAGGTTGTCAAGGAGACGCCGTACAGCGACGGTCCCCGTGCTAAGGTGAAGTGCTACGGTGCCGACGACGTCCGCGAGGGTGTCGCCATCCTGTGGAAGGAGAACGTCGACGTCTCCATTACGGGTAACTCTACCAACCCCACCCGCTTCCAGCATCCCGTTGCCGGCACTTACAAGAAGGAGCGCGTGCTCGCTGGCAAGCCTTACTTCTCAGTAGCCTCTGGTGGTGGTACGGGTCGTACGTTGCACCCGGACAATATGGCCGCCGGTCCCGCTTCTTACGGTATGACCGACACCATGGGCCGTATGCACTCTGACGCTCAGTTCGCTGGCTCAAGCTCTGTTCCTGCTCACGTTGAGATGATGGGCTTCCTCGGCATCGGTAACAACCCGATGGTGGGTGCTACGGTATCTATCGCCGTAGAGGTGAGCCTCGCCCTGAACGGCAAGTAAGGAAACGTACTATACCATTATAACAAAAGCAGGTATGCCTCGCGTGAGACATACCTGCTTTCTTTTCCGCTTAATTCAACGTAGAATTACTTCCACGTTGCACCTTCGCGCAGAATAAATTGTATCTTCGACTTCTTGGGGAGCTGGGGTTTCTGCCATTCACCACCTAAAATCTGAATGGTCACGGGCTTCTTGCTGTCTTTGACGGCATTGACGGCTTTCTCCAAATTCATATATTCACCACGGCCCTTGCTATCGACAGTGATGTCGGCATCGCAGCGATACTTCTTCAGCACGGGAATCTCCTCGCATAGGGCATCGGCCAACAGGCGGGCCACAACATGAGCACCATATACACTATAATGTGTATTGTCCTGCTTGCCCCTTGGTTCGGTAGGCTCAGTGCCGGGCAGGAACCACATGTGGAGCTTCTTCGACCCCTCGGTACCCAATCCTTGCTCCAGGTCGTGAGTTATCTTGTTGGCGTCGACAAAGTGGACGTGCATACGTTCGGCAACGTCGCGGGGAGCCACGCGGTAGAGTCCGTGAGTATCTATCAGCGAATCGCCCTCTACCATCTTAGCACCGTCAGCAAAGGTCTGGTCGCGCAGCTTTTCGTCATCGTCGTTCTGAGGCACGTTGACCAGGAAGTTACGACGCACAACGCTGTTCATCAGTACGGGAATACCCCCGAGTTCACGCGTTTCGCGGACATAGCGGGCCAACATATAGTCGAAGGTGGAGCCGGGAAACGTCTGACGGCCTGCCTTCGGTTTCTCGTCGTTATGACCAAATTGTATGATGACGTAGTCGCCGGGCTTTATTTTATCAAGCACCTGCTGCCAGCGTCCTTCCTTGAAGAACGACAGCGAGGTGCGCCCGTTGGCAGCATGATTGTCTACCACGATATTGTCGTCAAAGAAGCATTGAAGCGCCATACCCCACCCGCGCTCCAGCTTTCCTTTGGAATGATCCTTATTGGCAGCCGTTGAGTCGCCGATGATAAAGATGGTAGTCGTCTTGTCGGTTGTTGCAGCAGTAGCCAGCAACAATAGCGCCACACAAGCAGCAAACAGTAAGATAGTCTTTGTTTTCATCAGTAGATGTAGTTTGTTTTCGGCCGCAAAGTTACGAAAATTTTCTAACTTTTCGAGGCAATCTGCTCACTTTTTATCTCGAGAGGATTCAAATCTCGAAATTTTTATTTAAATTTGCAGAAAAATACGGTAGTTATGAAGCGAAAAGAACGATACCGGGCTGTGCTGGCCTATTTCGCAGAGCAGATGCCGGAGGTGACGACGGAGCTGGAGTTCGGCAGTGTGTTCCAACTGTTAGTGGCCGTCATCCTCAGTGCGCAATGTACCGACAAGCGGGTGAACCAGGTGACGCCGGCGCTCTTCGAACGATTCCCCGATGCTGCGTCTATGGCAGCCGCTGAGGCCGACGAGGTGTACGAATACGTCAAGAGCGTGTCCTATCCTAATGCTAAGGCGCGACATCTGGTGGAGATGGCGCGCACGCTGGTCGGCAGTTACGGGGGCGAGGTGCCAGGAGATATGGACGCACTCCTCAAGCTGCCCGGCGTGGGGCGCAAGACGGCGAACGTCATTCAGGCTGTAGCCTTCGGACGCTCGACGATGGCCGTCGACACCCACGTCTACCGCGTCAGCCATCGTCTGGGTCTGGTGTCGAAACGTGACAACACGCCACTGAAGGTGGAACAGGCACTGATGGCCAACATCCCCGACGAGCAGATACCGCTGGCTCACCACTGGCTGCTGCTGCACGGCCGCTATGTATGCACGTCGCAACGACCTAAGTGTGCGAAGTGCGCATTGGCCGACATCTGTCCGAAACTGCTGGAAGGCTCGAAGTTAGAATAACTTTAACAGCGACTGATAACTAACTTGCAAATAGTCGGTTATCTGTATGTCGGAAAGCGGCGCTATAGCCTCCTTCGGGTTCGTAGTAGCCACACCGACAACCTTCATACCTGCCGCACGCCCCGACTTAAGACCGTTGAAGCTGTCCTCAAAGACGACGCACTCTGCAGGCTCAGCCCCGAAGCGCGCTGCTCCCTTCAGGTAGCAGTCGGGATGCGGTTTGGAGAACTCAAAGTCCTCACTCGTCAGTATGGCGTCAAACAACTGCTTGAAGCCCGGCTGGGCACGATAGACACTCTCCATCTTCGGCATATTGGAGCTCGTCACCACCGCCGTCTTCACACCGTGGGCGTGCAGGTCGGCAATGAGCGCCTCGAAACCCGCAATGTACTCAAACGTCATCTGTGCCTCGAACGCGTTAAGACGCTCTGTTACAATCGGACGCTCAGCCTCTAATGGCCCCGTGAACCAGCGGTCGTAAATCTGTGTCAACGTCGACCCCTTAATCTCGTGCTCCAATCCGGGATGCTCCGGATGGTACTGTCGGCACTGGCTTCCCCAGAACTCCGTATATTGCGGTTCCGTATCGAACACGACGCCGTCTAAATCAAATAATGCTGCTTTCATAGGTGCAAATTTACGAAGAAAAATCGAGCCTTACAAATAAATTGCCCCAAAAAAGCAAGCAACGCATGATATAAAAAAAAAAGAGGATTCCCGCCGGCCGTTCGGCGGAAATCCTGTTTACATACGGGGAACCTGATGTGTCTTACTGTTTCAGCGACGGGTCGAGAGCCTCAAGCTCGGCCATCTTCTCCTTGTTGCCCAGCGAGTAGTACAGACGATAGAGGGGATATGCCCAGTGCGTCATCTCCTGGTTAGGATCCAGCTCGCGCGTCTTCTCCATATAGGAAAGGGCATCTCTCAGCACGACCTTCACCTTCTCTGCATTCTCCTTCGACAGGCCCATCGTCTTCTTGTCCATCAGCTGGTCGTTCAGGGCAATGGCCTTTGAGTTGTAGCAGATGCCGGTGTTGAAGATGCACTGCACCCAGTTCGGGTCAATCTCAAGAGCCTTCTTGAAAGCTGCGACAGCCTCGTCCCACTTCTCGGAATTCATCTTTGCCTCTCCCTTCAGGGCATAAGCCATCTTGTTCTGCGGGTTAAGGGCTATCTCCTCGTCAATCCACGCTTCCTTAGCGGCTGGAGCATCGTGCTGGTGCATGTCAATCAGCAGGTTGAAATAGCGGTCGTTGCTCAAGTCGGCCTTGTGCTGCTCCATGAGGAACTTCTTGAACTCAGCGGAATCGGCAGCCGTCTTGCAGTTGTCACGCTTGGCATAGACCAGGATGTTCTCAGCATCAGACTTTCTGCTGGGGTCGCATTCGAGGAGCTTCTGGGCGTAAATCTCGGCATCCTTGTAGTTCTTCATCTGATAAGAGAGGAACGAGCAGTAGTAGACGATGTCGTTGAAGAACGGTTCCTTGGGGAAGTCCTTCTCGGCCATATCCTTATAGACAGACGTTTCGCGCATGTTAACGTAAGCCTTCCACAGACGGATGGCCTGCTCATTGTTCTTCAGGTTATAGAAATACTGTCCGCCCTGTGCAAAGATCACGCCGAACGTCTTGTAACGGTTCTGGGTGTCAGCACAGAACTTTGGCTTCACCTTACCCTTCTCGTTGGGCTGATGGTCGAACTCGTCGGCCTTAACAGCACTCTCCCATGCATCAATAGCGTTAGTGTACATAGCCACTGAGTCGGCCTTCTCCTTACTTGTTGGCAGTGCGCTCTTGATGGCGATTTCAGACTGGTCTGAATACTGCTTGAAGTAGATTTGGCTCAGCAGGTTCCAAGCAGAAGCCTTCTCCTCGCTGGTGCCAGCTTCAAGCGCTGGTTTCACAGCTGCAATAGCCTGTGCAAACTCGCCCTTGTCAAACAGCTTTTTTGCACTCTTCACAACGTCAGCCTGAGCGAAGGCTGAGCTTGAAGCAACGGCCATAGCGGCCAACATTACTAATTTTTTCATAAGCTTTAATTATTGGTTAAACATCTTGTTCTTCTTCATTGACGACCTCGGCCTCCTCGATGTCCTCATCCTGATTCGACATCACCTTGCAGACGCTGGCTATAGTGTCGTTCTTCTTGGTGAGATTGATCAGGCGTACGCCCTGGGTAGCACGTCCGGCAACGCGGACATCGGCACACTTCAGCCGGATCAGTACGCCCGACTTGTTGATAATCATAAGGTCGTTCTCGTCGGTCACCACCTTGATGGCTACCAGGCGTCCGGTCTTCTCGGTAATGTTGAGCGTCTTCACACCCTTTGCACCGCGGGCGGTCTTACGGTAGTCCTCTACCTCAGAACGCTTGCCATAGCCATTCTCAGAGACTACCATAATAGTCTCGGTCTGCGGGTCGTTGACGCATACCATACCTACCACCTCGTCGTCGCCACCGTCGGTACGCATACCGATAACGCCCGTTGAGACGCGACCCATAGAGCGGATGTCTTCCTCGTCGAAGCGGACGGCACGACCATTGCGATTTGCAAGGAGCAGCTCGTTGTGACCATTTGTCAGGCGAACGCCTACCACTTCGTCACCCTCGTTGATGTTGATGGCGCGGACACCGGCGGCACGCACGTTCTTATATTGGTCGAGACGGGTCTTCTTGATGATACCCTGCTTGGTAGCGAATACCACATAATGCGACTTCAGGAACTCCTCATCGCCAAAGTTCTTGATGCGCAGCACGGCGTTGATGGCGTCGTCGGACTCGATGTTCAGCATATTCTGAATGGCACGGCCTTTCGAGTTCTTGTCGCCTTCGGGTATCTCGTAACATTTCTGCCAGTAGCAGCGCCCCTTCTGGGTGAAGAAGAGCAGCGTGTTGTGCATTGTGGCGGGATAGATGTACTCGGTGAAGTCGTTATCGCGGTGACGGGCACCCTTTGAGCCTACACCGCCACGTCCCTGAGCGTGGAACTCGTCGAGCGACGTACGCTTAATATAGCCCATGTGAGAGATGGTAATCACCACAGGGTCGTCGGGATAGAAGTCTTCGGCGTTGAACTCGTGGTCGAAGGGGATAATCTCCGTACGGCGCTCGTCGCCATACTTCTCTTTTACTTCCAGCAGGTCGTTCTTCATCACCTCCTTACAACGCTCGGGGTTGTCGAGGATTTCCTGCAAGTCGGCTATCAGCTTCTGCAAGTCATCGTACTCCTGATGGAGCTGGTCGACACGCAGACCGGTCAACTGCGCCAGACGCATATCGACGATAGCCTTCGACTGCAACTCGTCCAGTTCGAAGCGAGCCTCCAAATTACGCTGGGCGTCGGTCGGGGTCTTAGAATTGCGGATGATGTGTACCACCTCGTCGATGTTGTTCACGGCGATAATCAAGCCTTCCAAGATGTGAGCACGTTCCTGAGCCTTGCGCAGGTCGTACTTCGTGCGGCGGATAGTGACGTCGTGACGATGCTCAACGAAGTATTTCACACACTCCTTCAGCGTCAGCAGACGGGGACGTCCCTTCACCAATGCGATGCTATTGACGGAGAATGAACTCTGCAGGGCCGTCATCTTGAACAGTTTGTTGAGCAACACGTTGGCATTAGCGTCGCGCTTCACGTCAACGACAATGCGCATACCCTGACGGCCCGACTCGTCGTTGACGTTGGCCACGCCCTCAATCTTATGCTGGTTGGCCAGTTCGGCAATGTAAGCCACAAGGTCGGCCTTGTTGACGCCGTAGGGAATCTCGGTGACCACAATCTTGTCGTGGGTCTCGCCGCTCTCAATCTCGGCCTTAGCGCGCATGACGATGCGGCCGCGACCGGTCTCGTATGCGTCGCGAACGCCCTGCAGACCGTAGATGTAGGCACCTGTAGGGAAGTCGGGACCGGGAATATACTTCATCAGTCCCTCAGTATCGATATCGGGATTGTCGATATAGGCACAGCAGCCATCGATGACCTCGCCCAGGTTGTGGGTAGGAATGTTGGTAGCCATACCGACGGCAATACCGTTGCCACCGTTCACCAGCAGGTTGGGCACCTTAGTAGGCATAACGGTGGGCTCGACGAGCGAGTCGTCGAAGTTGTTCATCATGTCGACCGTCTCCTTGTCGAGGTCGTCCATAATGTGCTCACCCATCTTCGATAGGCGGCACTCCGTATAACGCATAGCGGCAGGCGAGTCGCCGTCGACCGAACCGAAGTTACCCTGACCGTCAACCAGCGTGTAACGCATATTCCAGTTCTGGGCCATACGGACCAGAGCGCCGTAGACTGACGAGTCGCCGTGGGGGTGGTACTTACCCAGCACCTCACCGACGACGCGGGCGCACTTCTTATAAGGTTGCGTCGAGACGTTGTTAATATTCATCATACCGTAGAGAATACGGCGGTGAACGGGCTTGAACCCGTCGCGAACATCAGGGAGGGCACGAGCCACGATAACAGACATCGAATAGTCGATGTACGAGGACTTCATCTCCTCCTCAATGTTGATTTTGATAATTCTGTCGTTGTCGAATGTTTGATCCATAAAAAATTATAATTTTGCGTTTAAGGCACTTTACAGCCTCTCTAACGCGTTTTTAACCTTGCAAAGGTACAAAGAAAAATGCAAATATCAGCTATCCGTTAAGTAATTTTATATCATTTCACGGAATTAATAGCGAGGAATCGCCATAACTGAGGAATCGGAAGTCGTGCTGAAGGGCGTAATCATAGATGCGGTGCCAGTCGCCGTGTACGAAAGCGCTCACTAAAAGCAGGAGCGTAGACTGCGGCTGATGGAAATTGGTGACGAGCATACGCACGATGTGGTAGTCATAGCCTGGGGCAATGATGATCTGCGTACTGCTGTGCAGCACCGTCAGCTGATGGCGGTCCATCCAGGCCAGCAGCGAGCGCAACGACTCAGCGGTGCTCACCAGACGGTCTGACGGCGTCTCGTAGGGCTCCCATTGACAGACGTGCAACTGTTCCTCAGCAATATCAGGCTGACTGATGGTCTTCAGTCCCATATAATAGAGGCTCTCAAGCGTCCTGACGCTGGTGGTACCTACGGCAACGGCGCGGCAGTCGTGGTCGAGCAGCTTCTGAAGCGTCTCGCGACGCACGGCGATATACTCTGTATGCATCTCATGCCCGCCGATGTCGGCACTCTTCACGGGGCGGAAGGTGCCTGCGCCAACATGCAGGGTCACCTCTTCGCGGTCGATGCCGCGACCGTCTATCGCACTGAGCACCTCGGGTGTGAAGTGAAGGCCTGCCGTAGGAGCGGCCACACTACCCTTGATTTTGGAGTACACCGTCTGGTAGGTCGTCTTGTCGCTCTCTTCCGTCTCGCGGTTCAGGTAAGGCGGAATGGGCAACTCGCCCATCACGTCGATGATGTCGGCAAACGGCACGTCACCATCCCACGCAAATCTTACCAGATGGCTCGTCCCCTGCTCGCCAAGATGCTCGGCCGTCACGTTGACAGCCCTGCCCTGAACATTGATTTCGCGCGACAAAGCGCCGTCCTTCCACTTCTTCAGGTTGCCTATCAAACAGAGCCACGAACAGCACTCACGCGTCTGGAACATCTGCTCATAGTCGGCAGGCTCTGACGGTTCCAGCAGGAAGATTTCTATCAATGCGCCCGTCGACTTGCGGAAGTGCATACGCGCCTGGATGACCCGCGTATTGTTGAACACCATCAGAGCACCTTCAGGAAGATACTGCGGCAGGTTGTAGAACGTGTCGTCAGTCACTACACCTTTATTATATATAAGCAACTTCGAGTGGTCGCGCTGTTTTAACGGGTATTTAGCTATGCGCTCGTCGGGTAGCGGATAGTTGTAGTCAATAATGTGAATTTGCTTCGTTTCCATATTCAAGCTGCAAAGTTACTAATTTTTTTCCACGTAAGTGTAGTTTTCTGATTTCTTTTTATTAACTTTGCAGCTGATAAAGACAAAAATCAAGAAATATGGCTGACAATTACATCCTAAACGAGCACAACAAGGAGGAGTTTCCACCAGCTCATACGGCAGAACACCTGCTGAACCAAACGATGATAAGACTTTTCGGTTGTGGACGGTCATATAATGCGCATATCGAAAGGAAGAAAAGCAAAATGAGCTTTCACCTGGAACAGAAGCCTACCAGACAGCAGGAGAAAGACATTGAGCGCCGTATGAACGAACTCATTGACGAAGACCTGCCCGTGACGTTCGACTTCGTCACGCGTGACGAACTGCCTAAAGACATTTCGACGGATAGACTTCCCGACGTTGCCTCAGACACCATCCGCTTAGTACGCATCGGCGACTACGACGTCTGTCCCTGCATTGGCAGACACGTACGTTCAACAAGCCAAATTGGACGTTTCGAAATGTTAGGTACAAACTGGGACGAGATGGAGCACTCGTTCCGAATAAGATTCAAGATTGTATAACCTGTTTCCTAATACTCAACCTTCATAAGAACAGGATAGTGATCCGAATAGCTCAAATCTAATTTATAATAGGTCAAGCCACTCACAGACTTGTCGTGGAAGATGTAGTCAATGCGAACTTTCTTCCTACCGCGGAAAGTGTACATCCAACCGCTTCCACACTCCTTGAAGCCATCAACGAGGTCGCCCAACATGGTATTATAGACATAAGAGTAAGGCACATCATTGAAGTCGCCACAGATTACCAGCGAGTAATCTTTTTCAGAATCCATTCGCAATTCATTGACTATCCTCTCGGCTTGTCCGGCACGTACCATCATACCCATCGTGTATTTGCCATAAATAGCACGGAGCAGACGGTTACTCTCAACGTCATGCCCCTGAACTTGAAGCTTTGCAGCCTGATGAAGGGTACGGTTGAAACCGGTAGTCTCCAGGTGAACATTGACAAAACGGAAAAGCTGACCATTGACATTTACGTCAGCCCACATAGCACTGTTATTCGTATCATCAAAGTCAATGTTCTTCGTGGAAACTATGGGAAAGCGGCTAAACACCACCATATCACTCTTGCCCTTCACCATATATGGGAAATACTCCTTATAGCTGTCAGATATCTTCTTATTACCGCTGACATCATTATACTCCTGCAGACAAAGGACATCAACGCTCTGTTTCCTCATCTGAGCAAGTATGTCCATAGCAATGAAGCCCGTCGTCTCACGATTAAACCGCGCTACGTTGTAAGTAGCTATCTTCAGGCCTGACTTTGACTCTGCTTTTTCATCGAGAGAACGGAACTGATAAAGAGTACCACTATAAGGAATGCAGCAGAGAACAGTTATAAATGGTATGACGGCCCAATGCCACCGGCGGCGAACAAGCCAATAGACAAGCAGCACAATATCGCAGATAATAAGCAAAGGCAAGACATAGACCAACATCGCCCGAGCGGTATTACCAGCAGGCTGGACATCACCTCCGAACAGGCCGAAAAAGGTAAAGCCCGCCATCAGGAAGGTCGTAATCAGAAAGATAAACGAAAAATACTTGTAGACAGCTAACTTACCCATAACAGAAATGGTTATTTAGTATATTTTGCACAGACCTCTATCAAATCCTCGACACGGAACGGCTTAGCCATAAACTCGTCGCAACCGGCTGCCAGCGCCTCGCGTATATTCTCATCGAAAGCATAGGCACTCAATGCTACGACAGGTGTGTCGTGATTCACCTCCTTGATAATCCTGGTAGCATCGAGGCCATTCATCTCAGGCATTCGGATGTCCATGAGAATCAGGTCGGGATGCTCGTCTTCGTTTATGGTGACGGCCTCAATACCGTTGCGGGCGCGAAGCAAGCGGTAACGCTTCTGCAGCACAATACGAACCAACTCGAAATTGCTCTCCTCGTCTTCAGCAACAAGAATAGTCTTCAAGTTCGATTCGTCAGGACGATTGCTGACACGCAGCGTCCTAACATTTGTCGATGTCGTGCGATTGCTTGTAGCCATACCGCCTATAGTCCCGCTGAACGGCAGAACAAACGTGAAAGTCGAGCCTGCACCGACTTTTGACTCAACGCTGATATGTCCACCCATCTTCTCAACAATGATACGGCAGAGAGCCAATCCCAGGCCGTAGCCTTTCTGCTGTTCAGCATCCTTCGATGCGTAGGTATCAAAAATCTGATCTATGAATTCTGACGATATGCCCGAACCCGTATCTGAGACATAGAAAGCTATGCGCTGACCTTCTTCGACAATCTCATAACCGAAGGTAATGCTTCCTTTCGGCGTGTGTTTTAGGGCATTACTGATAAGATTAGACAGTATCTGTGTCAGTCGGTTCTCGTCAGTATTCATCGTTATCGGCATCGTGGGGGTAACACACTCTAACACCACCGTTTCGGGACAACGGAACTTAAACAGCTGCTTGATACTGTTGCAAAGGGATTCAAGATGGACGGGCGACTTTTTGATGACAATTTCGCCAGACTCCACTCGCGAAAGGTCTAGAATCTCATTGATAAGGCTCATCAGACGATTATTGTTGCTCTCAATAATCTCCATATATTTCATACGCTCTTCCGGGGAGTCTGTCTCAGCTATAACACGCGAAAAACCCTCAATGGCATTCAAAGGAGTACGAATCTCATGGCTCATATTAGCCAAGAAGAGAGACTTCATGCGGCTGGCTTTCTCAGCTTTGGCTGCCTTCTCCTCATATTCCTTCAGCTTCAAATTGGCTGCTTCAAGTTTTTCGTTCGCTATCATCAGTTTCCTGTTAGCGTCCGCAAACTTTTGCATCAGGATTTCTCTTTCGTTTTGATTCATTTCACCCTTTTTCCTTATCAAAATGCAAAATTACATATTTTTTTCTTATTCGCAAATTATTTTATATATTTTTTACCCTCTTTTTGCTTTTTCCCATGCGCCACTAGTATGATGGGTTGTCAAATAGCCTATTCCCCGGAAAACATTTACGTTCATGAACAAGAAATAATAGAGCACGTAAAACAGTTTGCTCTTGCGTCCCGTCTTATCCATCAGCCAACCTATAAAAGCGCCAAGATAGAAAAGAGCCTGCAAAATGCCTATGACAGTATAGACGAGGCCTCCATCCATCATAATCAGGGCAATGTTCAATGGTATAAGTGCCAGCAATGCAAACGGTGAGACTGACCAACGCAGCACACGATGACTGACAAAGAGAAAGCTGACTACCGGATATTTCAATGGGTTCATCAATGCCCGCAACCACCAAATGCTCTGTAAACCGCCAGCAGCAATACGGCGCTTGCGCTTTGATTCTTCATGCATGTTGGCTGAACCGTATTCCACCGCATAGGCTTCTGACGTGTAGGCAATGCGGTGGCCGTCCTTGACCATTAGCATAGAAATCATAAAGTCGTCGAGCAAGGCGTTGCTGGGGGCTTCACGATAGTTCGACATGCGTACGGCAAAAAGTTCGCCTGCAGCGCCCATAGCCGAATATAGTTCGCTGTCCCATCGCTTCAGCGTACTTTCATAACGCCAATAGAGGCTTTCACCCTCTGAAGCCGTTTGGCCTTCCTTCCGTGCGGCAACGCGCTTTTCACCGGAGACACAGCCCACACGCTCATCCATAAACAATCGTACAATTTCACGTATAGAGTTAGCGTTCAACAATGTATTAGCATCGGTAAAGACAACATACTCCGATTTGTTCAGTTTCAACCCGTGCTGCATAGCTGCTGCCTTACCCCGACGTTCAGGACTATAAACCAGCGTCACTTCATCATAGGCCTTGAGCAGTTCGTTGGTTCTATCTGTGCTACCGTCGGTTACCCACATGATGCAGAATTTATCACGAGGATAATCTATCTGACGGATATTTGCCATTTTCTCCTCAATAACCTCCTCCTCATTAAATGCACAGATCATGAGGGTGACATTGGGTAGCGAGTTTTCATCATCGGGCAGTGTCAGAGCAGGGCGTTTCTTTCCGAAAAGGCGTTTCAGTAACAACAAGACGTAAAGAAGGATTCCATACCCGATATAGGTATAGAAAACCAAAAACAGAAACAACCAGAAAAACAACTTCACTGCACCCATAACGAATAAATTTGTCCCATTATGTTGCAAAGAAACAAAAAACTATTGATATTTGCAAGAAAAAAGGGAACAAATTTAATGTTCCCTTTACTTTTTTGTCTCAATCTCCTCTTTCATATCAATAAACTGGTATTTTGCATCGTAAAACTCATATTGCAGAAATGCCAATTTCTGTGAGGGGATGACATGCACTCCAAAGCCATACTTCATTTGCCAGCGGCGCTTCAACGAGATAACTCCCTGATTGATAAAGGCCGCTACATAGGGGTGAACATGCAAGTAGAACTTGCTGATGCCTATTTTATTGACGAGGCGGTCAATCTTGCTCTCTAACTGATCAGTGAAAAGTATGGACGACTTAATCTTTCCGGTACCGAAACAAGTAGGACAATCTTCTTCCACATTGACATCCATCGCAGGACGGACACGTTGACGCGTAATCTGCATAAGCCCGAACTTAGACAAGGGAAGGATGTTGTGGCGGGCACGGTCTTTCTGCATATTCTTGCACATACGTTCATAGAGCAACTGGCGGTCTTCTGCAAGATTCATATCCACGAAATCGACAACGATGATTCCTCCCATATCACGCAGTCGTAGCTGGCGTGCCAATTCATCTGCAGCTCCCAGGTTTGTCTCCAAGGCATTTGCTTCTTGACCGTTTTCTTTCTTAACGCGAGTTCCACTGTTGACGTCGACGACATGCATAGCCTCCGTATGCTCAATGATGAGATAGGCACCACGCTTGTAGTTGACAGTCTTACCAAATCCGGACTTCAACTGCTTGGTGACATTGAAATTGTCGAAAATGGGGACAGAACCCGTATAATGCTTGACAATTTCCTGTTTCTCTGGTGCTATCAAACTGACATAGTCTTTCACTTGCTGAAAGATGGCCTGGTCGTTAATGTGAATACCATCGTAGGTGGGATTGAACAGGTCGCGCAGCAATGCTACTGCACGGCTTTCCTCCTCGTAAATCAACTGTGGCCGGTCCTGGGTTTTCTGAACCTTAGTAATAGCATCATCCCAGCGCTTGAGCAGGAGTTTCATCTCCTGATCCAGTTCTGCAGCCCTTTTACCTTCAGCCACCGTACGGACAATAACACCGAAATTCTTGGGTTTTATGCTGTGGATGAGCTGTTTCAACCGGCTGCGTTCCTCGCTTTTCTTGATTTTTGTAGAAACGTTTACCTTGTCACCAAAAGGAATAAGTACGATATAACGGCCTGCAAAGCTCAACTCACACGTCAGTCGGGGACCTTTCGTGGATATTGGCTCTTTCACCACCTGTACCATCACTTCCTGTCCGACCTGCAGAGAATTCTGGACACTACCATCCTTCGGCAGTTCGTGTTGCCGTGTAGCCTTTTGAATAGGAAAAAGTTTCTTTCTGTCGCTCTGAACTTGTTTCAGATACTTATCGTAAGAGCTAAATTGAGTGCCCAAGTCAAGGTAGTGAAGAAAGGCATCTTTCTCATACCCTACATCGACAAAGCTGGCATTAAGTCCAGGCATAAGCTTGCGGACTCTTGCGATATAGATGTTGCCAACCGAAAAAGAGGCTTCGCGCCGCTCATTCTGATATTCCACCAACTGTTTGTCTTCCAACAGTGCAATGGAGATGTCTTTCGGTTGTACATCGATAATTACCTCACTTGTCATCTTTTTTAAACAAAAACTTGGGATTTAGGATTTAACAAAAGGGGTGTAGCACGATATATCGCTACCACACTCCCTTCGTCTCTTAAATGTTGTCAGTTGAGCTTACTTGCTCTTATGACGATTCTTGCGCAGTCTCTTCTTGCGCTTGTGAGTAGCCATCTTGTGGCCCTTCTTTTTCTTTCCGTTTGGCATAGTTCTAAAAATTAATATTTAAATGTTTAAAATCAGTTTACTTCATCTTTGCAATAAAACTCTTAGCAGGCTTGAAGGCGGGGAAGTCATGAGCGTCAATAACCAACGTTGTATTCTTGGAAATATTACGAGCGGTCTTTTGTGCGCGATGCTTCACGATAAAGCTACCAAAGCCCCGGAGGTAGACGTTTTCCTTGTTTGACGCCAAGCTCACACGAATCTCCTCCATAAAAGCCTCAACGGTTGCTGCTACATCTTTCTTAGCAATACCTGTCTCGTCAGCAATTTTGTTGATGATGTCTGCCTTTGTCATGTCTTTAAAATACTTTAATTTTTGACTGTTATCTTTACTGTTTTCAATTTCGGACTGCAAAGATACTGTTTTTCAGTGAGATATAGAAATTTTCAGCGGTTTTTTTTCAAAAATTTAAAAAATAGTCCCTCTTTTGGTTTGTTTTCGCCAAAAAGAGGGGCTATATAAATACAATAATGAACGTGCGCGAGAGCAAAGCGGGATTTATACGGGTATCTTGTCGATACGCTTCTGATGACGTCCGCCCTCAAACTCCGTCGAGAAGTATTCGTCCATGATCTTGCGGGCCATCTCCTCGTCGATAAACCGTCCGGGCATCACCAGCACGTTAGCATTGTTGTGCTGGCGGATGAGGTGGGCAATCTCGGGAATCCAGCACAGACCGGCACGAATCGACTGGTGCTTGTTCAGCGTCATGTTGATGCCTTCGCCCGAGCCGCAGATAGCAATGCCGGGGAACACCTCGCCAGCCTCGATGCCACGGGCCAGAGCGTGGCCGAAGTCAGAGTAGTCGCACGAGTCCTCCGTGTATGTGCCATAGTCCTTATACTCGTATCCCTTCTCTTCGAGATACTTCTTCACAAACTGTTTCAATGCATAGCCGGCGTGGTCGCTGGCCAATCCGATAGTCTTAACTTCCATCTTAATACGGTATTTATTGGTTTTCTGATGCAAAGGTACGAATAAGTGAGCGAATTACCAAATTTATTTGAGTATTTCCGTCATCGCAAAGCGCTTGCTACTGAAAGGTCGCAAGAACGAATCAGGTAATTCCGTTTGCTCTATATAAGAGGAACGCCGTGACCCTATTCGTCATTGTCTTCAAGACTCTCCGGAAATAGCATCATCCGCATTCTCCTTCAGTCGTTTAATGACTTTGTCGAAGTCGCTCTCTAAAAGGCGCATCTCACGTTCACGGTATATCTCAAACTCCCGTTCAGCCTTTTCGATGGCTTCCTGATGCGACACAGTGCCTGCACCCTCTGGGTGACTGAACGCGATAACCTAAGGCGATAATCACGTCAAGGTTGTAGTGTTCAATCTCACGCTGTACCTTGCGTTTACCCTCTTGTCGAACTAACAAGTATTTCTTGTGAGTTCGTTCATCATCATCCAATTCATTATCTCCATATATTCCCTGAAGATGCAGACTGATGTTCTGCTGTGTGGTCTGATAAATCTCAGCCAGTTGCGCTTGCGTCAACCACACATCCTCATCAGCAAAGCGCGTGTTCACACTCACCCAGCCCTCTTCATCTTTATACAGTATCAATTTGTTTTCTTTGTCCATATATATCCTATTTTACTAACTTTAATCCTTTCTGGGCAAGACAAACTATGTACTTGTTTCTATGGCATCCTGGGGGAATCGTCTTCTGCTGCCATCGGATAACTCATCGGGATTGTTCTTGCTTTTTCTTCTGAAACAGGATCTTTCACGTTTGCACGAATCATTGGCGTATATTCTTCGATAATATGACGCCAATCGTTGACCGTCATTCCTCCATATCGCTCGCCAAACTTCTTGATGACTTCTTCCTGGATGCTCAAATCGCTCATTTCACGATCCATGTGAAGTAAATCAAATATCAGGTTTCTAACTTCTTTGTCATCCTCCACATGACGAAGTTTAGACGTAAGACCTTTATAAACCGTCTCAAACACACGCAAATTGATGAAGTTCATGAAATCAGGGTTGTCGAGATAGTTCCTGCAGAACTCTGTATTCTCACTCAGCATCTGCGCCACAATCATCATCAACGAATTGGCACATTGTTGCATGGCCGTTTCCTTATTGCTGTTTTTGGCAGCATTAACAAAGGTCGCATCAGTAGCCAATCTTTCAGGCAACTCGTCGAGTTGTTTCTTTGCAAGGTCGATATTCTGCCAGTTAATGCTGTTAAATTCATCTAGGATATCGCTGAGCTTAGCCATATCTGGCTGTGATGGAGCCTTGGAACCACCTACTGGAATCGGTTCTATTTCAGTATTCGTATTTTCCAGCTCTATCTTCTGTTCTTCATTCTTGATAATGCGATATTGGTCAAAATCAATCGCATCAATCAAACCTACGGTAAAGTCTTCATTCTTCAGCTTTGGCAGCTTGGTAACCAACAAAGAATAATAGGTGTTCAGCATTTCCCACTCAATACTCTTGAATGGCATTACTGCCGCAATAAATGGATAGGTGCGGCAGAAGCTCTTCATGCTACTCTTACAGCGTATCTTCGCATTGTCATCCAACTTTCTGAATCTCTCAACAGCCAAATTGACAATGGGGTCTATCGTCTCTCTTGAAGCCCCTGACCAATACTTCTCATTCAGTTCTTTGACCTCTTCTTCCGTATAGATATTAGCATCCTCAACCTCTGCAATGAGGTCGTTCAGTTTGTTGGGGTCTGTTTCCTTAGAAAGAATGGTTGTCTTATAGAAACGTTGGAAACTCCGTTGAATGCTGTCAGCATCGTTACAGAAATCCAGCACAAAGGTATCGCGTTTCTTGGGGTGACAACGATTCAGGCGCGATAATGTCTGAACGGCTTTCACATCTGTCAGCACCTTATCCACATACATCGTATGCAGCAGCGGCTGGTCATAACCTGTCTGGAACTTATCAGCCACCACCAATATGCGATATGGGTCGTGCTCCATATTCTCCTCTATATCCTTTGAGGGGAATCCGTTGATGTCTGCCTCCGTGACGCTCTTTCCTCCATACTCCTTTGCCCCAGAGAAAGCAACGATGGCCTTGTATGGACTCTTGCGCTCTTCCAATAAGCGCTTGATCTCATAATAGAACTCGATGGCCCGCAAGATGCTGCTTGTCACCACCATAGCCCTTGCCTGACCACCTACCTTACCTTTGTCAATTACCTGCGTATGGAAATGCTCTACGATGATGCTGGCCTTCTGCTGTATCGTCTCTGGCTGAGATTCCACAAAAGCACGCAGTTTCTTCGATGCCTGTTTTTTGTCAAACTCAGGGTCATCCTCTACAGACTTGATAATCTTGTAGAAGCTATTATAAGTGGTATAGTGTGCCAACACATCCATGATGAAACCCTCTTCGATAGCTTGCTTCATGGTGTATTCGTGGAATGGACGATGCTCTATCTCACCATCTGGCTTTTGATAGGCCGTTCCAAACATCTGTAGTGTCTTGTTCTTAGGCGTGGCTGTGAATGCGTAGTAGTTGGCATTCTTTACCATTTCCCTGCCCTCAATGATTTTTGTCAGACGATCTTCCAAATCTTCCTCATCATCACCAGCATTACCACTCAGCGCAATATTCATCTTCGCACTCAGCGAACCATTCTGACTCGAATGAGCCTCGTCGATGATGATGCCAAAACGTTTATGCTTTAGTTCCGTACCTATAGCCTCCAAGATAAACGGGAACTTATGCACAATGGTGATGATAATCTTCTTGCCACTTTCCAGATGCTCTCTCAACGACTGGGCACTATCTGCCCAAGCCACCAAGTTCTGCAGGCGTTTGAAGGCTACGATGTTATTGCGTATCTGTGTATCCAAGTTGACACGGTCTGTCACAACGATAACACTATCCAACAACGCTTGCGTTCCATCCAACAGCCCTACCAACTGGTAGGCCAGCCACGTAATGGAGTTCGACTTTCCAGAACCTGCCGAGTGCTGAATCAAGAATCGCTGTCCTACACCTTTAGCCTTTGTCTCTACCAACAATTTGCGAACACAATCCAGCTGATGATAGCGAGGCCATACCACGCTTACTTTCTCCGTATTCGTTTTGGGGTCAAATCGTTTTACTACCTGAGCATAGTTCTCGATGATGTCACTTAGCGAATCCTTCTGTAATATCTCTTCCCATAGATAGGCCGTCTTCACGCCATTCGGATTGACGGGGTTGCCAGCGCCGCCATTTACACCTTTATTAAAAGGCAGGAACCACGAACTTTTGCCACTCAGCCATGTACACATCTTGATATCATCGTCATCCACAGCGAAATGAACAGCACAGCGTTTTGGTGCCAGCAAGGGGTCACGAGGGTCACGGTCTGTCTGGTATTGCTTCACGGCATTCTCCACCGTCTGCCCTGTATAGTGGTTCTTCAGTTCCATCGTGATGAGAGGCAGACCATTCAACGACACCATCAGGTCTATGCGATTGTCGTTCTCCTTGCTATATGCCAACTCCTTCGTCACGCAGAAGATGTTCTTCCTATACAACTCCTGTGCTGTCGGATTCAGTTCCGATGGCAGAGGATAGTACATGTCGAAGAGTTCCGAAATATAGCGAAAGCCCTTGCGCAGCACATCAGTCACACCACGATTAGCCAATTGCTTTGCCAACTCCGTGAAGAACCTGTGTTCCGATATTGCATTACTAAAGCATGCCGTATTCTCCACTTTCTTCTTCTGAGTAGAGAGCAGGAAGCGTTTCACTCGCTCCGTATCCAGAGCGTAGTCTTTTACATAGTCATTGCTCGTTCCCTCTTCATATCCCTGCTTATCTCTCAGGTAAGCAAGAATCATGTCTTCGAGGTTCATTTCACTTACATTTGTCGGCATATTATTTTCGATATTTATTTTGTTGTTTCAATTATTATATGTATTTTTGCACCCAAGAAACATAGAGGACATGAATACAAGTACATTGACAACCCCGTCG
>Ga0256405_10005834_pt1 | contig 20591 bp, 22 predicted proteins | sample RumenRJG_02DNA_FD_189096 | JGI IMG/M metagenome (GOLD analysis project Ga0256405, IMG submission 189096) | Bovine rumen microbial communities from Lethbridge, Alberta, Canada - RJG_02 | ecosystem: Host-associated > Mammals > Digestive system > Stomach > Rumen | place: Canada: Alberta... | reverse complement strand
GGGAATGGAGTTCACAACCTTTCCGCTCGGACCACGGACATCTGTACGCCTGGTGGTGACTCTTGTGGTTTGTGTTCTCCGAAAACCCCGGGAATAGGTAGGGGTAGAGTTATAGGTGTTGTTCACCGTGATGTTCTGCTCAACCCATTGACCTTCAACGTGTTTGACCTTGCTCTTCTCAATACCGGCTCTCCAATATCCTTCCATGGGAATGAGGGTGATTCCGGATTCGGGGATGGTGAAGAACGTTTCAGTGCCGACCACCGATTTGTAATCCTGTTTCCCGTTGTCGTTTCTCAATGTGGACTTCGTGGCGACGGTGATTACATCATTCACGTTGGTCTTGAGGTCTTCAATTGCCTCTCTCATTGTTTTTCCAACACCCCAGTAGTAGTCATCATAATCAATATACTCGACTTCCTGGGCTGGGGCGAGGACGGTAAAGAGCAGGAAAATGCTACTCACCAAACATTTGACGACGGAATTCATCACGCTCTGCATCAGTTGCATCAAGTTCTTCAAGAACACTCTCAACGTTTTTGCGAAGGAGAGTATAATTGACACGGGCTTCTACACGGAACTCAAATTTACCACCCCTGGATGACACCTCTTTTTTGTCGCCCTTGTAAGTAACGCCCTTGAGGTTGTTCTGGGACACAACATCGGTAATCGCCTCATACAGAGTTTTGTTGTAGGTTCCGCTCTGCTTCTGGTAATTGGAACTTGCGGTACGAACCTTTGCCTCCATCTTCTGGCTCAGGTCTCCGAGTGCGTTGGTTGTTGCGATTCCACGTGCGGTATTCCAATCGACGGACACACCACGACCGTAGCCAACGAGTTCAACTTCCTCAGCGGTATATTCAGCGCCCTGGGTCTCAACGGCTTTCTTTTGTGTTGCACAGCTGACAAACAACATCATGGCAATAGCCAAATAAACAAATCTTTTCATAAATTTTCGTATTTTCTTTCGTTAAACTATTTCCTATACGGGTCTTTACAGTCAACCCATCCGTTCATTTCCTTATCATAGTGCGACCAGTCATTTCCGTCATAATCGGTCATGACACCATTCACATAAGCTCTTATTCTCCACAATTTAATGATTCCCTTCTCAAACATATCCAGGAACATCTCCTTTTCTTTTTCACTGGCCCAGTTGGTATGGAATGTTCCCCAATCGCCATAACTTGACAAAGAGAAACCATTCAGACCTTTTGCGTGGTAACTACAATCAGAGAGCATTTCCGGTTCGTATCCGAGATTCCTTACATAATCGTGGTCACCTCCATTAGTGCGGTAATCAATACTGTCACCCCGGTCAAAGGCGGCGTTAAATGGATATGGTAGGTTATTCGTTTTCATCTTCTTCATAATCTTCAGCCTCATCTGACCAACCGTCAACCCAGTAACTGTCTTCGGGAATCTTGAAATCCGGGTCTCCGTTTTCATGATACCACTTTTCAACGGTCTCCCTGTTGCTGCACGGACTGACGTTGCACACATTGAAATACAGGCTGTTAAGGTCACGGTTCCAATTAAAGAACTCATTAGCCATGTCGAGATATTTCTCTGCAACCTCACGGTGTTCTTCCGGCATCGGGTCAGGATGGTCATATCCACGGTGTCCGGGGTCGTGTTTGTTTACTCCTTCAATCCATTTATCAACAATCGGGTTCTTGAAATAATCCTTGAGGATATCAACAATGACAGGAAGGTGTGATTTAAGGTCATACGCCTCAGCGAAATCTTCGAGAATCGCCGTGTGGATATTATGAGGAAGGTAATGCCTGTTGAACAACTTCGCTTCATCACGGTCCTTCGGGTCAATCTTTCTCGCCTCAGCCTGTAATTCATCAAGCGTAATGGACGGATAAGATGCCCGGTACATAGCGTCAAGACAATTATTAATGGCTTCCGCCAACACATCGTCCCTCGAAAATGCAGGACGTTTCACGTATTTCTTTTCCATTTCTTATTATTTAATTGGTTGTTTTCTATATTTTTTCTTCAAGTATTTCTCATCCCAAGTGCTTACGCCATCGCACGACCACGGCCAGGTTTCTCTTCCTTTGTCTATATCTCCGTTGCAGTAGTAGAGACACCACAGGGCTTGTTCCCAATACTGGTCATTATCATATCGTTCTTCCTTCGGAGTGCCGAAATTGTAATAAAACGACCATACAATGTTTATTCCAAACGTGCCGAACAATGTAATGTAGATGTGCGGACTTGTCTCAAACCTCGGAGTCCCGTACTTGTCTTTCCAATTTTCGTCAAAGCCTTCAATTCCCAATATCCTGCCTCTGTAATAAGGGCTTGTGTGCTCCCACATTTCATCTGCGATACCAAATTGAATATGTACCGGCATCCTGATGAATCCGAGTTTTCTTATTTTTCTCAAATCCTTTGTCGGATGAATCCAGTCGATTTGGAACCACTTATTTTCTTTTGCAATACGACTGTCACGGCTTATAATCTTCTTTAAATCCTCGTCATTGTAATCGGACATTCCAAAAATTCTCGTAAGGTACTTCCACTTCCTGGCGGCCAACAACTCCACCGCCAGAAAATAGAAGAGAACCACAAAACAGCAAAGTATTATAAATTTAACCACCATAGTACAGAATAGTTGGATTATCCTTATGTATTTCAATATCAGGCCACTTCTTCTTGAAATCCCTTACATCGAACGGGGATACAAGGAGATGGGAACCATTCACGGTAGGAACAACAGTTACTTCTCCACTGGTTTTTCCCTTGCCTTCATTGTATTCATTCAGAATGAAATCAATGTACGGCTTGCAATCCTCAATGGTCTTCACGCCATCAAGGTCTACAATCCACTTCTTGTTTTCCTTACCGCAAGTGTACTTACCGGCACAGGTCTCAGGAAGGGAGAGAATGTTCTTGTAGGAACCGTTGTCAACGATGTCGGCGAGTTCCTTGAACATCTTGAGTGCACAGGTCTTGTAGGATGACGGGTTTACGGAGATATAAGCACGGGCGTTGAACATCTCACAGAGTTTCACAATCACATCCTTGTGGGACATGAGGTATTCCCTGGACTCAATGAACATCGTACGGATAATCTTCGGCTTCTCACCGGTATCCTTGGTCCTGGTCATAATCTGCACCATGTAGAACCAATCGCCTGCAATTTCCGGGCGGAGGTCCTCCTTAAAGAGCAGAGTTTTGCTTATGAGTTCGAAGTTATCTACTTTTGCCATTTTATCAATTCTTTAATATTTCTTCAATTTCTTCCTCGGTGTGCCAACCTCCGTTCCATGCCTTGAGTTGGTCTTCTTCGCCGTGCTCAACGTATTCCATCAGTTTCTTCACCCCCAGATAGCATTTCCGGCAAACGCCCCAGTTTCCACTGGAACCGCTGTGCTTCTTGATGTCCTCGAGTTGTTCGTCGAGTTTCTTCTTCAATACAGTCCAATTAGTTTCCATGTTTTTAAGGTCTATCACAAACAAGCATGTCACAAACGTTAAAATGTGCGTCGTCGATTCTACGGATTGCTTCTTTAGTGAACGTAAATTCCCCGTTAGCCCACCTGGTGAGTTCCTCAATCATTTCCAGGCATTGTTTCCTTGCATTTTCAACCTTTCCCGGAAACTCTTCCTTTTTCTTACGTTCCTCAGCGGCGACACGCTCATCATTCAGCTTCTTGATTTCCTCAACAAGTTCCATGTCGTCGATGTCAATATAATAGGTATGGCTACAGCCGTCAAGGATTGCGTGTGGCATGTTCATCATCTTCCTGCCCATACGGAACTTAACCCCGTCAACTTCAATGATTTGGTCCGGGTCCCATTGGTAGTAGAAATTCTTGTAGCGTTTCTTATCGGTAATTGGTAGCCTAATTTCATGCCAGTCAACGCCATAAATCTCGCCGAGTTTCTTTGCGAAGTCACGATAGTCATTACTGAACTCACGCTTTTGATATGTGGCGTAGTTGCCAAAAATAACCTCGTAGCGTTTACGGTTCTCCACAGTACCACCATAACCCTTGAGTTCTCCTTCAAGGATTACTTCTTTAATGTCGGTCTTGAAACTATCGACGAATATTTTTGCAACCTTCTTCTTATCCATATATTCTACTTATAAAGTTCCCAATCATCAGCCAACACATCTTCAAGGGAGAAAGTGCGGTCACTAAAAGCATGATATCTGGTTGTGACGATTTTCTTACTTTCCTTGTCATCATATTTCTCCCAAATCGTATCGCCGTCGGAGTCCATGTAAAATGACTCTGGCCACACTGAGCGACGAACTTTCTTACCGTACGTCAGTTTTTCAATAATCTCATTGAATGTCATAATATCGTTTGTTGAAATTATTACTGCTCATAACACTTCTCTTTTTCGTTCCAAGTAGCGTTGAAATCACGGGACATAATACTGTCAAGGAGCAGAACATCCCTCTGGAGTTGCTTCCTGATTCTTTGCTGGTCACTGAAATCATCAATGAGTTCACACAATCTGTTTCTCAGTTCGTCAATAGTCATATCTTTTTCTTTTTTTGCAAAGATAGTAGAAAATTTTTACAATTCTTTCTACCTGGCGCTATTTGTTATACCACACAACGTATTTGAAATCTTTGCGGATGTACCCAGCCACTATTTCAGACGGTATTGCCGGTATTGTACTTTCCTGGTCCTCTGTGGCGTAATACCCATTGCCGTCGTCGTTGATGAACCCCCCGTATTTGCAGCAGTCGACGAATTTCTTCACCTCCATCTTGTCGCCGAAATCAGGAATGTCATGTAGTTCGTAATCGTCCTGAATCATATGGTATTCCCCGGAGTATGGTATTATCTTTTTATAAAGTTCATTCGCTTTTTCCCACCAAACAGGGGTTGAATACCCGGCATTCCAGAGTTCATCGTATTCACGGTCGTATTCCTCGAGTTTTGCCTCAAGTTCCTCTTTCCTACTCATAGTCAATCAGTTCAGTAGTTTCTATTGTACTGAGGACCTTCTCGTCCAGGACATTCATCAACACTTCCATCCTGTCCTCTCCGAATTTCATCTTAAGATAGGTATCCCCGGAGGGAACGAAAACCATCCAAAGGATTGCGATGGCTGCGACGATAGCACTAATCTTTTTCTCCTTTTTGTACATCCCGTTCTTCTTGAATCCGCAGCTGTCATCGCCATCAAGCATCTCACTGATGAACGTTCCGCAGAAAATGCCAGCAGCCACAACCATACAAGCGACTGCCACGACATACAAGGCATTAAGCACTCCTGCAATGTAAAATACGCTAATCATTTTTTAAAAGTTTTTCCCTAATAATGTTATAATCAGTTTCGCTTAGCCTGAGGGTCATTCCCTTTCCCCGGAGAAAGAGTTTATAAATGTACCCGTCCCCCACCTTGTCAACATTCAGTAGGATAATGTCGCTGATGTTGATAATCGTCCTATCGGATAATTCAACGAAATTATTCATGTTTTTCAATTCTACCTTTTATTAACGCCATCCTTTCATAGATGTATTTTTTAATGACAGCATTCACCGGCTTTTCCTTGAGCCACGCTGAATATGAGAAAGACATGTCCCAGGTATGTGTGCTACGTTTGGCTTCTCCGTGGTCTCTCATGTCGTTGGCTATTTCAAAAAGCATGTCTTTCGTATAGCCCAACCCATCGACAAACTTCCTCACATCACTTTTCTTCACAAGGCAAAAGTCAACGTAATTAATGTCTTCCGGAGTTTTGATTTCGGATGTGTCGTCTTTTTTGGCCTTGTCGGAAAACGGCCAGAGAAGCAGATAGTATTCAGTAGCCAGCCCGTCATTTATGAACCACCCAAGTTTTCCTGGATTATTAACTGAAGACAGCTCCATAATGAAGGTCTTCAAGTTCATGTACATATATTTAACGGCGGCTTTCACGTCTACAACCACATTGTCCAACCCATACTTTTCAGACGTAAGATACATGTCTATGCCATTTATCTGCTGAGATTCGTCATCAACCCATGTAACACTAAAATCTTTGTTATCTTTGAAATAATACTTGTCAACAAATTCATTGATGACCGCTTCAAGACGAGAATCTTCTTTTCTCTTGCTAATCATTCTTTTTATTTTTCTTCTTTATTATTTTCTTTTTCGGCTTTTCTTCCTTTACCGGTTCATCCTTCTTCTCAACACCCTCCTGGAATTCGTCCTTCGTAGTTCCCAGGGTGTCGACGAATTTATCAAGGGTGAGGTCGCAATATTCATCAATCCAGTCGGTAATGTAGTAGAGTTTACGGCTACCGGCGATAACACCGAAGATAATCGGGTCCTTACGCTTTGCCTCTTCCTTCTTGGTCTCAGCACGATGTTCTCCCTTAGGGTCGTAATGCATCACCACGTAGTTGTCAAACACCTCATACTCGTTGGCTTCAATAACCTTGTCGATTGCCTCCTGGGGGATAGGACGGGTAAAGTTCTTGAGATAGGTGAGTTCGACACCACGCTCGGTCTTCTTGGCGAAATCAACCACACGCTGTTCGCTGATTACGTAATAAGCACCCCGGGAAGCGAGAAGAGCCTCATACTTATTGGCTACCATCTCTGACAGTAGTTTCTCCACGAGTGCCGTCTGTCCTACAGCGTATGCATTGTGGATTGCCTGGAGATACTTGGAAACACGGTCAACGTAAATCTCAGCACCCTCCTTGCTTTCCAACTTAACCTTAGTGAAGAAGTCGATGACGCTGATTTCCGACTTTGCTTCGGTCTTCTTGAACAACTTCTTTATAAACTTGCTAAATTTGGAATCGGTTTTCTTTTCACCGGTAGAACCCATGGTATAGGTATTGCCGTTCGTCACGAGGTTCCAAGCCTCATTGTGCATGCCGCCATAGCCGGAGAGAACGTTGTTGAGTTCTCCGCTCTTGATAAGCATCGTAAGTTCCTTAAGGTTCGCTGCGGCTACCTCGTCGAAGGAAACCTTATCCGTCTTAATTTCATACGGCTCCGGAGTGGAGTAGACAGTAAACGGTGTGTTCATGTTTGTCGTCTGTGTTCCAGTCCCTGCGTCGTAATACGTCTGTCTCATCTCAATCCTCACACTGGATGAGTTCTGCTGCTTTGCCTCGCCTTGTTCCTTTTTCTCAGCAAGTGCCTTGGATGCGTTTACCCACTTCGGGAGTTTCTGGTCAATGCTGACTCCGGTATCGAAGATGGCTAACACGCTCTTTCCATTTACGTCTTTTGCTAAAATACTCATAGTTGCTACTGATTAACTTTTTTCGCAAATATACAAAAAACGCCAGGAACTTTTCACATTCCTGGCGCTTTTCAATGCGGTTTTTATATTTATATGATTGGGAAGCGGTTATTCTCTCATTGTTCTTTCCTGTCCGCTTCCTAAAAACCCCTGGCTCTCACCGGGGGTTTTTCTTATTTAGACGGGTCATAGAAATCTTCCTGTGATTCATCAAATTGATTTTCAATGAATATCCAGAAAGTGTTTCCCTTCGTATCAGGAGGATTGTTGTGTATATAGAGACTACGTGGGGAGAGGATGAATATTCCAAGGTCCTCACTGTCACTATGCCCGTCTACATAACCGTTGAGCGGATTATCTATTGCTGTAACGTGTTTCACATATTATAAATATCACGCCCCAGGGTTAAATCCACTGAACGGGTTACCCTGTTGCTGTCCGTCCTGTCCGTACAACTTGCTTGCAAGCGGATACCAGAAATCGGTAACGGTCTTCATCAACGCATCAAGTTCATCGTACTTCTTGTCCTTGATAGCGGTCTTGAGTTTCTCGATAGCTTCCTGTACTGGTTTCTTTTCATCTTCAGTGAGTTTGTCACCAGCATCATTCATAGCCTTCTCAACCTGGAATGCCATGGAGTCGGCGTTGTTGAGTTTGTCGATTTCCTCCTTCCTCTTCTTGTCCTCTTCCTCATGTTCCTTAGCCTCAGCCTTCATCCTCTCAATGTCGGAATCGCTCAGGCTGGATTTGGACTCGATGCGGATATGCTGTTCCTTACCAGTAGCCTTATCCTGTGCGGTGACGGTCATAATGCTGTTGGCATCAATATCCACCGTAACCTCCAACTGAGGGACACCACGGGGTGCTGGTGCAATGCCGTCAAGGTAAAACTCGCCAAGAAGTTTGTTGTCGTTAAACATCGGACGCTCACCCTGACAGATGCGTACGCTGATTGACGGCTGGTTGTCTGCAGCGGTACTGAATATCTGTGACTTCTTCACAGGAACTGTGGTGTTGGCTTCAACCATCTTCGTAGCCACACCGCCCAGGGTCTCAATGGAAATAGAGAGAGGAACCACGTCGAGAAGCAGGATATTGCTTGCGCTGGTATCACCTCCCAACTGTGCACCGAGGATAGCCGCACCGCATGCGACAGCCTCGTCAGGGTTGACACTCTTGTTTGGTTCTTTGCCGAAGAAGTTCTTAACAATCTCCTGAACCTTCGGGATACGGGTAGAACCACCAACGAGGATAACGTCGTCAATGTCGCTCTTGGTAATCTTCGCCTTCTTGAGTGCGTCCTCAGCCGGAGCGATAGCCCTCTTGAAGATATCATCGCAGATAGCCTCGAACTTTGCCCTGGTCAGTGTTGTCACAAGGTGTTTAGGAACACCATCAACAGGCATAATATAAGGAAGGTTGATTTCCGTGCTGTTCTGGCTGGAGAGTTCAATCTTTGCCTTCTCAGCGGCTTCCTTCAATCTCTGCATAGCCATCGGGTCTTTCCTCAGGTCAACGCCATTATCCTTCTTAAACTCGTCGGCGAGCCAGTTGATAATTGCTTGGTCAAAGTCCTCACCTCCGAGGTGGGTATCACCATTGGTGGAAAGAACTTCAAGAACACCGTCTTCAAGGTCAAGTATTGAGATATCGAGCGTACCGCTACCGAAGTCGTAGACAGCAATCTTGTTTCCTTCCTTGCCCTTGTCCAGACCGTAAGCCAACGCAGCCGCAGTAGGCTCATTGACGATACGAAGGACGTTGAGACCTGCAATCTTACCAGCCGCCTTAACCGCTTCACGGGCTGTGTTGTCATAATACGCAGGGCAGGTGATTACCGCATCCTCTACCTTGGTGCCGAGATAGTCCTCAGCGGTCTTCTTCATCTTCTGGAGAATGATAGCGGAAATTTCCTCCGGGGAATATTGCTTACCATCTATGTTCACCCTGGGGTTACCATTGGCATCCTTCTCTACTTTATAGGTAGCACGGTCAACGTCGAACTTCACATTGTCATACTTCTCACCCATGAAACGCTTGATGAATGATACCGTGTTTTCAGGGTTAGTGATTGCCTGACGCTTCGCCGGGTCACCAACTCTTCTTTCTCCATCACTACCAAACCCAACTACAGATGGTGTAGTTCTTTGTCCTTCATCATTAACAATAACATTTGGTTGCCCTCCTTCAAGAACCGCTACACAACTACGCCCGGTTCCCAAGTCAATTCCAATAACTTTCTTACTCATTGTTTATATCTTTTGTTATTTATTTTTCGTCTTGCAAATATACAAAAACTTTCTGAAAGTGTAATATGCAACTTTTGTGCCAGAACGGTCAAAAGAAAGAAGAAAGTAGCAAAAAGAATAAAGAAAAAAGCTATAGTACATACTACAGCTTTTCATAAGAAAATATATAAGCTTAAGACGGACGCTGAGTTTTAATCTTCTTCATCTTCCTCTTCCTCGCCTTCGGTTGCCGGGATTCCCTTCTGTAAGAATTTCAATTCGTTTGAATACGCCTCCTCATCACAGTATGTCTTTCCGACAAGTCTAACTGTGTTCTCCTTCTCAATGACATATACCGGTATCTCTATCTCATACACATAAGTCTCCCCGACGAGATGGTTTTCATCATCCTTTTGAATGGTAAGCATCTTAGGGTTGTATAGGTTGGAGTAATTACCGACAGGTATGTTTACTACCGTAGAACCGCTCACGGAACCTTGCAGGACATTGTGGTCTTCCCCTTCTGCATCTTCGAGGAAGAACGCACTGTAATCATAGTCGTACTTCACTTCTCCGTTTATTTCGATGTGAAGTTCATCATAGTCAATGAAATCATCCTCTACAATATATATAGGGGCAGATGTTGCGTATTCGTCGAGCATGTAATATCCAGTATTCTCATCATATAGAGCCTGGTTCGATTCAATTGTAAGTTTCCACTCTCCACAATCGGAGGCTTTCTGTGTAACTTTAAGTATTCCATCAACAACCCTATTATCGGACGGCGCCATTCCCCTGAATATAATGATATACTCGATATCTTCCAACCTGTCGTTTTCATCTATGAACATCCCACTTGTGGTCGTCACGTTACTGAATACATCGGTATCGTAGATTATTACCCTTCCTTGTTCCTTTATTCCAGTGTATTTCACATCAAATGAGAAGGATTTACCGGTTACCGTCATAGAAGCCTCGCTGGAGTAAGATGATGCATCGCTCGGTTTTATTGTGATGCTCGCCTGCCCCGTTGCTAATTGTGTCAGGACAAAGAACTCAGGATTGCTCGTCTTATGAACATTTCCCTGTATATCGGTTCCTGCAAGCCTTAACTTGATAACCCTATCTTCAGAAGGATATGCCGGGAACGTCAATGACAATGTGTTATTTAGCGGGTCGCTTGCTGTAACAATTGCACCGTCACTCGCCTCCACAAAATCAACATAAGTATAGTAAATACCAGTGGTTGAATAACTTACACTCGTATATGATGTTGCATCCGGAGGTACTGTCGCCGTTGTTGGACTGTTGAATTCAATACTTCCGTCACCCTGCTGGCTTTGATGGGTTGCAGTAAATACATTTGTTTCAACCGTGTTCCCCTCGGGGGTCTTCGCAGAAACTTTCAGTCTGTAGGTGAAATTCCGCTGCGTGTTGTTCTCATAAACAGAGCATGTAAGCCTCCTGTGGTTGGTTGAAAAACTTGTTTCATAAACCTTATACTGTACGGAGTCGGATTCGTTGAGCGACACAGCAAAATCATCGTAACCATCTGGATATGATACCACCAACTGGAAACTTGTTGTGTTGTACATCACTACACCGGTTATTTCAGTTCCTCCGCTTGTCAGTTTGAATTCATTTCCACCGAACTTCTCCTGAGTGAATGTATAATACGCACTGATGTCTTCCCCGGTCTGGGTCTTTCCTGAAAGTTTGATTTTGAAAGTCCTGTCGCTCTCACCGTCGTTTTGTGAAAATGAGACTGTCATAGATTTCTGCGTTGGGTTGATTGCTATCCTTCCGCTTCCGGTTTCGAAACTTCCGACGATGTTCGAAACGTTCTTCGACAAGTATTTTATGGTCCTCGTCTGTTCGTAGTATTTCGACTTGACGGAAGAAACGGCAGATTCAACCGGGGTATTGCTATCATCATAAACCTTTAACTCGACCCCAGGGCTCTGCGTGACCATTCCGTTGGCAACTACCGTCGTACCGTCTGTGGTTTTTCCTGTGACTGTAAGATATATTTCCCTTTCACACGGCGTGGTATTCTGGTCCGTGACGACAACGACCCTCCTGTAACCAACTATCGTATTGTCCGCCCTTTCTATCTCCCCACAATTGTCAATAAAGCATACTGATGTGGCGATAGAACTAAGGATAATCATCCCATTTGTGTAGTTTATGCTGAAAATTGCACTTGTATCAGAATACTCTATGTTTTCACCAGTAAGATAAAACTGGATATTCTTTTCCGAATTACGCTGCGCCGCCGACACCATGTTTGAAACGATTACATCCCCGCTCTTATTTAATCCCTTCACTGTCACAGTATAAACTTTCGGCTCGTTTCTTCCTTTGTTCTGACTGATATTAACCGTAACCGTTCCGAAACTGTCCTCCTGTTCAAGACTGTAACTAATAAAGTCTCCTGTTATGGTGTTTATTTCAATGGATGTACTTACGATATACGAAGGGTTTATGTCGTATCTTAACTGGAAAAACGTATCCGACGCATTTATTGTTATTGCGGTAACGTTTTCGTAATTCTTGCTGTGAAGACGTATCTTCTCGTTGTTGCTGTCATAGTTTTTCCCCGGTGTTATCTCGGATTCGGAAGTTATCAGGTTTCCGTATATATCATGGCCGGCCACAACGAACTTCTCATTCCCCGCAAACCCGTTGTCAATGTTCGGGCAAAGATTATAGCACAGGCGGTCAGGGTAAAGGGCAAATTCCGAAACAAAGGAAGGATATGACGAGACCACCAACGTGTCAAGTTGGATATTCACCGTTGACACCTTCATGGAATATGTATATCCGCTACATGATTCTCCGCCCTGGGACAGCGTTATTTCCGCATGTTTTTCATGTTTTATCTTAGCGAGGTTCGATTCTATCGTAGCACCTTGTGAAAGTTCTGCGGTCGAAACCCCGGAGGCGACAACCTTATATATTTGTTCCTTGGTATTTGATTGTTGAAAACCGGTTACATGTATCTTGTTTCCGTTAACAGTTCCTGTTGCCATATATTCTCTATCTGCGTTTAATATAAATAGTTTGATGGATAATTCAATAAATAAAAAATCCCCCTCTTTTGAAGGAGGAGGATTTTTTAAATAAGTTAAAAACTATTAACTGTCGTTTACTACAATATCAAAGAATACGTCAACATTGAAATTTCCGGCTTCAAACCAATCACTAAGGTCCAGGATTTCACTTCTTCCCCCAGATATCGTGCATGATTTTGATACGTCGTTTTTCTTGAACCTCACGTGCAGTTTAAAAGATTGACTGGAACTTCCTGTTGTTCCAACAAAGGTATACGTCATACGGACATTCATATCTTCACCACTGTTATATCCTTGTCGTGCCCCCTGGCTGCCGCCAATACTAACTTCACCAGTTGTATTATTTGCAAGTACTTTTCCCTCAAAGCCAACACCAACACCGGCAGTTTCCCATGGTAAGTAAAGATAGAATGAACTACCTGCTTGAGCGTCTTCAAATATTACCTCGTATGGGCTTGCGTTATTTACGCTTACTGGGGCGGCAAGCGCGGTTCCTGAATCGTTTGGTTGGAACTTAAAGTTGAACGTACAGGATTTAGTCGGACCACCATTTTGGCGACCGATAATCGTAGCACTTATCACGTTCCCGATTGCAGTACGACCTGTAACCGAAACGCCCCAAGATTTTGGAGTATCAGAGGCATTTTCCATAAAACCTACACTCAGCTTCAAAGTAGTTGTGCTGGCTGTTGCACCAGTGACAAGCGTTAGGTTGGAAACGCCTATATCTACTACATCTCCGGAATAACTGAAGTTATATGTTACAATGCCTCCTGTATAACTCACATTATTCGGCGGAGTATAACTTGGAAGACCTTCTATCAAGATGCGTCCGTTTTCAGCATAGCCTTCCTGAGTAATCGAAAGTGTTGCCTCATCATAAACGCCACCCTGGGCGATTCCCCTTACGGTAATACTTCCGAGACTACGTGCGTTTCCTCCGTTAACAGGTGCGGTGATAGTTACTATTTTTCCGGATGTGCTTGCGCTTGCACCATCAATAAGCGAAGAAGTATCCATTGACACGCTGGTAACGTCGCTATTATAATTGATATAAATTATGTACGTTACATTACGTCCGTCATAGGTGTTAGGAACGTAGGCCGGTACGTCGTCTATGCTTGTAACCTCGGTAGCCGAACTTCCGTCGAAGGTCTTCGTCCACCATATGTCAGGCGCAGCAGGCTTAGCAGGTATCGTAATGGTATATGTCCTCACGATGTCGTCACCAACATAAGGTTTACCGGTAACAGTGACAGTGTAGGAGTTTCCTGGCGCAAAACCAGAGACAACGAAATCCTCATCGCCATCATTGCCGCTATAGTATTTGTTAGGTGTAGCAGTTGCTCCATTAGATACTGTAATGGTAATACCAGGATTGGACGATGTTCCAGGGCGGATATTCGTCCAGCCGAGGTTGAATGTTACGTTAGTCGTATCCCAATAGTATGTGGTTGAACAAGGAGTAAGCACAAGGGATGCTCCGTCCGGTATGTTGTGGGTTACGGTTATCGAATCGCTAAGCGGTGTTGACTCACCGGCTTCTCCGTAGTTTCCTGTTGCGGTGATAACATACTCCAACGGGGTGGGGGAGCTGTCGTTCTTTGCAAAGTAAATGGTGAACGAACCGGTGCGTGAAGATGCATTAGGAGTTATCGAAACGGATGAACTCGGCTGCGTCAAACCACTGTTAAAGTAAGCACCTCCTGTTGCGGCAAGTGATACATTACTATTCGTCAAATAAGCATAAGTGAACGTAATAGTAGCGGATGTAACATCCCATACAACTGTAAAGTCGTTCTGGAATTCGAACATACTCCTACTCTTTGCCTGGGTGTAGTAACCGGAATCTGAGTGGTTTGCACTGACAACATCCGTCATTGAAGCAGTCAACGTCGGTCTCCTGTTAGAAGAACCAGTGTTTGCTGAAATGTTTACTGTGGTTGCAGATGAGCCACTAATGGAGGTAACTGCTATAGATGCCGGTGCAGTCGTGATTCCACTTGCTACCGAGAATGTAATGTTGGTTCCAACCTTTGCATAATTCCAACTGATGTTGAATGTTACGCTTGTAGCGGCTGCATTGATAGCGGTTCCATCAGGAGTTACTGAGATGAAGTCCGTTTCACTGTGAGCACCCAATTGTATTACCGTAGCATCTGCATATACCGTCTGATTGGAGATGGTCTTCGCTGAAATCTGTATGGTAACCTCCCTATCCCCACCGGTGTTGGCGTTGAATGTACCAACCCGTGTCGAATAATCGAAACCGGTTGCATTGGTACTTCCGGAAGCAACGAAACCTATCGTCTCATCATTGATGTTTTGAGAGGTAATCTCATACTGATGGGATGTTGCAGTTCTCGCCACATAGGACATTTCCCCACCAACAGGTATGAGGTCGAATGTGTAACTTGAAGGGGCACTCTGTATGGTCGTTGCGGTTGCGTAAACCGTTCTACCACCGACAGTTGTACCACTAATCCTGACTGTAATGTTTCTATCTGCACCGGTGTTGACATTGATTGTAGCCCTGGCTTTTCTGCCTGAAACGGTGCAGGATACTACGTTTTCAGAACCAGAAGCAACATATCCAAGGCTGCTTACATTACTTGAAGTGATTGTAAACAACGCCAACGTGGTTTCAGCGGCAATAGGGTTGGCATCAGGTGTCAATGATAATGTATGGGTGTCAGCCTTCTGCATCGTAGTACCGGTTGCGTATACGGTAGCACCTCCGGCAGTTTTACCACTAAGTACCAACTTGATTTGCTTCTGTGAAACAGAGGTATTCTTGGTGATACCAGTTGCTGTAACTGAATTGGAACTAAGTCCGCTAATTCCGGAGACATTGCTTGATTGTGCTGCATAGTATCCGATGTTGCTTATGCTTGTGGCTGTCAAGTTAAATGCTGCAGTTGTAGCACTTGCAGAGATAGGATTTGTGACAGGAGCCAATGCGAATGTATAACTATCTGCACTTTGTGTTGTGGTTCCGGTTGCATACACAGTCCTACCACCAACAGTAACTCCACTGAGAACCAATGTAATTGTCTTCGGTGATTGTGATGTGTTAGGTGTTATACCGGTAGCAGTGACCGCATTTGAACTCAATCCGCTGATACCCGTTACGTTGACAGATTCAGCCTGATAGAATCCAATGCTGTTCACGCTTGTACCAGTAAGTGCGAACGGTGCTGTCGTTGAGGCAACACCTATAGGGTTCGTAGTTGCGGACAATACAAATGAATAGGCATCAGCAGCCTGCGTAACTGTGGTTGATGCGGAAGTGTTTCCAGTAGGAGTGCTTGCGTACACAGTAACTGTATAGGTAACAGGGCTGTTTGTCGGATTTGCTGGATATCTTAGAGTTGTTTGTGTTGCTCCGGTGTTTTCCATTCTTGCACCGGCAACGTCGACTGAATAACCGGTGACAGTAACGTTTTCACCTGCGGAAATCGAGAACTCGTTCGTAGTGCCCGATGCCGCCGGGAGTGCGTTTCCGCCGTAAACAATTGCAAGGTTAAGACCGCTTGCACCGGACTGTGTAATTGCAGCACTGCAACTGACAGCCCTTCCACCGGCAGTTCTACCGGAAAGTGTGACGGATATCGTTCTCTCATAGGTTTCGTGGTTGATGTTGAAACCAAGTAAAAGGTTGTTTCCGTTTATCGTCTCAGAAGTTGTATTTGTATGGGCACAAACAGCAACATCATTCACATTACTCTTATTGATAGTAAGTGTCTTAGATGTAGTTGTAAACTCTACGATAGACGAGCTCGGTGAGAGAGAGAACGTGTAAGCGTCGGAAGATTGTGTAAATGTACACGTTGCTGTCTTCTCAGCGCCATAAACATCACGCCCCCTGGCTGTCACGGTGAATGTCCTTGTGCTTTCGGCCGTATTAGCTGGGTAGTTTATTTTAACAGATGTAGCACCGGTCGCACTAATATCGACACTTGCAGGAGATGTTACCGTATATCCAGTAACGGTAACGTAGTTAGCAGTAATGTTGAACGCATTTGTGTTACCGCTTGCTGAAGAAACATTGCTGCCGGTATATCTGATTGACAGGCTTGGAGTAACCTCCACCCTGCTTTGTACGAATGAAGCGGTTCCTGTAACAGTTTCCCCGAGAACACTGGTACCAGTCACAGATACTGTAACAGTATTAGGATTGTACATTGTATTTGCTGGGAACCCAACAGAACCGGTAAGGTTAGTACCATCAACTGTACATGCCGTCACCAAACTGCTTCCAGCCTGGTCCCATCCAAGTGTAGAATTGTCAATACCGTTCGTGACAATTATAAACGTATTGGATGTAACGTTTGCTGCGACAGGGTTTTGAGTAATGGTAAGGCGGATATACACATCAGATACTACTTGTATATCTGCCTCAAGCAAAGCTTGGTTTGGCGTATATTGCAATCCGCTCGCCTTGTTCACCGAAGAAACGATGAAAGCCGGGTTTTCGGAAAGTTCACTATACAATACGGCTTTGTTGAGGTCACTGGAGAACGTGCCGGGTACCAACTCGTTCACTTCTCCTCTTGTTATTACTTTGAAATTTGCCATATTAAGATGTGTTATTTCCTATAAATATCAACCATTCCGACTATTTATAAGAAAAAATACAATGGCACTGAAAGAGATAAAAAGCATTCTCGGCAAAACAATATTGAAGTACGATGACGAAATTGGCGACCTCAAGACCGTGATAAGGAAAGCGATTGACGATGGTGTGGATTTCAGTTATGTCGATTTTTATAAACAGGACGTATCAGGCGTTGATTTCCACGGGGCTAACTTGTTTTCAGCCAACTTCCGTGAAGCCACTGCCATGACCTGCAATTTCCGTGAAACCACACTGAATAACTCGAGTTTCGAAAGGGCTGTTGCGAACGAATCCGATTTCTATGGGGCGAGCATGAGGATGGCAAGTTTCTTGGACGCAAAACTCAGGAAGACCAACTTCGCTTATTCAGATTTCGGGCATGCGAATCTTCTCGGTGCTGATTTCTATAAATCAACATTATGTGGTGCTGCCTTTGGGGACACGAAAAACATGCCTTATGTACCAACATGGCTTCCGGTTGAATCATTCATCGGTTGGGTGAAAATAATCGGAGAGGATGAGAGTTATATCGTCAAGATTAAAATCCTTAATGATAGCCAGAGGACCAGGGGTGTCGGCGATATCTGCCGCTGCGATAAAGCCCTCGTACTTGAAATACAGGACCTTGAAGGGAACAAACTCGACATTGAAGAAATAGAATATCATGATAAGTGGGGTACGCTTGTGTTCCATGTGTGGGAAGTTACAGAAAGTGAAGAATGGTATCCAGGAAGATGGAATGACTGTAAGGCTGGAATCACGTTCTTCATCGACAGACAAAGTGCGGTATTATTTGAATAACAATAAGTAAAACAAAAATGTTATGGAACAATATGTATATATTATAAGACTGGAAACAGAGGAATATAAACTTCCACATGTCAAGGCATTTCTTGATAGGAAACTTGCTGATGAATATTTTGATAATGATGTTAAGTTTTACAGAAAGAAAGGCTGGGATGTTGACGATGACAAGAGTTACTGCGGAGGCGTGTATGTAGTCAGGCGGGCTAATATGATGAAGAAGACCGAGGAAGGAAAATACGAGTACATGGCGTTGCTGTTAGAGATGTTTGAGATTATTAAAAAATAGGAGACGATGTGCAGATAGCAAGTTAAACACATTCTGGAAAACAGAGTGTGTTTTTCTTTTTTTTTTGTATATTTGCAAAAAATTAGCATATGGGAAAGATTTTAATATGCCCAGATATACACGGCAGGACATTCTGGCTTGATGCATGCAGGGAAAAGGACGACTTTGAAAAAATTGTCTTCCTTGGCGACTACGTTTCTCCGTATCCTTATGAAGGCATAAGTAATTCCATGGCGATTGAAATATTCAACGAAGTTCTTGATTTCAAAAAGGAGAATCCGGAGAAAGTGGTGTTGTTAATGGGTAATCATGATTTTTCAAATATTAACACAAATATTTGTGAATGCCGCACAGACCACTTGAATTGGAGCAAATTGAACAGAATGTATTTTGATAACATCAAGTCATTTGACCTTGCCTGGGAAACAAAAATCGGCGATAAACGTTATTTTTTCTCTCATGCCGGAGTAAGAAAGGGCTGGTTTGATATGTGGGTGAAGAACAAACTTTTCAAATGGGAAAGCGACGAACTTCCACCTGCAGATTACTTTAACAACCTGTTCCATGCCGCATATGATGATGGACGGAACTTTGATGCGGAGTCCACGCATGATTTTGAAAGGGCTATCGGCATCTACTCGTTGTATCGTGGATGGGATGGATGGGATGATGGTTCAATTGTATGGGCTGACATCCGGGAATATGCCAGGGGCGAAGAAGAAGACCTGAAAAACGATTACGAGAATGTTGTGTTCGTTTGTGGTCATACGCAACTTGAAAATGAACCGATTATACGGGAATGGGTTATGGACCTTGACGTACGCCGTCCATTTGTACTTGATACTGAAACCGGCGAGGTAACCGAATGGGTAGATAATAAGTAAAAATTATGAAAAAACAAGAACTGATAAACAAAATTAAGAATATTGTCATCAAAAGTAACGATGCGATATTGATTAATGCTGATACCAACTTAGGTCCGGCATATAGTCTCTTTTATAACGACGAACATGAGTCTGTGGAAGTCGATGTGATAATGCACAAGGGCGAGGGCTTAAACAACCCTGCTACCGTTACTATTGACATTGAATATCTTGACATTAAATCAATTGAGAATATTTTAAACGCAATCGCTTAATGAGCAAGAAAAACGGAGCTGTCTACACACCAGTAGATGTAGTTGAAAAGATGTTGGACATGGCCGGGTATTTTCCTGAGAAGATGCCTGGTTTTCTTGATATGGATTTCATGGACAACAGTTGCGGTGACGGGAACATCCTTGTTGTAGCACTTGAACGTGCCTGCGATGCTCTTGACAAGATAGCCAGCAATCTTGGTTTTACACCGGAAGCAAAATACAATTACTTTGAAAACCGTCTTACCAAACATTTTCACGGTATGGAATTAAGCCCAAATGAATGTGCAAAATGTATGGAAAGAATGAACAAGGTGGTGGAGAACTACCTGTGTCAACCTATTGATTGGAAATGGGATATCAGGTGCGGCGATTCGTTGACCGATTCAGATGGCCAAAAATTTGATTTCGTTGTGTGCAACCCTCCATATATAAGAGTCCATGACTGGGAAAGCAACTTGGAGGGATATGAATTCGTTGAACAAGGAATGAAGGACATGTACCTTGCGTTCTACGAACTTGGTTTGAGACAGACCAACCGGACCGGAGTAATGTGCTATATTACACCGTCTTCCTGGTTTACCTCAACTGCAGGAAAGAAACTCCGTGAGCACCTTTTCAAGAACAGGTTGGTTGACGAGATATATGATTATGGTCATACGCAGGTATTTGAAAATGCAACCACTTATGTGGAAATTACAGTTATAAAACCGCTTAACACCAGAATACATCCTGATTATGTTACCTATGGAAGCGTTGAACGTGGTGACAAGAGGTTGATGATACCGTACGATGATATTGAACTCAACGGGAAGTTTTATTTCACGGAGCATTCCACGAATTCAATGTTGGAAGAAATAAACACCCATCACAGCGGAAACATAAAAGTGAAGAACGGATATGCGACGTTGGCTGATGACATTTTTATCGATGATGTTCCTTGGTTTACCGGTCATAATGCAATTCCAGTGATAAAATCCTCTACTGGAAATTGGTCAAAGTGCATATACCCTTATGACGAGGATGGAAAACTTGTATCGGAAGACCTGATAAGCGAACAATCCCCGTTGAAATATAAATGGTTATGCAAAAACAGGGAAAGACTTGAAGCAAGGGCGACAACCGAGCCTTGGTATGCGTTCGGAAGGACACAGGCTATAAATGACACTTATAAGGACAAGTGGGCAATTAAGAGCATTGTCAAAACTCTTAGTG
>Ga0256405_10005833_pt1 | contig 20595 bp, 15 predicted proteins | sample RumenRJG_02DNA_FD_189096 | JGI IMG/M metagenome (GOLD analysis project Ga0256405, IMG submission 189096) | Bovine rumen microbial communities from Lethbridge, Alberta, Canada - RJG_02 | ecosystem: Host-associated > Mammals > Digestive system > Stomach > Rumen | place: Canada: Alberta... | reverse complement strand
TGAACAGTTTCTGCTGAGTCTAAAGTAAATAGAGATTTTGATAAAGTTTTAACTTGCATGGCATGGCTCCTAATTTAAGGAGCTTTAAACCTTTATAGCTCCTTCGTTCTGTTTCCACACCATTTACGGAGTCAGAAGCTCTCAAAAAATCGCACGTGGACTTTTGTGCAGCACCTATTCTAAATATAGAACATTTTCACGAAGTGCCTAGCACCGCGCTTTCATTTAGCCGCTACGAACGGATCCCTCCGCTCATGATAGTTTTATCTTTGAAGTAGTAACTTTTGACAGGCTATTTTTAATTGATCTAATGCTACTGAAGAGCATGCCACCGTTGCCTCGGTTATCACTAGGTGCTACAAGAGAACCTACCATTGGTGGAATGTTTTGTACAAGCACATAAATAAAGATAGCCACAAAGATTAAGATCATACAGATATTTGAGGTAAGAGCATTTCCTGTTGCTGCCATATCTTCAGCCTTTTCATTGATCCTCTCTAAAACGCTACAAGAGGCATCTACAATGACAATTGTAGTCATAAGCTCTAGTGCCATGGATATGATCTTATATAGGTAGTTTAAAGCAAACTGGCGAGTTGGCTTAAACGAGCTAAAACCTAGGACAAACACACCAATGTAGCAAAGGATATAAGCTCCTAAGTAGAGAATCGTAAAGTTCATCACAGGCAAGAATAAGATCACACAAAAGATAGCCACTAATGCGCGCATGAAGAAAGCTGTCATAGGCGAGAAGAGATTATCAGAAATACACTTATTAAAGTTAGAGTTTAGGTTAAAGACTAAATCTATTAGCTCTGATGGACCATAGGTTTTACCGCCTACAAGTTGTAGCATTGACTCTAAAATTGATACACCGATTTCTATTGCGTGATCTAGAAAGAATAGATAAAAGCCAATTGATAACACCAAACCTGTAAAGTGCAGCATTAAAGTTTGCATATTACCGTCAGCAAAGATCATTTTATAACCTAAGGTTACAACAGAAATAGGTACAAGTAACCAAAATAATCTGTCTGCTGCTGCTTTTACAGGTCTTGTAATGTCTTTGACAGCACCTATGAATTCATTACTCAAATTGTTAAATAAAGCATCCGGCTGTAACTCAACGCAAAAGGCGTTTTTGGTAAGTACAAGTAGGGTAATTAAAGTCAAAAGACTAAGTAGTTTTCTTGAAAGCATAGTGGTTTATTTTGAAAAAATTATAAATAAGGCAATTATTAAAAGTAAGCTCAATAGCGTCATCTATGGCTCCTAATATTTGGTGTAGCTTAAGTCAAAGTGAGGTGATTTAACTTGGTTATCGCCTTGATAGTACAAGTCATCACCCTTGCGTCTTAGCTCATCTTCTTGACGTTTTGCCTGAATGCTACTTGCGGTAAGCTTATTTAAGTTACTTACTTGATTAGTTAAAGATACTAATGCGGTAGCTTGAGTTGAATTTACCTTAGATAAAGTATCAATAGCTGAGTTTAAGCCAGGTGCATTTTTTGACTCTAAAGACAATTCATTGAGCTTATCAATGCTGTCCATGAGGTTCTTTTGCGTGTCCATAGCGCTGTCTTTAGTAAATGATGATAGCTCTAAGGCCTCTTTATCAATTAAAGTGTTGAGCTTACTAAATGAGCAGTTATCAGATTGCAAACACTCATCCCATGCCTTGGTATAGACAGAGTTGTGGGCAAGGGTAGCACTAGATTCTGTCTTTTTAGCAAAAGCATAGCTCGCCTCTAAAAGCATAAGTTGGTTTTGATTTAAATCTAAAACCTTATTCCAAGCATCTCTATTGGCAAATTCATGATCTTCATTTGTACGGTTATTATCAAATTCCATGAATTTAGCTAGCTGCTGTTGTTTTTGTAAATTATCCATATTCCAAGCAGTTAAGAGCTTTAAGGTGTCATCAACCTTTCTAATTAGATCTTGTCCTTGCTCGTAGGTCATGTTGCTATCTCCTGCCATGGCCACTGAGACTAAACTTGAGCCTACACATAAAGTCACTAAAAAATTTCGTAGATACGAATGCATGAAAAATATCCTGTAAATTACTTTTAAACCTTCAATCTCTAGTTAATGTAGTACTTGCCTTCAACTACACCGTAAGGGGATTTAAAGAAGATATCTTGAGTTGTCGAAATACTAAAACGATAGCCTGGCTTTACTGATAAAGTTGGGGCTAGGTTTAAGTTTCGCTCAATGATGTTAGCTAGAGCATCACCAATGTTTGACGATAACTCACGACCTGATCTGGTAATCGTTCTTTTACGGCCAAAACCTTCTTGATAGTGATCTTCAATTGAGTCTTGGGTAGTGGTAATAGCAGATAACATCATGCAACTTAAAATAGTCTTTAAGTAGTGGTTATCCACGTCTCCGCTAAATCCTGCATATCCATCTGAGGCAGTGCCTGGCATAGCTCCAATGGATAGAGATTGACCATTTGGAAAAATAATACGGTTAAAGCCAATAAAAAGCCTAGTTGCACCTACTTGAGCATTTGATCCATATTGACCAATCAGTTTAGAGCCACGAGGAATTAACAAATGCTCAAAGTTTAATGAGTCACGTACATCGTGGGTAACTTGCGCTGTAATTTGCCCAGGAAGCTCAGAGTTAATACCTGTGACTAACACCGCACGGATCACACTACCTTGCATGAGTGCATAAGGTGTTTGTGGGCTTTCAACACTGCTATCTAGAATATGTGATCCTTGCTTTAGTGAGTCATATCTAGCTAAGGTGTTATTTTGTCTGTCAAAAGAGTCAGCACTATTAGAGTTAAAACCACCTGACTTAGCGTGAGGCTTATTTAAAGTGCCAAATTCACTTGTTTGAGAGTAATTACCACTATCTCTTTCATAGAATTTGGGCTCACTTATGCTGCCACCACCTAAATTTAGTTTGACAGCAGAAGGTGCCTTCATCGCACTATAAAAAGAGCTATCTTCACCTCCAAAGATCTGACGGGTTCTGTCTTGTCTTGTAGGTTTTGGTGGATTTTTTAGATAATCGATATCTAAAGCTGCACTTTGTGTTAGCTCTTTGTCATCTTGGCTCTCCGTGTCTTTATTTTTATCTTTTAACTTCTCACGCTGCTCTTTATAGGCAATATAATCCTTGTAAAAATCCTCACTATCAATGCTTTGAGTTTTAACTTTTGGATCTTTAATAGCCTCGCCTTTTAAGGCTAGGCTGTCTTGTTTAACAGGCTCTTTTACTTCAAGCTTTTTCTTTAAGCTACTATCAATGTCTTGCTTGTAGGCAATAGAGCGTGAGATCTTGTTAGCATGAGCTACATTGTCGTTGAGGTTATTATCAGCGGTAGTTTGTGTCTCTTGCGCTTTTCTTTCATTACCATAATTTTGGGCAATTACGAAAATGCTAATTAAGAATGCACACACAAAGGCGATAAACACATAAAAAGGCCATTTGTGTAAGGAGTTTTTTAGTTTCTCATTCATAGTAAGTTAACTTTGATGTTTAAATTTGAAGACCAAGTATTAAGAGCAATAAGACTAAATTAAGCCTTACGGATCATGACGCTATCTTCTTCATTGTCAGCATCGAAGGTCAGCTTGATTTTCTTAAATAAGCCATCTAAGACCATGGTCTGACCGTCAAATCTAAAGTTCACGTTCGATAGCTGCTCTTCATCGACGAGAAAGCCTTTTTTGATGTGAACAGCATTAACTGTAGGAAGAGAGTTAAACTCTATCTCATCACCAAAGACTACATAGGTAGTTTGCCCATCATCAAAGACATTTTTAGGTCTTAAAGTTGAGCCACCACTGATGCGATAACGAGTAGAAGATGCCTTGCGACCGGTATTACCAACATTATTTGTCATCTCACCGTCACGACTTGTAATACTCATGCGTGGTTGCACCCCGTTATTTACACTTTGTCTTTGCCCGTAATTGCTGTTTGTTCTAGTGTTACCGGTAAATGAGAAATTGTTATTTTGATTTACAATCTTGTGACTATTAGGGTAGTGAAAGCTTACCTGCGGCATAAAGTCATTTGCTGTAGACTTTAGACGGATATGGTAAGTACGACGGTCTGTTGCAATTAAAAGTGAAGTTTTTAAAGCATTAGCTTGAGGCTTTACAATTAAATGCTCCACTCGTTCACTATCATCACCAGAGACTGCTGAATCAATGTTCCAACGCAAAGTATCGCCAAGTTGTACCGACAAAATGCGCTCGCCCTTTTCAAGCATGATATCGGTGATCTCGAGTACCGCGCACACTACGGTTGGAATACCATCGCCAAAAGTGAAGGTAACTAAACCAGGTACATAGCTATGACCTGCCATTTGATTTTGATTAAGTGAGTTTAATCTGTTCATAGTGTTTCTATCTTTGTCATCAAGATAGTTGTCAGTGTTCTCAACTACATAATTATCAAAATCAGCATCAGCTAAAGCAAAGCCCATAAAAGTAAAACTAGTTAGGCACCAAGTTGCCAATGGCACAATTAAAGTTAAAAGAGATCTTGTCATATACATTAGGCCTTATCAGTTACCTTTAAACGCTCGTGGACATTGAGCTCACTTACAAACACCTTTAAAGGGTTTAAACGTAAATTATCTAGATCATCAAAATCAAAGTTATCTTGTTTAAAAGTTAAAATCGCTTTATAAGGTACTTTGGTTGACTCAGTTGAGCCTTTGGCAAATTCATTGACGATAAAGTCCACTTCAAAGCTGTGCGCACTTTTAGAGACAATTGAGGCGATATTGACAAAGGTTCTAGGTACTTTATCTTCAAGATCAGCACGCTCTTTAAACAATTTGTCGGCAAACTCTTGGGCCTGGGAGCCAAGCTTAGTCATGGCATAGGCTTTTTGAATGAGAGTTACCTGGTAATTTTGATCATGACTTACGGTATATAAAGCTTCAATATAGTCACACATGAAGGATGCTAAGATCTCGTGGCTATAGTTATATGTAGGCTTAACCTCACCGTGGGTAAGCACCGAGCCATTCTTATCAACAGTTACTAAATAAGGGATGATCTCACTTTTACCACGCTCAGATAGATACAAAGCTAAAGATAAAAAGCCTAGAGCAAAGCCTAAGATAGAAAAGGTCCATGGAATTAGACTTAACTTTAAGTCTTTTACTACCATGTCAGATTTAGCCATACCTTGTAAATATTTGTGGCATGGACTCTCTTCACTTTTAGCAAATGGGTTTAAAAGCTTAAAGATATTCATAAAACTGCTCCTTAAATTGACTGTATAGATTGTCTACTTGTGCTTTATCTTTGTGGGTAAGCGATAACAACTTGAGCTCTTTTTTCGAGAGCACTAAATTAAAAGGCATAAACTTTTGGGACTTATGGATAAAAAGGTCCTGTTTAGGTGTGCCTTCATAAATTTCATCTAATTGCTTGTCGTTGACATTAAGCTTTTGGTAAAAGGCTTTTAAATTCTCAGTTTTCGCATCGATATTAGGTAGATAAATACGGGTTTTAACGCAATCTAAGATATCTTCAAGTAAGTTTGATTTAGCAAAGTCATGGATAGATTGTGTGGCCATCACCACCACTACATTGTGCTTACGCAAGGTCTTAAGCCAATTTAAAAGTACTTTGGCAAATTGACTGTGAGATAGCATCATCCAAGCCTCATCAATGATGATGGCAGCAGCTTTAGCTTTAACAACCTCACGATTGATATAGTCAAAAATGGTCTCTAAGACTGGGTATAACATCGGACTTTTACTATCCATTAAAGACCCACATTCAAAGACATTTAAAGCATTGTCAAAGGACATGGTGTCTTTGCCATCTAAAAGTGATAATTCATCTTTATTGTTTAAATATGGGGTTAGCGCACGGGTTAAATCCTGATTTGCCAAAATAGAGTTAAAGTAGCTAAGACTTCTATCAATATTTTTACCTTGAGCTTTAGCACTAATAGTCTCATCGCGCAGCACTGTCATCATTTCGTAAATTAACGCATCTTGTGATGAAGTTGTTTCAATGTTCATAAGCCTTTTAACAAAATCTACGCATCTATCAATATCTAAAGCTGACTCTAGATGATATAAAGGGCATAGCTGCACCTTTGATTTAGCATCTAAATTGATGTGATTGCCTTGTAAGGCCTTAGTTAAAGCGTAAAAAGAATTACCTTTATCAAAGACAAATAGTTTCATGCCCTGATAGCGCATAAAAGAGGGAATTAAGCTTCCTAAAAACACAGATTTACCAGTACCCGGTGGACCTACTACTAAGCTATTACCTAAATCTTGCTCATGCAGGTTTAAATAAGCCTTAGAGCCATCTTTGGTTACAACTTCCATTAAAGCAGGCGCGTTTTTGCCATAGTTTTGATTAGGGGATTTAAACTCACCTGTAAAAGGCGCATCAAGTGGCAGTAAGTCAGTAAAGACACTGTTTGAAATTAAGTTACGACGCATATTCTCAATGCTGTGACCTGGGAATGATCCAATATAAGCATCAGTTGCGTTATAGGTTTCAATACGTGCCCCAAAACCTAAATCTTCAATAACTTTGACACACTCAAGGCCTAGCTTTTCATGAGTTTTTAAATCATCGGTAAAAAAGATGATGTTAGCGCTGTAAGAGCCAAAGGAGTTTTCGTTTTGATCAAGATTCTTTTTTGCATCATTGATATCTTCAAGCTGCTCTACAGCATCTAAATTTACTCTTGAGTTTTCTACATTAAAACATTGAGCTAACATGCCACGGCGCTTTTGAGACCAGAGGCGACGGAACTTTTCTAACTTAAAGTTAGACTCAAGTTTGTCAAAGGTGATATAGCGGCTTGTAAAGCGGTACTCAAAGTTAAGTAAAGATAACTTACTTAAAATGCCAAATAAGGAATAATTAGGCAGTGAATCAATGGCAATCACACCTACATATTTATCTCCAATTTTAGGGATCATGCCAGGGGTGAAATCCTTAGTTGATAACACAGCATCTAAGTAAAAAGGCACACGAGGAATGGCTACATGAGTTGAGACATTGCCTGAAATACACTTTTTAATAAAATCTACAGCTCCGTGATATGGGGCAAAGTAGTTATCCTCATAGGTTAATTCAACAAGCTCAATAGTGTTTTCTAAGCTGTTTTTAAAGGTAGCAATCTTTTTATTAAAGTTATCAATGACCTTTAAGCTCTCTTTTTGTTGCTGCAAATAGCTTTTCTTTTTTAATAGGAATCTGTGGATAAACTTAATGTCAATTACCGAGTCTAATAGGGTAATTGATAAGAAATAACGAGTGTTAAAGCTCTTACCTGTATGTACTTGTTTTCGCTCTTCAACTAGCTTTTTAGCAACATCATTGCCATAGAACTTACTATCATCAAGTTTTTTGTCAAAGTCACGAATGACATCAAAGTTAATTGTGAAGTTACCACCTAGGTTTTTGATAGCATTGGCAATTAAAGCTTGATGCTTATCAATTAAGTTATCTTCTTGATATTTGTAAGATGGCAATTTAATTTCAAAGATCTTCAAAAGACCACCATTTTTCATGATGATGGTGTCTTGTGGACCAATGTTGGCATAATCTAAAAGATCGGTGAAACTATATGCTTCTTGAGTACGCTTACATCTTTTAAAGACGCGCATAAACATCAATACATAGACAAGTACGCACAAAAGCGACAAAGTCAAACTGATAGCAACTAACATTTGATTAAATAACATGATCTTTTGGCTGTAGTTTTATTGTTGTAGTAAGTTAATAGGTAATTAGGTTGCTTTAAAGCTTGTTAATTTTTACCAATAGCGTTTTAAAGTCGGACTAGTTTCCATGGCCTGAGCTAAATACAGTTTTTTGTACTTGATATTGCGCATATAGATCTTTCTAATGTGCAAGTCATATTTGGCAACCGCACGCAATAGAAAGTAACCTATGACAAAGTAAAGTACAGCACACAGTGCTCCTATAATGCAGGAGCTAAAGACTGCAATCACGCCACTTAATAAGCACAACATCATGCACAGCTCACGGTCACATCCTAAAAAGCTGTGCTTTCTTAAAACAGATTGGTAAATCTGGTGCTGTTTAGCCATTTTTAGCAGCTAACTTTAGAGTGATTTGAAGATACTTTATCTAGGTAATCAAAGTAGTGGATAGACTTTGGATCCTTTAAAAAAGCGTATTGGTTATCAACTTCTAAAATGGCAACTAGCTCTTTTAAACTAAGGCTTTGCTTGAAGTTTACAGAACCTTGGAGACTTTTATCCTGCGCTTTTATTGATTGCTTGTGACCGTGATTTAAATTGTCGTAAAAGTTATGGGTAGCCTCATTATCAATTGCAGCCTTTAAAGGTGGAATTTCAGTGTCGTTTGCAGGTACATTAAGCTCAATAGTTGCACCATTAAAGAAGTTAGCAACTAAAGTGTTAGCACCTGTAAGGAGGGTCATAACTAATACAATGTACACTAAAGCTCTTGTAAACTTACCAATTTCACCACCACCTAAAATTAAGGTCGCACCAGCTGTTACCACACCAATCATGGCAATTGAGAAAGCTACAGTGCCTGTAAGAGATTTTTGAATGGTTCTAAGCCATGACTCATAAGGCAAGGTTGATGAGTTGGTGTCAGCTGCGTTGGCCACACTAAATAGACATAGCACGATGGCAATTGGTAATAGAGACACTAATAGTTTTTTCATTTTTACTCTCCTAAAAATTGAAGGTTGTATTGTGAGTTTTCAAAGCCTTTGACAAGGGCAATTTGACTTACATGACGATAAGGATTTTTCTTTAGCACAATCACCACATCAATTGCCTGAGCGATCATGCTTTCGATGTTTTGATAGGTACTTTGAGCGCGTGTTACAAGTAACTTTAAGCGCTCTAAGCATTGTGTGACGGTACCGGCGTGGATACTTGCTAAACATCCACTATGACCTGTAGTTAAAGCATCAATCATGTCTAAGGCCTCAACAGAGCGCACCTCACCTATGACAATACGCATTGGGCTTAAACGCAGGGAAGCTTTAACTAAGTTACTAATTGAGGTTGTTTCATTAGTAAATAAACTTACAGAGTTTTCTGCCTCTAATTTAAGCTCTGGGGTATCTTCAATAGTGGTAATGCGACTGTCGGTGTCTAGTGCGCAGATCCTCTTTAAAAAAGAATTGATAAAAGAGGTCTTGCCAGTACCGGTCATCCCGCAAATTAAAATGTTTTTCTTTTCTTTAATAAAACTATCGAAAAGCTCAATTTGACTTTCTTTGATAAAGTTAGAGGCAACTAAGTCTCTAAAGTCTAGGTTTAGTGCATGCATTGAGCGCATACAAAAAACGGGACCTTTAACTAAAGGTGGGAGTATGGCTTCAAAACGGATATTAAGTTTTGATAACTCGCACTCAACAATTGGACTTTTCTCATCGATAGTCTTACCTGAAAAGTTTGATAGTTGTCTTATAGCAATGGTTGCTTTTGAGCTATCTACTGTGCCATAGAATGAGTTCTTACCACCAATTGCAGTTACAAACAAAGAGCCATTAGGATTTAACATCACTTCATCTAATTTGCCTTCTAAAAGCAAACTACATAGCTCATCTCCTAGTAACTTTGAGATGATGGAAATCAAACTTGATGCACAATTGTCTTGCATAAAACACCTAAAAAACATGATTTAATTTAGGTGTTATTATTACCTAGAATATTTTACAAGTGGATTTTAGGTGGTAAAAAGTGCAAATAACTTTATAAGCTATTTGAAATATAAAGAAAAATAAACTTAAAAAGAGTCTTGCAAAAATCTAAAAGTTAAAAATGCTTAATTATAAAAGAATAATTAAATATACAAGAATATGAATATTTTTATAAAATTTATTGAATTTTAGTGATCAGTAGAAATGTTTTTGTTGCAACGGGCATGAGTTAAATAAGGGAGTAGCTAAGGGCAATAAGATCAAAAAAGCCAGAGCTTGAACCCTGGCTTTTAAATACAATTTAAATGTTATTAGTTAGCTTTTTTTGCTGCGATACGCTCAGCACGGTGGCAAGCTGCTGCAGTAAATAGAACGTCAGTTGAGCTGTTTAGAGCAGTCTCAGTTGAGTCTTGAACTACACCGATGATAAAGCCAATACCTACAACTTGCATTGCAATATCATTTGGAATACCAAAAATTGAGCAAGCAAGTGGAATTAACATTAGTGAGCCACCAGCCACACCTGATGCACCACAAGCACATAATACAGATGCAATACACATTAAGAAAGCTGATGCAAAGTCAATTTGAACACCTAGAGTGTGAGCTGCTGCCATGGTCATAACTACGATGGTAACACCAGCACCTGACATGTTGATAGCACAGCCTAGAGGAATTGAAATTGAGTAAGTTGCCTTATCTAACTTTAACTCTTCGCATAGTGCTAAGTTAACAGGTAAGTTAGCAGCTGATGATCTTGTAAAGAATGCAGTTAAACCAGAACGAGCTAAGCACTTAAATAATAGTGGAAATGGATTTTGGTGAGTTGCTGCAAATACAAAGATTGGGTTTACTACAAAAGCAATGATTAACATTGAAGCTACTAATACGCAAACTACGTGTACGTAGTTTAGAAGGTTACCAAAGCCACCTTCTTGAGTGCATGAGCTGTAAACTAAGCCGAAAACACCGATAGGAGCAAATCTAATTACCATGCGGATCACACCAGAAATTGAGGCTGCTAAATCCTCTAATACTTTCTTAGTATTGTCATGGCTTACACGGAACATTAAACCTAAAGCAATTGACCAAACTAAAATTGCAATGTAGTTACCATTGATTAAAGCTGATACTGGGTTTTCAACTGCTTGGTTAATAAAGTTAATTAAAACTTCTTTAATACCAGATGGTGCGTTGACATTAGCATTAGCTGCAAGCTCTGGGAAAGTTGAAGGGAAAGCATAGCTCATTAAAAGAGCTAAAGTGCCAGATGCTACCATGCTTACTAAATATAAAACAATGATAGGCTTCATTGCAGTCTTTTCACCTGATTGGTGCTTTGCAATCGCAGCTGATACTAGTACGAAAACTAGAATAGGTGCTACAGCTTTAAGAGCCTTAACAAATAAGGTACCTAAAGTTGGAATTATAGAAGTATCATCTGGATATACATATGCTACTAGAATACCTAGTAGTAAACCAATGATGATTTGAAGGATAAATGGCACTCTATTGATAGAGCGCGCAAATGGTCCTTTTGGGCTTTCAGATAAGATCATAGTGTCTTCCTTAGTGATTTTAAGTTTTAGTAATGCTTTATTATAGAGATAGATAATTTCTAATGCTAAAACATGCAATATGTAGGTGCATGTCCTAAATTTTTGCTCTAATAAAGTGCAGTTACAAATACAAAAGGGGATATTTTAGCCAAAAGATAGAAAATTTAAAGTCAAAAAGGCTAAAAAACTTTGTTTTTGTTAATTTTTAGTGACTATTTGTAGAGATTTGAGAAAGTCAAAACTATTGCAAAATTTTAAAAGTGTGGTCAAGATCTGATTTTTTAAAGCTAAAAGCACTTGGTTTTGCTCATTACTTCTGTGCAATAGTTAAAAAATAGGCTCATAGATACAAGAAAATTAAGATTTTTCAAAAAGATGTAAGATAAAAGTTAAAAAATCTTAAATACAAGATTTTAAGTTAGCTTTTAAGATTTTTTGATCTTGGATTTTGGCAAAATGGCTTTGCATGTATTATAATCAGTCTGATTTTAGCAAGAGCTAAAAATACAATCTTATTTTGAACACATACAATTTAGGTACCACCAATGATCTATTCTAAAGAAGTAGAGAACATGTGCCCAGTTACTAAGGGTGCATATCATGGTCCTGCTCCAATTCCTGAAGAGGGTAAATGGGTTCAGGCTAAAGAAATCAGTGACATCAGCGGTTTAACTCACGGTGTGGGTTGGTGTGCTCCTCAGCAGGGCGCTTGCAAGATGACCTTAAACGTTAAAGACGGCATCATTCAAGAAGCTCTAGTTGAGACCATTGGCTGTTCAGGTATGACTCACTCAGCTGCTATGGCTTCTGAGATCTTAATCGGTAAGACCTTATTAGAGGGTCTAAACACCGATCTAGTTTGCGATGCAATCAACACTGCATACCGCGAGCTATTCTTACAGATCGTTTACGGTCGTACTCAGACTGCTTTCTCAGAGGGCGGTTTACCAATCGGTGCATCTCTTGAGGATTTAGGTAAGACCTTACGTTCTCAGGTTGGCACCATGTTCGCAACTAAGGAAAAGGGCCCACGTTACTTAGAGATGACCGAAGGCTACGTTACCCGTGTTGCTTTAAACAAGGATTCTGAGATTGTTGGTTACGAGTTCGTAAACCTAGGTAAGTTAATGGACTTATTAAAGGCTCACCCAGAGTTAACCGGCGCAGAAGCAATTGCTAAGGTTCAGGGCCACTATGGTCAGTGGGATAATGCTGCTAAATATATCGACCCAAGAAAGGAATAAGAGGTACTAAAAGATGGCATTATTTGAAAGTTACGAGCGTCGTATCGACAAAATCAATGGCGTACTAGCTGAGTACGGCATCAAGTCAGTAGAAGAGTGTCGTGAGATCTGCCAAAATTTAGGCTTCGATCCATACCAGATGGTAAAAGACATTCAGGGTATTGCTTTTGAAAACGCAAGCTGGGCTTACACTGTAGGCGCTGCTATCGCTGTTAAGAAAGGCTGCAAGGTTGCAGCTGATGCAGCTGAAGCAATCGGTATTGGTTTACAGTCATTCTGTATCCCAGGTTCTGTAGCAGACGACCGTAAGGTAGGTCTTGGCCACGGTAACCTAGGTGCAATGTTACTACGTGATGAGACCAAGTGCTTCTGCTTCCTAGCAGGTCACGAGTCATTCGCTGCTGCTGAAGGCGCTATCGGTATCGTTCGTAACGCTAACAAGGCACGTAAAGTTCCTCTACGCGTTATCCTAAACGGTCTAGGTAAAGATGCAGCTCAGATCATTTCACGTATCAATGGCTTCACCTACGTACAGACCAAGTTTGATTACTACACTTCAGAGCTAAAGATTGTTAAAGAGACTCGTTACTCAGAGACCGAGCGTGCTAACGTACGTTGCTACGGTGCTGATGACGTTCGCGAAGGCGTAGCAATCATGCACAAGGAAGGCGTTGACGTTTCAATTACTGGTAACTCAACCAACCCAACTCGTTTCCAACACCCAGTTGCTGGTACCTACAAGAAAGAGTGTATCGAGCAGGGTAAGAAGTACTTCTCTGTAGCATCAGGTGGTGGTACCGGTCGTACCTTACACCCAGATAACATGGCTGCAGGTCCTGCTTCATACGGTATGACTGATACTATGGGTCGTATGCACTCAGACGCTCAGTTCGCTGGTTCTTCATCAGTTCCTGCACACGTAGAAATGATGGGCTTAATCGGTATGGGTAACAACCCTATGGTTGGTGCAACTGTAGCTATCGCTGTTGCAGTTTCACAGGCTTTAAACAAGTAATTTAAAGCTTACCTAATAAAAGGCACCGTAAGGTGCCTTTTTTATTGACTAAAAGTCATCTCCTCTCTATACTCACTTTCAATCTATTCTTTTTTTACCTTTTTGGCTCTAAAAATCTTCTCTTATGCTTAAATTATTAGTAAATCTTGATAGCGATACTCAAAGATACGAGTATGTTAATTCTCAATTTCAAAAACTAGGTATCGATATTACCCGTGTCAGCGCGGTGGATTTACGCAAGGCAAGTGAAGACGAACTTAAGCAGTATGTAGCTAAGCTTACTTCTTTTAATAAGCTCATGCGTTTTCCTCGCACTTTGTTAAAAGGTGAAGTGGGGTGTTTCTTATCTCACAGAAAATGCTGGGAAACACTTGTAAAAAGTAATGAAAATTACGCTTTTATCTGTGAAGATGACATTGTGATAGCCGATTCTATTAAAGAGTATTTATCAGATGAGAAGTGGCTTCATGGACTTGATTTAGTGATGATGTCATCTCTTGGTCATGAGATCGGCAAAGACTTTAAGTGTACAGGTGAAAAGCTAAGTCTTGATAATGGCAATAGCATTGTCTTTCCTTACAAGCTTTTAGGAACTCAAGGCTATATTATTTCTAAAAAGTGCGCCCTAAAGGCAATTGAACTTAGTGAAAAAATTATCTCTCCAGTTGATGATTTCTTATTTACAGCACGTATGCCTATTAAGCACTTATTTAAAGTAGGAAAGCTCGAGTCTGTTGTCGTAACCGAGAGTTCTAAGTTTTTATCAGGAATTGGTACACGTAATACCAAACAAGTAAAAGAGAGCTATTTGATTCGTCACAATCCTTTGTTTAGCATTTTTAAAAGTTATCTATCATTTACTAAAAGTTTATTTTATAAGCAAAAATTTACCCAAAAGTTTGAGGGCGTTAAAGACTAAAACACAAAACTACCCATAAAATCTAATTTTCAAAAAAGCTTTAAATTTTCTTAAAGCTTTTTTTATTCTCTCCGTTAACAAGGTATCAAGGTTAAGGTTATTAACCTGGCCAATGAGCCAAATCAGGAGAGAAACGGTGAGAGATCATCGTTGTTGCCTTCTAGGGCTTTAAAAAGCCCTAGAAGATAACGCTCTTAATTTTGATGTCCTTTTTGTTAAGTGGTCTTTGCGGTATACTGTGCCAAAAATTTTTAAAGGCTTAGTATATGCAAAGCGCACTTAATCACCTCGTAAAACGCTTCCAAAACAATATCGACTTAATCGTAGCTTGTGTTTTAGCTATAGTTTCAACTTGTGTAATTGGTTTTGATCAAGACAGAATTGAAAGTGCTTTAAACTTAAAAATTCTGCTTTTATTATTTTGCCTAATGCTAGTAGTGGCAGCACTGCGTAAAGCCGGAGTTTTAAATTATCTGTACTTAAAGTCATCATTATTTGTTAAAGACACAAGGTCATTAGCTAGACTTTTTATCTTTTTAAACTTTTTTGTCTCAATGCTAGTTACCAACGATGTGTCTTTAATAATCTTTGTACCTTTAGCAATTGATGTATTAACCAAGCTTAAAAGACAAGATCTCATCATTCAAGTTTTGATTTTGCAAACTATAGCTGCCAACACGGGCAGTACCTTAACTCCGATTGGTAACCCACAAAATCTCTTTATTTATACTTACTTTAAATATGAGTTATTAAGCTTTTTAAGTGCCACACTACCGATCGTCTTAGTGTGCTTTGTATTGCTAATTATAATGACTCATAACATTGATAGAGCTAAAGTTGACTTTGAAGAGCAAGCACAAAGTAAAGTTTTTACTCCCAAGGTTTATACCTTTATGGTGTTGTTTGTACTTTGTATTTTGTGCGTGTTAAGAGTTTTATCTATTGAGATAGTAACGGTAATTGTCGCATCTACCATGATGCTTATCGACAGAGAACAGTTTAAGCGTGTTGACTACAAACTTTTAATGCTCTTTGTGTTCTTATTTGTCTTTGTGGCTAATATCTCCTCACTTCCAATCGTGCAAGAAAAAGCCTTAGACTTTGTGCAAGACTATGAGTACTTTGTCTCACTTACCTTATCGCAAATTATCTCAAATGTGCCAGCTACAGTAATGTTGTCATCTTTTACCTCTGATCCAAAGGCTTTACTGTTAGGTGTAGATGTCGGTGGTTTAGGTACGATCATAGCTTCTATGGCAAGTTTAATTACCTTTAAGTTCTACACGAGAACAGATGGGGCAAAGCCTTTGTACTTCATGCGTAAGTTTACTAAATACAATCTCAAGTTCTTATTAGTTTTAGTGACCTTACACTTTGTCCTTCCAAGCTTTTTTTAGTTGTTTTTAAAGCCTTTATTTGCCAAAAATATGCCCTATTCAAGTATAATAACGCCAGATTTTAGGAGCATATTTTCATGGCATTATCATTTTTTGCAACCTGTCCAAAAGGCTTAGAAACTCTTTTATTAAACGAGTTAACTCAATTAGGCGCAACCTCAGCTAAAGAGACTGTAGCAGGTGTATCTTTTAAAGGCGACTTTAACTTCGGTATGAAGGCTTGTCTTTGGTCACGCTTTGCCTCTCGTATCTTACTTGAGATGAGTGAGTTCTTCTGTGAGACTGATACTGAGCTTTATATCGGCGCAAATGGTGTAGCTTGGGAGAAGTACTTTGATAAAGAAAATACCATTATGGTAACTTTCTCAGGTACAAATGAGTCAATTCGTAATACTCAATATGGTGCTTTAAAGGTTAAAGATGCTATTTGCGATAGATTGCAAACTACCCAAGGCGGACGTCCTAATGTTGATAAGGACAATCCTGATGTAGTAATTAACTGCCACTTAGATAAAAAGGGTAGTGCTAATATCTTAATTGACCTATCAGGTCGTGCTCTTTTAAAGCGTGAATACCATCGTGGTACTGGCGCTGCTCCTTTAAAAGAAAATCTAGCAGCTGCCATGATTGCTAGATCATCATATAACGGTGAAAACTTCTTAGATCCAATGTGTGGCTCTGGTACTTTATTACTAGAGGCTGCTTCTGTGGCAACTGATACTGCTCCTGGTATTCACCGTGAACACTTTGGCTTTTTCAAGTTAAAGCAATTTGAAAAAGAGTCTTGGGATAATTTAGTTAATGAAGCCCATGAGCGCTCACAACAAGGCATTGCCAAGTGCCTTGAAAAAGGTGTTGAGATCAAAGGCTTTGATTTAGACCCATACATTGTTGAAATAGCCAACGAGAATGCGCAAAAGGCAGGTTTTGCTGACATTATTAAAGTTGTGCAAAACGATGTTGAGCACTTATATAACCCATTTGATAATAAGCTTAAAGTTACCATTGTCACCAACCCTCCATACGGTGAGCGTATGGGTAACTTTAACGAGTTAATTTCTTTATACACAAATATTGGTGCAGGCTTTAAAGAGCATTTTAAAGGTGCGCGTGCTGCGGTTATTTCCTCCTCATCAGAGCTTTTATCTTGCATGAGATTACACTCTAGCAAGGTTTATAAGCTTTATAACGGTGAGCTTTTATGTCAGTTACGTGTCTTTGATATTAACGAAACTGATAAGCTCTCAGACAGAGAAGAGCAAAACATCAAGATTGCTGAAGATTTCTCAAATCGTCTTAAAAAGAACGTAACCTATATGCAAAAGTGGGCTAAAAACGTTAATACTAATGCCTATCGTGTGTATGATGCCGACGTTCCTGAGTACTCAGCAGCAATTGACTTTTACAATGGCTACTATGTAATTCAAGCTTATAAGGCTCCTAATAAGGTAAATCCACGCGTTGCTAAACGCCATGAGCTTGATATGCTATCAGCAACTGTTGAAGTAACAGGAGTACCTGGCGATCACGTAATTTTAAAAAGCCGTGAGAAGCAAACTGGTACTAATCAGTATGAAAAGGCTGCAGAATTACGTAACGAGTTTATGACCGTAAACGAAGATAACAGCCTCTATCGCGTTAACTTGTATGATTACTTAGATACAGGTTTATTCTTAGATGGACGTATCATTCGTGACAAGATTAAGAAGTTAGCAGATGGCAAAGAGTTTTTAAATCTCTTCTCTTATACTTGCTCTGCCTCAGTTGCTGCTGCTTTAGGTGGTGCTACTAAGACTGTATCAGTTGATATGTCAAAGACCTACTTACAGTGGGGCATGGAGAACTTTAAGTTAAACTCTTTAGATTTAAGTAAACATGAGTTTATTCAAGCTGACTGTCTTGCATGGTTGTCAACTGATGGTGATAGCAAGTATGATTTAATCTATATTGATCCACCAACTTTCTCAAATTCAAAGCGTATGGAAACAAGCTTTGATGTTAAGCGTGATCAAGTAGCATTACTTTCTAATCTAACTCGTCACTTAAAAGATGGCGGACAGGTGATCTTCTGTACTAACCACCGAGGCTTTGTCTTAGATGAAAGTATTAAAGACTATGGCTTTGAGGTTCAAGATATCTCAGAGGCTACCTTGCCTCGTGACTTTGCTCGTGATAAGAAAATCCACTCTTGTTTCTTATTAACTTATACAGAAGCTAATAAGCAAAAAGAAGTTGTGCCAATGACAACTTTAAAAGCTGCACCTAAGTGGCAAAAGAGCTTAAAGGAAGGTACTGATCGCTATCACGATTACACTGATTCTAATGATTATCAAGGCCGTAACAGCCGTGATAATCGCAGTAATTCACGTCGTGACGATAGACGCAGTGAAGCTCCTACCAACAAAGTTTGGGGCAGTGCCAAGACAAGTAACTCTACTTACCATAGTGAAAAACAAGCTAGATTTAAGCGTGAAGATGGTGAGTTTAGCCGTAGCTCTCGTGACAATAGAGAGGAGCGCTCAACACGCGGCAAGAGTTTTAGTGATAATAAGTTCTCAAAAGGTCCTAAGCGTGATGGCTTTAAACGCCGTGATGGTGCTCCTAAGGCAAAGCCACGTGTATTTGGCCCTAATGGTGTAAAGAGCGACGTACAGTAATGAGTCTTGTATCCATCATTGATGCTTATTTAAATAATGGCGCTGATAAACTTTTAGAAGGCGCTAACTTCGCGGTTGAAGAAAATGAGCGCATCTGTTTAGTTGGCCGTAATGGTACTGGTAAGTCTACCTTATTAAGTTTAATTCAAGGTAAACGTGAGTTAGACTCTGGGCGCATCATTATTCAAACCGGACTTAAAGTTGCCACCCTTTGCCAAGATCCGCCTGAGTATGAAAATGGCACGGCCTATACCATGGCTGCAAGTGGGGTACCTTTAGTAGGTGAGGCCTTAGCTAAGTTTTCACAAACTGATGATCCACATGAACAGATTGAATTAAGTGCCTTTATTGAAAAGCATGATGGCTGGGTAAAAGATGCCTTAGTTAAAAAGATCTTAAATAAAATTGGTCTTGAACCATCAATGAAGTTATCAGGCTTATCTGGTGGAAATCGTCGTAAGGTAGCCTTAGCAGCTGCTTTAGTGCAGGAGCCTCAGTTATTACTTTTAGATGAGCCTACTAACCACTTAGATATCGAGTCAATTGCTTGGTTTGAAGAAGAGTTACGCTCTTTTAAAGGTACGATTATTTTTGTCACCCACGATAGGTATTTTGCAAATAACTGTGCTACACGTATTGTGGAGTTAGACCGTGGTAAGCTTTACTCATACCCAGGCTCTTTTAACAAATACATTGAATTACGTGATGAAAGATTACGTAAAGAAGAACTAGCTAATGCAGAATTTGACAAGATCTTAGCTCAAGAAGAAGCTTGGATCCGCCGTGGTGTTAAAGCTCGTCTTGCACGTAATGAAGGTCGTGTTAAAGACTTGAAAGAGCGCCGTGAAATTCGCGCTAACCGCCGTGATCGCATGGGTAATGTCATCATGGAGGCTAACAGCGCCCAAAGAAGTGGTAATTTGGTCTTTGAGGTTAAAGACTTAAAACTCTCCTTTGGTGAGCACACGGTAGTTAATAACTTTTCAGCTACCGTAATGCGAGGTGATAGAATAGGTATTACAGGACCTAATGGCGCAGGTAAAACTACTTTAATTAAAGCCTTGCTTGGGGATATAAAACCTAGCTTTGGTAAAGTTAGAGTGGGCGTCAATGTAGAAGTTCAGTACTTTGATCAATACCATCAAGCCCTAGATTTTGAAAAATCAGTTGCTGATAATGTTGCTGATGGCCACACTGAGGTGTGCATCAATGGCAAAAATAAGCATGTAATTTCCTATCTTGCTAATTTCTTATTCTCTGGCCGCCGTGCTAGAAGTCCTGTTAAGGTCTTATCAGGCGGTGAGAAAAATCGTCTACTGCTTGCACGCTTGTTTGCTAAATCATCAAATGTCCTCGTGATGGATGAGCCAACAAATGATCTTGATCTAGAGACTTTAGATTTACTTGAAGATTTAATTGCCTCCTATGAAGGTACGGTAATTGTTATCTCTCATGATAGAGACTTTATTGATAAGATTGCAACTGAGACTTGGGTCTTTGATGGACAGGGCAATATCGAGTCAATCATTGGTGGTTGGTCAGATGTTTTAGACTACTATAAGCGTATTGGCAAAGATGAGAGCAATAAAGCTGTAGCAAATAAAGAGACCAAAGAGAATAACTCAAAGAGTGTCCAAAGATCTGATAGCAAAGCCCCTAAAACCGAGACTAAGACTAAACTTTCCTTTACCCAAAAGCATGAGCTTGAAGAGTTACCATCTAAGGTTGAAGCTTTAGAAGAAGAGTTAAGTGCCTTAGATGAAAAACTCAACTCTCCTGACTTATACACAGATGATGGTACTAAAGCCCGTGAAGTCTCCGAGGAAAGATCAAAAGTTCAAGCACAACTTGATAAGCTTTATGAGCGTTGGGAAGAGCTTGAAAGTTTAAATGCATAAATTTCAATAAGTTAAAAGGTGTCTTTATCAATAAGCGCACGTAAAACACCGTCGTTTACGGCGGTGATATAAGTGCGCGGTAAAATAATTTGACAACTCTGTCGTAAGATTATAATATAACAGTTATGCGTGCAGAAGTAATCTCGATTAGCAGTCAACATCTAGATACACCTACCCTTCATAAATTTTGTACAAAGGGCAGGCGTATACGTAATGGTGCTAACTACATCAAAAGAA